>Ga0307516_10004446_pt1 | contig 17288 bp, 15 predicted proteins | sample 19_EM_MG_FD_203310 | JGI IMG/M metagenome (GOLD analysis project Ga0307516, IMG submission 203310) | Populus trichocarpa ectomycorrhiza microbial communities from riparian zone in the Pacific Northwest, United States - 19_EM | ecosystem: Host-associated > Plants > Roots > Unclassified | place...
CCCCACCCCCCTGGGTGCCACAACCCTACGAATGGCTGCGGGCAACCCGTGATCTGAAAGGTAGGGCCGCCTGATGGCCCTGGCGATCCTGGTACCGGGCGGAGGCGGAATGCTGGGTACCGAACTGGCCCGTGTGAGCCCGCCGGACAACCTGCTGGTCGCGCCCACGTCGCACGAACTGGACATCACCGATCGGGTGAGGACAACGGCCGCGCTCGGCAGGTTCGTCGCCGCGGCACGCCGCCGTGGTCTGCCCGCCGTGGTGATCAACGCCGCCGCCTACACCAACGCGGATGCCGCCGAGTCGGACAAGGACCGGGCGTTCCTGGTGAACGCCCTGGGCCCGGGCTACCTGGCCGCGGCGTGCCGCGAGCACGGCGTCCCGCTCGTCCACGTCTCCACCGACTACGTCTTTGACGGCGAGGCCTGTGAACCGTACGAACCATCGGACCCCGCGCACCCGCTCAACGTCTACGGACACACCAAGCTCGCGGGCGAACAGGCCGTGCTCGGTTCCGGCGCCCGGGCGTGGGTCGTCCGGACGGCCTGGGTGTACTCGAGCCACAGCGCCAATTTCGTCCGCACCATGGCGCGACTGGAGCAGGAACGCGCCATGGTCTCGGTGGTGAACGACCAGGTGGGGTCGCCCACCTCGACGAGCGATCTGGCGTCGGGTCTGCTGTCGCTGGCCGCGCGTGTCACCGAGGGTGCCGGACCCGCCGAGCGGCTGCTGCACTACGTCAACACCGGCCGGGCGAGCTGGTACGAGTTGGCGCGCGCGGTGTTCGCGTGCCTCGGTGCCGATCCCCGCCGCGTGCGGCCGTGTACGTCGGCCGAGTTCGGGCGTCCCGCGCCCAGGCCCGCCTATTCGGTACTGGGTGTCCGAGCGTGGACCGAATCGGGCCTGCCCGCACCGCGGCCCTGGCCGGCGGCGCTGCGGGAGGTCACCGCGTCACTCCGCGCGGGCACGCCCGTGCCCGACCGGGCGGTCTAGGTGTATTGATCGCAGGCGTCGTCGACGCGGGTCCCCCAGGGGACCTGATCGGCCGCGGCGCAACTCCATGGATCTCCCGGCTTGCCCGGGAGATCCATGGAGGTTCGCGTGCTCAGGCCGCCGCGGCAGCGGCTCGCCGCAGCCGGCGGTACTGCGCGAGGCAGTCCTCGTAGCGGGGGAGACGACCGTCGGCGAGTGCCTGGGCGAGGGTCGGCGCCGTGCGGTCCTTCTCCGACACGATCAACTCCAGGCCTTCCGGCAGGGGCAGGCCCAGATCCGGATCGGTGGGGTTGATGCCGTGCTCGACGGCCGGGTTGTAGCCGGTCGAGGTGAGATAGGTGAGCGAGGTGTCGGGTTCGAGCGCGACGACCGCGTGAGCCAGGCCCTCGGCCACGTAGACCGCGTGAAAGCTGGTCGAGTCGAGTCGTACGGCCGCGCACCTGCCGAAGGTCGGCGAGCCCACCCGGACATCGATGATGAGATCCAGCAACGATCCCTGTGTGCAGAAGGCGTACTTGGCCTGCCCCGGCGGGACGTCGGCGTAGTGCGGGCCCCGTACGGCGCCCCGGTGCGACACCGCGTGACTCACCTGGACGAAGCCCGGAGTGCGGCCGAGCACCTCGGCCAGCGCCGAGGCCTGGAACGGCGCGCAGTAGACACCGCGCTGGTCGGGGAACGTCGGGGGGATGAGCTCGTACGCGTCCTGCACCTTGAGCTTGCGCACCTGCATGGTCTCGGGCTCCCAGAACGAGGAGCCGCCGTGTGTCTGGAACCTTCCGGCGGCCCCGGGACGGGAGTGCACCACGGCGCTCGGGGCCGCCGTGGTGCACTCGGGATGGTGTACAGGTGTCCTCAGCCGACGGGGCAGTTGTGATAGGCCGCGATCAGCCAGCGGCCGTCCCGCGACGTGAGAGCCCAGGTGGCCACACGCTCGTCACCTTCGGCGACAGCGTCGTTGCCGGCGAGGATGAGGCCGATGTCACTGTTGACGACGGCGGTGTCCGCGCCGACCTTGCGGATGATCCTCGGCACGTTCTGCGGACGGCTGCCGGCGAGCTGGCCTGCGAATGCCTCGGCCATGAACTTCCGGATCTCCTCCCGGCCGTTGATGAACACGCCCGTCATCACCAGCGTGGCGTCTTCGGTGTAGAGGTCGGCGACCGCGTCCGCGTCGTTGGCCGTCCAGGTCTCCTGAAGACGGTTCAGGACGTCGTGGACCGCGGTCTCGATCTCGCTCTTGCTGGCGTCCGTGCTGGTCATGTGTCTCCTCCGGGTTCTGCGGGGCGGATGGACAGGGAATGCCGGAACGTGTTGAGGGGATCCCACCGGCTCTTGACGCGCTGCAGCCGCGGGTAGTTGTCCTTGTAGTAGAGGTCGTGCCAGGGCACCCCGGACGTGTTCCACCGGGGGTCGGCCAGGTCGGTGTCCGGGTAGTTGATGTACGTGCCGTCGTTGATCTCGCCGGGGACCGGAACCCCGCCGGTGTCGGCGTAGACGTCCCGGTAGAAGCGGCGCAGCCAGTCCAGGCTCTCGTCGTCGTGCGCGGGATCGGTCCAGGTGGCGGTGTAGACGGCCTTCAGTATCGAGTCCCGTTGGGCCAGCGCGGTGGCGGCCGGGTCGACGGCGTTGACCTTTCCGCCGTACGAGACCAGCCACAGCCTGCCGATGTCCAGGTTCGGCTGCGGCGTCGTCAGGTGGTCGTACAAGGTGTCCAGCTGCCGGTCGGTGTACCCGCGCCGGAGATAGCCCGCCTTCCCCTTGTACCGGCCGTATTCGGCGCCCCGCTGGGAGTCGGCGTCGACGTCGGGCGGGATGACCGCGTACAGCCACGGTGCCGGCTCACCCGTCTGGCGGACGCCTCCGACCCCGTCGGTGAGGGAGTCCAGGTAACCGTCCAACATGGCGCGCGCGTCGGGCCGACCACCGTCCAGCATCGCGAACACCAGCACGTCGGTCGGCGCGTCCCGCTCTCCACGACAGGTGATCATCAGCGTTGAGTGCAGGGTCCGGCCGGGGCTGTCGGGGGCACTGTTCTTTTCGTGCCAGGCGGCGTGGTTGTGCATCAGCCGACGGAACCTGTCCCGCGGCAGATCGGCCCAGGACCACATGGCGGCCCCGCTGAGCAACGACACCGGGGGCTTGGGCAGCAGGGTCGTCGGATCGTCGCCCTCCACCCCGGGCGATCGCAGCCAATACCGTGTGACCACACCGAAGTTGCCCCCGCCGCCACCGGTGTGGGCCCACCACAGTTCGTGGTGGGGATCCTCCGGATCGCGGGTCGCCACGACAGCCCGGGCGTTGCCGGTGTCGTCCACGACCACCACCTCCACCGCGTAGAGGTGGTCCACCACCGAGCCGAGACTGCGAGACAGGGCGCCGTAGCCGCCGCCCTGGATGTGGCCTCCGACGCAGACGGAGTGGCACCAACCACCCGGAATGGTGACACCCCAATTGAGGTAGAGGAGACGGAAAACCTCCCCCAATGTCGCCCCGGACTCCACACCGAAGGCGCGGTACGCGGGGTCGTAATACACGGCGTTCATGCCGGCCATGTCGATGACCACGCCATTCGGGTGCTCGCCTACGGAATTCTCCAGTGAATGCCCGCCGCTGCGCACGGAAACCGGTCGCCCGGTACTAACTGCCTCGTTCACCGCGGCTACCACCTGCTCGGTGGTCCACGCCAGCTGAAAGTATGCCGGGCGCTGGACAAAACGCTCGTTCCGGTGCCGCAAGGCGAGGTCGTCGTAGCGCGGGTCACCAGGCCGGACAGTCACGGGGGGCGGTGTCCCGCCCCTCTGGTCCGGCTCCTTTGCCGGAGAGTCAGGACTCATTATGTCCACCATGAGTTGAATTCCTCTTGCTCAGGACTCGGCCGATTGACCGTGGTCTTGTCGGTAACCACGGTCGGTCGCCTCGCTAAGTCCTTGCTCAAGGAACACTCACTGCGCGCGGTCGGGGCACTTCGGCTTTCGAACGACCGTCGTACGGCGGGTAGTTGCTATGCTCCGATTCGCCGTCAGACAACCATTCAGGAGGAAGTCCATGCGGGAAAACTACCGCGCCATCGCATTTTTGGAGTACGGCGGTCCAGAGGTCCTGCAGGTGATGGAATATCCGGTTCCGGATCCGGGAGAGGGCGAGGTCCGGTTAGCCGTACGCGCGGCGGGAGTGAACCCCATCGACTGGAAGATCCGCAGCGGCGCGGCGGCGTCGTTCATTCCGGTCGAGTTCCCGGTGGTGCCCGGTGGTGACGTCGCGGGGGTGATCGACGCGGTCGGTCGCGGTGTCACCGAGTTCGCCGTCGGCGACGAGGTGCTCGGCTCGATCGACTTCGGCGGCTGTGCCGAAGTGGCGCTCGCCAAGGCGAAGACGCTCACCAAGAAGCCCGCCTCGGTGCCCTGGGAGCTGGCTTCGGCCCTTCCGGTCGCCGCCAACACGGCCCTTCACGTCCTGGCCGAACTGAACGTGCGCGAAGGCGAGACGATCGTCATCGACGGAGCCGCGGGCGGTGTCGGGACTGTCGCCGTCCAGCTGGCCAGGCACCGGGGGGCCCATGTCATCGGGACGGCCCGGGAGACCAATCACGCATACCTGCGCTCGCTCGGCGCGACACCGGTGGTGTATGGCGAGGGGCTTGCCGATCGCATTCGGTCCGTGGCCCCGCACGGCGTCGACGCGGTGCTCGACGCCTCGGGCCGCGGCTCGCTGCCCGCGCTGATAGAGGCGGCCGGTGGTACCGGCCGCGTCGTCACGATCGCGGACTTCTCGGCCGCCGGGCTGGGGGTGCGGATGGTCTCCGCCGACGCGGAGGGTGCCGCCGGCCGGATCGCCGAGGCCGCGGCACTCGCGGCGGAAGGAAAGCTGACCGTACCGATCGCCGCCGCCTATCCCCTCGAAGAGGCCCCCGAGGCCCACCATGTCAGCGAGGCCGGACATGTCCGCGGCAAACTCGTCGTCCTTCCCGGCGGCAAGGCGGACTGACGCCCGTCCCTTCCGGCCCTGAGCCCTGAGGGCCGGGCAGCGCACGTGGCTCTGGGCGATGACGGGCTGACGCACCGGCGGGCGGAGCCGGCCCACCCTGATGTGGGCCGGCCCCTGCCGACGCCGGGAGCCGCGTGCGACCTGCGGGAGGGCCCCGTTCTGTCACCGCCCGCTTCGCCCGGCCACGCTTCCTCGGACAGGCCCTACTGGTCCGCGGGCACCCAGACGCTCTGGGGGACGAAGGAACCGAAGCTGTCCAGGCTGGAGTTGCCAGGCACCGAGTAGGGCTGGCCGAGGCAGTCGTCGTTGGGGAACATGGCCGCGTTGCCGCGGTGGGTGTTGATCGCCGACCGTGCGCGCTCGCCCCAGCCGTGATCCACCAAGCTGACGCAGACACCATCTGAGCCGTTGGAGCTGACCGTGAACTGTCTGCCGCTGAAATTCGTGCCCTCGTAGAGACACAGGGAGCCGCTGGAGGGGCAGTCCGCGGCGCTGGTGACCTGTGTCCGGGAAGAGTCGGCGGTGGCCGGACCGGCCATGAGAACGAGCGGCGTCGTCAGCGCGGCGCCGACGAGTATGAGCCATGCCCGTCGAGAGCGAGTGGTGGCGGAATTCTTCGTTTTGTGTAACACGCCTGATGCAGCTCCTTCAGTCAACGAGTATCAGGGAGTCGATTCCATCACTTCCTTAATACGGCAGAGCTCAAACGTTGACATGTGCGGGTTTTCCTTGAGGTGAAAAACGCAAAAGAGGAACTGGAGAGCGGCAAGAGAGCCACAAAAGCATCGGCGTATTTCAGCATGAGACGCAGCGGGTCAGTATTGCGATTCCAGAACGACGAGCTGCATTCTTGTGGCCCAGCCGGCGTTCCCGCGCCGGAGAAAGGTGGTCCGGTGTCCAGCGAGCAGACCGGCCCGGCCGTGCCGGGACGCCGCGCCCGAGGGCGCGTTCTCCTGATGCGGCTACTGATCGGCACGGCGCTGGGCTGGCTCCTGCTGATCACGGTCCGGCCGCTGCTCGGGGGCCGCGTCTGGTGGTGGGTGCTGGTCGACCTGCTGCCGCCGCTCGTCCTGGTTCTGGTGCCGGTCGTCCTGCTGGCGGTGGGAGGGGCCATCGCCCTGCGGCGCGGGCGCGGCCCGGTTCGGGAAGGCCGCCGGCTGGTCGGCGTGGCCTTGGTGGCGCTGATCGTCGCGGTGCCCCAGTCGGGGCTGAACCTCCGGGCGATCGGCCCGCGGGAGCAGGCGCCCCCGGACGCGCTGAAGGTGATGTCCTGGGACACGCTGGAATGGCACCAGGACAACAATGCCGACCATTTCTACAGCTACCTGAAACAACGCAAGGCTGACGTCTATCTGCTCCAGGAGTACATGGAGATAGGAGACGGTGAGCCGGTGCCGGTGGATGACAAGGGCCGGCTGCGCGCCGCCTTTCCCGGCTACCACTTCGCGTCGGCAGGGGAACTGCTCACCGTGTCACGGTTCCCGATCAAAAGGCAGTCCGTGGTGAAGGCACGACTGCCCGAGCCGGTCACTTCCTGGGGCGATTACTGGAACATTCGGGTGCTGCGCACGGATATCGTCGTGGACGGTACGGAGGTCTCCCTCTACAACGTCCACCTTCCGGACCTGTTCTCTTTGGAGGCCAGTCCGTTCTCCGCTGACTTCTACCGGATCGTCGACGATCTGGACCGCCGTCGGACGGTGATGCTGAAGGCCCTGGGGCGGGACATCGAGGGCAACGACAACCCCAAGCTGGTGGCCGGCGTGCTCAACCTGGTGCCAGGCTCAGGCGAGTTGCGGTGGCTGGACGGTCTGACGGACGCGGCTCATTCCTCGGACAGCCTCTACCCGGTGTCGTTCTGGGTCGGAAAGCCGCAGGCCTGGCGGCTCGACTGGGCCTTCTCCGCCACGGGGGCCAAGACCTACCGCTATCGGCTGACGGATCCGGAAGGGCTTTCGACGCACCGGGCACAGGAGTTCAGCTTCACCCCCTGAGCCCTGCCCTCCGCCGGATCCGCCTCACATCCGGTCGGGCCGTGTCCCGCGCGACGCGGCGCGGATCACCTCACTTGGACAGTCCCTGGCTCTCCATCAGCCGTTCGAAGCACTTGAGCTTCACGTCCTCGTCCTGGGTGCCGTGCATGGACCCCGGCTGATTGCGCAGGTCACTGTGGCGGACCCGCAGCGGCCACCGTTGCGGGTAGGCGATCTTCCGGTCGCCGGAGGTGCCGACGTGGCTGGCCAGGTTCTCCCATTGGTACTCGAATCCCTCGTGGCTGACGAAGGTGTCCCGGTGGAACGCGCCGAGTCGCCGCGCGACAGGGGCGAAACGTGCGGTGTCGTAGGCGATGAGCTGGTCCACCACCCGGTTGACGGAACGGATCCCCGGCTCGATCTCCGGTCCGACGTCCGAGAGCGGCCAGTCCCACTCCTCGTGGTCGTCGACCTTGCTGATGAGGACCACTTCCGGGTTCTGCTCGAAGATCTGTGCGGTGGCGTCCAGTACGTCGAAGTCCTCGTCCGTCTTGTGGATGAACGTGTCGTCGGTGAACGTGATCAGGTACGGGCTGGTGGTCGTGAAGTGGTTTCCGTGGAAGTTGTTCGACGGGGCGCCGGAGAAGGAGTGGTGGTTGGTGCGGCGGAACCGCAGCTCGTCCACGCCGAGTTCGGCCAGCCGTGGCAGCAGCCGGGCGACGACCTCGTCGGACGATCGCTCCGCGACCAGCACGACCTCGAAGTCGTGGCGGGTGGGGTGGGTGAGGGAACGGATCGCCAGCGGCAGTGTCTTGTCGATGAGCCGCTCGGTGTTGTGGAAGGCGCAGGCCAGCGTGAAGAACGCCATGAGAGATACCTCCGGGAGCTACGCGAGGACGGAATCAGGTGAGGACCGCGGCGAGCGCGGCGGCCAGCTTCACGCTGTCGTGAGCCGTGCCGTACTGGGGATCCGAACGGACGAGGTCGGAGCGGACGACCGGGACGCCGACGTCTCCGGTGGGCAGCAGGCCGCTGTCGTGCACCAGCACCAGGTCGGGTTCCACGCCGTGGGCGCGCAGCGCGTCGACGTGTGCGGCGACGTCGTACCCCTGGGTCTCGGCCACCTCGGGCTCCAGGTTGCAGACGTAGACGAGCTGGGCGCGGGTCGAGGCGAGGGCGGCGTGGAGATCATCGACGAGAGCGGCCGCGAGGATGGAGGTGTAGACCGAGCCGGGCCCCAGCACCACCTGGTCCGCGTCCTGGATCGACCGGGCGAGCCCGTCGGGTGGTTTGACTCCGGGTGGGCTGAGTTCGACGCGGCGGATGCCCGCCGTCTTCGAGATGGCGTACTGCCCGGTCACCCGGGTGCCGTCGGACGTGACGGCACTCAGGTCGACCGGCTCCAGCGTCGCGGGGACGACCCGGCCCCGGTCCGGGTCCAGGCCCAGCAGCGCCGCGGCGCAGTCGGTTGCCGCCAGGAAGTCGCCCGTGACCGCGGTGAGCCCGGCCAGCAGCAGGTTGCCGAGGGCATGGCCCTCCACGTCGGTGCCACTGAAGCGGTACTCCATCGCCTGGCCCAGCGGTTCGTCCTCCGCGCCCGCGAGCGCGGCCAGACAACGGCGCAGGTCGCCGGGGGCGGGGATGCGCAACGCCCTGCGCAGCCGTCCGGTGGAGCCGCTGTCGTCGGCGGTGGCGACGATGGCGGTGGTGTGGGCGGCGTACCGGCGGGCGGCCCGGAGTGTGGCGGTGAGCCCGCGTCCGCCGCCCATGGCCACGACGCGGGGCTGGTCCGCCCGGGCGCTCACTTGTGAACGTCCCGGTGCAGGACCCCCGGGGTGACGCCGAGGGACCGCAGCACGCCCCCCAGCTGTTCGGCCATGGCCACCGAGCGGTGCTGACCGCCGGTGCAGCCGAGGGCGACGGTCAGATACGCCCTCCCCTCGTCGATGTAGGCGGGCAGCAGCCGGCCGAGCATCCGCTCGGCGTCCTGGAGGAACGACTGGGCGGTGGGCTGGGCGAGGACGTACTCACTGACCGGCGGGTGCAGCCCGGTCAGCGGGCGTAGCTCCTCGACGTAGTGGGGGTTGGGCAGGAACCGGCAGTCGAAGACGATGTCGGCGTCCAGTGGCAGGCCGTGCTTGTAGCCGAAGGAGAGCAGCGTCATCTGCACGCCCTGGCCGGCCTGCGCGTCCGCGAACAGCGTTCCGAGCCTTCGCCGCAGGTCATGGACGTTCAGCGCACTCGTGTCGAGCACCACGTCGGCCTCGTTGCGCACCGGCGCGAGCAGTTCGCGCTCCTGGCCGATGGCAGAGACCAGGTGCTGGTCGTCGCCGTCGGCCAGGGGGTGGCGGCGACGGGTGTGGTCGAAGCGCCGTACCAGGACGTCGGTGGCGGCTTCCAGGAACAGCACGCGCACCCGGGCCCCGGACGACCGCAGCCAGGTCAGCATGGGCAGTACTTCGTCCTGGTAGTGCCCGGTGCCGACGGCCAGGGCCACCCGGGTGATGGACGACTTCGGGGCCTGGGCCAGTTCGACCACCTTCGGCACCAGCTTGGGCGGCAGGTTGTCGATGGCGAACCAGCCGAGGTCTTCCAGATGGTCCGCGGCGAGGCTCCGTCCGGCCCCGGAGAGGCCGGTGATGACGACGACCTCGCTGTCGGATCCGCGAGAGGGCGTCATGGTCGGCTCCCCGCGGCGGGTTCGGTGGCGAAGCGGTCCAGCTGCCCGATGGGTTCCTCGGGTTGCCAACTGAGCGGCGGGATGTGGGCGTTGACGAGTTCGCCGTCCGCCCTGAGGAGGGACGCCGGCGGGTGCTGCATGTGCAGCATCCAGTCGTCGTGGTTGAAGAAGGGGGCGGCTATGTCGAAGCGGTAGACGAAGTCGTTGTCCTCGCCGCCCCACCCCTCGTACCGTTCGTCCATGCCGCCGATACGGCGGAAGGTCCCGGTGCGTACCCACAGGCAGCAGCCCGGCGGGCGGCGCAGCTGGAAGGCGCGCAGTCGGTCGGCGCCGGCCTCGGTGCCGCGGCGCTGGACCCGCTCGCGGATGGCCCAGGCGGTGGTGGGTCCGTCCAGGCAGCTCATCTTCCGGTACGTCATATGGCCGCCGACGCCGGGTGACCGGAAGCGTTCGGCGTTGCGGGCGACGAAGTCGCGGTCGGCGAGTACGTCGGCGTCGAGGATGCACAGCACCTCGTTGCGCCCAGGGGTGTTCACCAAGCCCGTGTTGACCGCCCAGGACTTGTTGAACATCCCGGCCTTGGGGGCGAACAGGTAGTGGTCGGTGAACGGCGTGATCACCTCGCGCCAGCGCGGGGAGTCGTCGGACTCGACGACGGTGACCTGGTACCGGTCGCGGGGGAACGACTGGTCGCGCAGGGCGAGCAGACAGGCCAGCAGATTGCGCAGCCGTGCACCGCCGGTGTCACGGTCCCGGAACGGCACGACGATCAGCACCTCGGGATCGGCTCCGGGGGGCAGCGCGGGCCCGGGCGGGAGGGTGCGCAGTTCCTCGACGGAGACCGGCTCGGCATCACGCGTGTGCCGCTCGCCCAGGTGGAAACCGATACGTGAGTTGCACTCGGCTTCCCATGCGGCGTCGAACAGGGGAGCGGTGGAGGGCAGGGCGGCCTGTTCGACGAGGGCGGCACGCAGCCGGCGGTAGTGGTCGGGAGTGCCCGGGTCATCGATGAGGCGTTCACCGAGGGAACGGATCTCGGAGTTCTCCGCTTTCCTGACCGCCTCGACGACGGCTTCGGTCCACGGGCGGGCCATCTCCCAGTAGAAGAGGCCGGAGCGGCGGGCGTCGGGGTCGGAGACGACGACGACACTGTCGACGACGGCGGTCGCCAGGACTTCCGGGTCGCTGGGGCGGAGTTGAGCCACGGGTGTTCCTTTCGGGAGTCGGTGCAGAGGTCAGGCAGCATGGGCGGAAGGCGGCTCGGCGGCTGCCCGCTGCCCTGAAGCGACGAAGCGCAGGAGGACCGCGGCACCCAGCGCGAGCACGCTCACCACGCCGAGCGCCGCGGGCAGGCCGGTGATCTGCGCGAGGAAGCCGATGAGCGGAGGCCCGGCCAGGAAGCCGGTGCCGGCGATGCTGGACACGACGGTGATGGCCGGGCCGGTGGTCGGTCCGCCCATCCGCCCGGCCATGGAGAAGACCGCGGGCATCACGACGGACAACCCCGTTCCCAGCGCCGCGAACCCGCAGACGGCCGCGGCCGGATGCCCGGCCAGAAGACCGGCGGCGAACGCGAAGCCCGCGGACGCGGCCGCCCACGTGACCACCCGTACGTCGCCCCAACGGGCCAGGAAACGGTCGCCGAGGAGGCGCCCGGCCGCCATGGCCACGGAGTACGCGGAGTAGCCCACGGCGGCGAACTCGGCGCTGGTGCCGAGGTCGTCGCGCAGGTAAATGGCGCCCCAGTCGCCGACGGCCCCCTCTCCCGCCATGCCGCACAGGCCCACGAAGCCCAACAGCACCAGCGGCAGCCTGCGCTCGGCGGGCAGCTTGGCCCAGCCCCCTCGGGCGGCTCTCGGGGCGACATCACTGCTCGCGGGCAGCAGCCAGGGCGACACGGCGAGGGCCGCGCCGCCCAGCACCGCGGCGACGAGAGCGAAGTGCACCAGCGGGGACAGGCCGTGGGCCTCGGCGGCCCCGCCGGTGAGCGCGCCGAGCAGCCCGCCGATGCTGTACACCCCGTGCAGGGAGGACAGCACGGGACGGCCCATGCGGTCCTGCAGGGCGACGCCGTGGGCGTTCATCGCCACGTCCACGATGCCCATCGCCGCGCCGAAGCCGATGAGGGCGAGCCCGAGAGCGACGATGTTCCCGGCGAGGGCCGGGAGGATCAGGGCCAGACAGCTCAGGGTGATGCCGAGCACGGTGATGGGGCGGCTCCCGTACCGGGCGACGAGCTGGCCGGAGACCTGCTTGGACAGCAGGGCGCCCACGGCGATGCCGAGCAGCGCCAGCCCGAGCGGGCCGGTGTCCGCGCCGACGTGGTCCTTGACGGCGGGGATGCGCAGCACCCAGTTGCCGACCAGAGCCCCGTTGACGAAGAACACCACGCTCAGGGCGATCCACGGCCGCCCGTCAGGGGCTGCCGGCCCCTTGCTCACGCCACGCTCTCCGGTTCGGCCGGCGGAGTCTCCTCGAAGCCCTGGGTGATCCAGATGCCCTTCCACACGTCGGGATCCGACGGCAGGACGATCTCGACCAGGCTGGGTCCCTGTTCGGCGGCGCTCTTCTCCAGCGCGGTCGCCAGGTGGGACACCGCGGCCTCCACCGCCGCGGGCGAGCCGCCGACCGGGACGACCACCTGGTGTGCGGGCACTCCGAGTGCTTCGGCGACCTGGTGGTACGCCAGGTGACCGACATTCGCGAGATACGAACGGTCCGAGGCGCCGTAGGAGGCGGCGGCCTGCTTCTTCAGCGAGACCGACTCCCCGTTGTTGCACACGACGAACAGCACCTGGGCCTGGTCCTGCACGGCGGCGACCAGCCCCTGGAAGGAGTTGGTGAAAGCCTGGTCGCCCAGTGTGCACATCACCCGGGCGTCCCTGTCTCCTTGGGCCAGGCCCGTCGCGTACGCCAGTCCGCCGCCGACGAACGCCCCGTGGTCGCCGAAGACCCGCAGCCCCTGCGGGAAGTCGTCATAGTGCTCGGACAGCAGTCCGCCGAACATCTGGCTGTCGTCCACGAGCGCCGGCCGCTCCCAGGAAGCGAGCGTCGCGGCGAGCGCCCGGGCGACGGCGCGGCGTCCGTCCTCGACCGCGTCGGCGGCCTGCTCGGGGCTCACCATGTGCTCGGCGTGTGCCTCCGCCGGGAACCAGGGCGCGGGCGCCGGCTCTGCCAAGCCGCTCAGCCGGTCGGCCAACTCCGTGAGTATCAGGGTCGGTTCTCCGACGACCAGCGGCTCGTCGTCGTGCAGGTACTCGTTCTTGAGGACCTTGGCGGGGTCGGTGTTGACCGCCGCCTTCCGGCAGTCCGGCAGGGGGCCGACGACTCGTTCGTAGATGTGGCGGTCCTCCACGGTCACCAGGAGGTCGCACTCCGCGAGCAGGGTGCGGTGAGCCGCGCTGAAGGGGTTGAGCCATCCGGCGAAGTTCGTCACCTCATCGCCCCGTAGCCGCTCGAAGAGCATCGGGCCGCGCCGGTACCGCACTTGAAACACTGCCGCTCCGGTCGCGGCGCTCAGCCGGTCGAGCGCGGGGCGCATCCCCGAGTGGTGGAGCGCGTAGTCGTCGAGGAGGAACAGCGGGCGCCGGGCATGCCGCAGTTCGCTCAGCAGAGCCTCCAGCGCGGGCTGCCCGAGATCGGTGGCCGGTGTGGCAGGCGGGGACGTGAGCAGCGCGTCGAGCGGGATCCAGCGGCTCTCGGCGACATCCTGGGGGACACCGAACAACGCCGGCCGGTGCGGCGGTGTGGTGATGAAGGCCAGGCTCGCCTTGAGCCGCTCCACGAACCGCTCGGCCGCGGCCCGGCGTTCGTCGGGATCCTGGGGCACGGGCGGGGCCTGCCACGACCAGTCGGCGAACGTGCCGATGCCCTCGATCAGGCCGTGTTCGCCGTGCGGCGGCAGGAAGCGGACGGAACCGCTGGAGGGAAGACCGACGAGGAACAGGGCCCCCACCTCGTTGCGCCGGGCATCGGCCACGGCTCCGGCGGCGTTGGTGAGCCCGCGAGCGCCGTGCAGTACGGCTGCGCCGCGGCCCGGGTGTGTCAGGGAGGCGCCCGCGGCCATGAAGGCGGATTCCTTGTCACCGCGTCCGTTGGACAACTGGACACCTTCGGTGCGGTGCAGTGCGTCGCAGATCGCCAGCTCCGAGGTACCCGCGTAGACGAAGACACTGCGGACGCCGCCGTCGGCGAGGAGCGCCGCCACGGCCTCCGCGCCGGTCAGCAACGGCGTCGGTCTGGGGTCCGCGTCGGCGGACGACGAGGTGAGGGGCAGGCCGGCCGGGTCGTGGCCGGCGAGTACGAGCCGGGCCAGTGCCACGGGGTCGGTCTCGGTGCCGTTGGCGGAGTCGGGGAGGTGGGTGTCCAGGGGGAAGCCAGAGGGCATTTCGTTCACCTTGTTTCATGGAAGTCGTGCGAGACGAACGCGGCGAGCCACGCTCGGAAGTCCGGCCCCAGATCCCCGCGTTCGCAGGCCAGCCGGACGATGGTGCGCAGGTAGTCGGCCCGGTCGCCGGTGTCGTACCGGCGTCCTGAGAACAGGACGCCGTGCACCGGCGCGTGGGCCGTCCTGCTTCGGGAGAGGCTGTCCAGCGCGTCGGTGAGCTGGATCTCCCCGCCGCGCCCGGGCCCGGTGCCGCGGATCACGTCGAAGATGCCGGGGTGGAGGACGAACCGGCCGATGACGGCGAAGGTGCTGGGCGCCTCGCCCGGGCCGGGCTTTTCGACGAGGCCCGTGATGCGTACGACATCGGCCTCGCCGGTGGGTGCGACGGCGGCGCAGCCGTAGAGGTGGATGTCGCGTGGATCCACCTCCATGAGCGCCACGACGCTGCCACCGCATCGTTCCTGCACGGCGATCATGCGGTCGAGCAGCCGATCGCGGGGATCGATGAGATCGTCACCGAGCAGGACGGCGAACGGCTCGTTCCCCACATGCGGTTGCGCGCACAGGACCGCGTGGCCGACGCCCTTGGCAGCGCCCTGGCGGACATAGTGCAGCGACACGAGATCGCTGGATTCGCGCACCCGGAGCAACTGCGCCTCGTCGCCTCTGCGGGCCAGCGTCTCTTCGATTTCGAGATTACGGTCGAAATGGTCTTCCAGTGATCGCTTATTGCGACCGGTTACCATGAGTATGTCAGTCAGGCCGACGGTGACCGATTCCTCCACCACATATTGGATGGCGGGCTTGTCGATGACCGGCAGCATTTCCTTGGGAATGGCCTTGGTGGCCGGCAGGAAACGAGTTCCCAGGCCTCCTACCGGAATGACGGCTTTGGTGAGGCGTGGAGATCGCGGTGGTCTTTTTCGTTCACGAAGTAACTCAGACTCCACCTACTGTCCTTCCCCGTCCAGGGAGTCAGTCAAAAACCCTGACATGTGTGTCATCAGCCTGTCAACTGCTTTCTGCGCAGTCCGGCGTGTTTATGCAGCGGTGTATACAAACCCGCTGTCACTGTTTTTCGGGGACGGCGAAACGATCATTCGCGCATTCCTGTCCCGTGTCCTGGCGCGACCTGCTCGAAGGGGTCGCTGCCGGTGGTGATCAGGTAATCCATGACTGCGAAGCGCGTCGCTCCGGGCGTTGGCCGACATCATGGCGACAAACCGCGTCAGGCTCCCCTTATCGGGTGCATGACAGGTCAATCCGTGTCAGGCGCTGTACTTCATGTCGTGGTAGTCGATCCTCTTCAGCGCACGCGCAGGGGACTTGATGATGTCCTGCTGCAGCAGAGTCAGACGTGCGGAGGGCTCCAGGCCGAGTTCGCTCACGATCCGCTTCCGCAGGGCGTGGTATGTCTCCAGCGCTTCGTTCCTGCGGCCGGCCTGGAAGAAGGCGACCATCAGCTGCCCGTGCAGGTTCTCGTGCAGCGGGTGGCGGGCCGCCAGTTCGCGCAGTTCGCTGAGCACCTCAAGCGGATGGCCGAGTTCCAACTCGAGTGCGATGAGCTTCTCGGTGGAGTTCAGGCAGGACTCGTTGGCGCGATCCGCCCATACCCGCAGGACAGGGCCGCAGCCGATGTCGGCAAGGGCCGGACCGCGCCACAGGCTCAGTGCCGCGCGGTAGTGCAGCACAGCCTCCTCCGCCGGCCGGGTGCGCCGGGCCTCGTCCGCCTTCTCCAGCAGCCGGTGGTACTGCGCGAAGTCATGCAGCTCGGGGTTCACCCGCAGCACGTAGCCGCCGGGCTGAGTGATCAGGAGTCGCTCGGAGACGGTATGGGTGTCGACATCCAGAGCCTTCGCCATAGCGCGTCGCAATTGCCCGATGTATGTATGCAGGGTTGCTGTGGCCGTCCTCGGCGGTTTGTTGCCCCAGAGCTCGCGATAGAAATCCTCGGTGAGCGTCGGCTGGTTCGCTCGAGCCGAAAGGAGCGCCAGGACTTGACGCTGCTTCGGGGCGCTTGGAGTTGTGTTCCGCTGAGCGGTAAGAACCCTTAAATCTCCCAGAGTATTTACGGCTACGTCCATAGAAGCACTCTCCCCGGTGTCGTGGCCAGAAGGCCGTACGCAGTGCCATGCACGATTCACCAAAAGCAGTCGTCCGCTGGAAAGTGAACAAACAAAAGCTACCACGCCCCGGCATCGGGTGGCCACGTTCCGCTACGCGTCAGGCTCGTCCATGATGGCCGAATAGTGCTCCTCCGGGCATACTCGCCGATCGCCTATGCCGGGTACGCCCGATGCTGTGAATGAATTTCCGCTGTCCGTCTCCTGGCGCCAGGCGTGCGGCGAAATATTTCGCGGGTGCCCGAGGAGATTCGATACGGTGACGCCTGACGATCATGTCGAATACGGCGTTCGAACAGATAGGCGTACGTGTGTGTGGTCGGCCGCCCGGCGCCGAGCGACCCTCCCGCCGACCCTCATGGGCATGCGTGGAGCGCCGCGGAGGTGCGGATCCCGTGTCGCCGGGCGGGCGTCGACCGCTGTGCCTCGCCGCGGTCGGCGGCCTCGCGTGGTGCGCTCATGTTCGGCCATCCCGGACCGTATGGTTCCGCCGCGCCGGGAGAGGCACGGTCGCCTCCGGCGATTTCATCTCCTACAGTCCGGACGCCGGCGCACCTGTACGGCCCCGGGCAATCCGCGGTCGGTGAGTCCTGGGTGACGCCCTCATGCCACGAACCATGGAAGGACATCAAATGAAAAAGCGGCGGATCGGCGGCGAGTCGGGCTTCGACGTCAGCGCACTGTGTTTAGGAGGGATGCACTTCGGCACCAAGACAGACGAGGCGACGGCGTTTGCCGTCCTCGACCGATTCCTGGAGGTCGGTGGCACCTTCATCGACACCGCCAACACGTACGCGTTCTGGCCCGAGGGCGGAACAGGCGAGGAGAGCGAGGCGCTGCTCGGCAGGTGGCTGCGCAGCCGCGGTGTACGTGACCAGGTAGTCCTGGCCACCAAGGTGGGAGCATTACCCGTGCCCCTCGACGCCCCATGGCCGCAGGCCGCCGAAGGGCTGTCGACAGAAGTGATCGAGCGTCAGGTCAAGGCCAGCCTGGACCGGTTGGGGACCGACCGCATCGACGTCTACTACGCGCATATCGAGGACCGGCGCACGCCTCTGGAGGAGACGGTCACGGCCTTCGGAGACCTGGTGGCACGCGGCATGGTCCAGCTGCTCGGCTGCAGCAACCACGCGGCCTGGCGGATCGA
>Ga0307516_10004447_pt1 | contig 17287 bp, 23 predicted proteins | sample 19_EM_MG_FD_203310 | JGI IMG/M metagenome (GOLD analysis project Ga0307516, IMG submission 203310) | Populus trichocarpa ectomycorrhiza microbial communities from riparian zone in the Pacific Northwest, United States - 19_EM | ecosystem: Host-associated > Plants > Roots > Unclassified | place...
TGGGGTGGAGTAGACCCTTACGAGCGTCCTTTGTCTTTCCTCGACCTTGTCCTTAATCTTCTCTTGCCCGCAAACACTAAACTCCCCCCACTCAATCCTGGCGTGGCTCTATCACCACGGCGAAAACTGCGAGGAGGGTGGCAAAAAGCAGCCTCATCGCGGACCGTCGCAAGGCTGTGACTCGTACTGCGAGAATCAGAGGGGAGCGCCGTCTCGGGGCCCAACTTATCAGCAAATACCCCCGTTTGGTTTCCACTTTTCTCAAACTCTGTTTATGCTTTCCGCATGTGCAATCCGTATGCCCCATTGGAGGGTGAATGTGTTACGGAGCGCACACCGTTCCGCTTGGCCTGGTTTCGCTATCGCTGTGGTCCGCCATGACGACGGGCCCCTGTAACTTACCAACCCACGACGCCTCACCCCACTTGCCAAAAAGCACTATGTGAGGTACTCCGCGCGTCAGAGTAGTCACACCTCCAGTCCCATCGGTCGATTCGATCAACCGCGGTTTTCAGAAACTTCCAGTCAGACCTACTGGCAGGTTATGAAAGGTACCAGGGACCGGTGGCGCTTGAGACGCACGATGGTGTAAGCTGCTGCTGGTCCTCGAGAGTGTGCCGGCGATGCCGAGCCCCACACACGACAAAACACCGCCCGTGTACTTATATGTTTCAAAAACCGGCTGTACCCCCGATGTCATTGATTCGCGCTGCTCCCATTCGTGCCCACCATGCGGGTATATACCAGTTCGTACGGCGGTGACTGCGTTCCATCGCCTTTTCATCCTAGGGTTATCGCCCCCCATATCCTCTCTCCTTGATGCACCCTTCAGCAGGCTTGCTCTTTATTCTCGCTCTCTCGCTCTGCCTCGACGTCAACGCTGAGCCTCTTGGGAGAAGAGACGAGGTCTCGCTTCAGAACGGGAAGGACGCGGTTGCTCTCGAGTACGCCTTTTGCACACACTGCTACCTGCGATCCTGATCGATTATCACAACAGTGGAAAGTTCAAGACCCTCGGTCCATCGTCTCCCTGTGAGACCGACGAAGTGGTTTGCGTAAATGATAGCGTCGCTCATTGCATCGAGGGACGATTCGTACTCACAAAATGTCCCACCGGTCTGGTGTATGCCCTCTTCGTTCATTCTCGGCGGCACTCGGGCGGTGATACTTACAATTGTCCAGGTGTCGAGCATCTCACAAGATGTTTTCCCCTGGGACCACCATCGACTGTATCACCGTGAACGAAAATACCATGCAGCTTCGTGCGACCGGGCCGGAGGACCCATCACAGTCATCTCTTACCTTGGATCCTGCTGTGATTTCCAATGGCTTCAAGGAAAATGGGCAGGATAACGTCACCAGCCCTGGGCAAGGTCTGTTCTTGGTTCAAATCTCCGACTACTGACGAATGCGAGCTTATCTGGTAAAACACAGTGCCGAGCCCAACCTCGAGTAACAATTGGATCAACTTCTGCAAGACCGTGAACAAGACGCTCACCAACGGTCAGCAGGTTCGGAGTACGTGTGGGGTCCCATTCACTGCCTCGAGACACTGTATTGATACCTGTTCCAACTTTCTAGATGGATCGTGTAATAACGCTCCAATAGGCGTCATTCCGAGCGTGGATAACATGCCCTCCGCCAAGTTCATCTTTCCAAAAAACTTCGAGACGGTCGTCAAGAACAAGACGTTCACCGTTCAGCTCGCGATCAATCACCTTGAAACCGGATGGTTCACGAATCCGCAGAACACTTACATGTCCAGCCCTCAAGTGGTCAACGGGGGTGGGGATGTTATGGGACATTCGCATCTTGTGATTGAGCGGTTGACCGGGTTTAATCAAACGACGCCGACGGACCCGAAGACGTTCGAGTTTTTCAAGGCCTTGAATGACCCCGCGGTGAATGGCACCTTATCTTGCGTTGTGACCGGTGGTTTGCCCGCTGGGTATTTTCGGATCGCAGCCTTCCACACGGGGATGAATCATCAACCAAGTATGTAGAACCGCAGCTGAACGGCGCGCGGGGGCCTTACTGATTGCTCCTCTTCCTGGATCTGTAGTCGCCCTCCCCGTTGCCCAGCGTGGGACCATGGCTGATATGGTTTACGTGAGTACACACCTCCACAACACCACGATACGTCTGTCTGACCCCTTCGTTTCTCCGCAGTTCTCAGTCGCTTAGATCGCAAAGGCAGCTTTGCATCGGACTTTTGGCGTCTTGTACAACATATTCGCGACCCTTCGCTTTTTCCCCCCTCTGCCTTTACTGCGTAGTAGCCCACAAGGAGTTTTCCTGCTTTATTCTCATGACGAAGTTTTGGGTGGAGAACAAGCGCTCTTTATGATAAATTGGTGAATACTTCGAGAACCCGAGTCAGATCTGTGACCGAGAGCTCAAAAAAGATGCTTCCGGACTGTCATAAAACTTCCCGCCGAGCCTCTCGTTCCCCCAGATCCAAAAGGGATGGCTGACGTCGGACGACCGTGTTCCTCCTTCACCATTCGGGTACCGGCGACATCGGCTAACATCGGTCCTGGGTTCGATGTGGTCGGGCTGTCGTTATCGCTCTGCCTCACCCTCACCGTAACCTTCGTTCCGACCGATGGACCTCACGCGAACCCACCCGTGTTGGAATATACGGGTGAAGGGTCCGACGAAGTCCCTTTGGATCCCTACAAGAACCTCACCACCCGAGTCGCCCTGTACGTCTTGCGGTGCCACGATATCCAAAAGTTCCCCACGACCGTGTCCACCTCCGACGGTACCACGCGACCGGCCCAACTGAAGATCGCGGTGAACAATGAGATCCCGTTCGGACGTGGGTTGGGATCTTCCGGAGCGGCGGTTATCGCTGGAGTGTTGTTAGGGAACGAGCTTGGGAACCTTAACCTCTCGACTTCGAGAATGCTCGATTTCGCGTTGATGGTCGAGAGGCATCCGGATAACGTCACCGCCGCTCTCGTCGGTGGGTTCGTAGGGTCGTATTTGCGAGAGCTGGACGCGGCCGCGACGGAGGCGGCTTCTGTCCCTCTGAGCGAGGTGTTGCCCGAATATCCACCTGATGCTGGCGAGGAGTGGGGTCTGCATCCGCCGAAACCGCCGGTTGGGATTGGCCATTACGTTCGTTTTGGCTGGTCGAAGAGCATCAGTGCGGTCGCGATCATACCGAGGTTCGAGTTGAGCACTGCGAGTGCGAGGCAGGTTCTCCCCCAATCCTACTCACGAAAGGACGTCGTACGTCTCCCTTCCCTCTCCCTCAACTTCGCCATGGGCTCAGGCGAGTTTCCTTACAGGTATTCAATCTACAACGACTCGCCGTCCTCACCACTGCCCTCGCCGCGAACCCTCCCGATCCCGAACTCATCTACGAGGCGATGAAGGACCGCGTACACCAACCATATCGTAAAGAATTGGTAAATATCCTTACTCTCTTCGTTCCCTCCATGGGCCCTGTAACTCATGTAGACGTAATGCGTGTTTGATGCAGATCCCCGGTTTACCGGAAGTGACATCAAACATAACGCCCGAAACGCACCCTGGGTTGTTAGGAATTTGCCTCTCGGGGGCGGGCCCTACGATACTGGCATTGGCCACCGGTGGGTTCGAAGCTATAGCCGAAGACGCTCGGGCCATCTTTAGGACCAAGGACATCGAGGTAGACTGGAAGGTTTTGCACATAGCTCCGGGGAGTTCAGTCCAGCGGTCATAACCGATTCTAGATCCGCACATCATTATTCATCGTCCTCCAATTACAAACGTGATACGTATGAAAGCAGTACGACAACAGGTATGGGTAACAGTAGTATCATCTAGGGTATTCCAACAAACCACGTTCACTGTCATATGTCATCGAATATCGTTATCATCACTAAGCCGTCAGACAGACAGCCCTGGTCGCGACCAGGGAGCCAGCGCCACCATCGAAAGGAAGGTCCACAGTGAACAACACGTCGCTCCTATCGCTGTTCAGGTATACCGGGAGGTTCACCGATCCTTTAGAAGTGTCGTTCGACTGCACCCATCGAATCTGCGAAGGGTTGAGCCGCACCGGCTCGCCCTGATTAAGTTCGAGCTTGTCCGTCACCCAAGAAGCGCCTTCGAGCACCAAACCTGAAATGAAAGCGTGGTGAACACCGGTTGTAAACACGGAGCGGGGAAACCCCACCATCGATAATGAACGCCTCGGGGTCGTTCACCTTCTCCAAATCCAGCTGCAAGTGAAGAGTTTCCAAACTCCACTTCTTCCTGTGCGCCACCGCCTGTCGAGTCGCCGTGATGTAGGCTTCGGGGTAGAACAATCCACCGAGCCAAACCTCGATATTGTTCAATTCGCCCAGCCCGGAGATGTGATCCAATTGTGCCAAACGGCGGGCGAAATTAGGGATCCACTCGGAGACAGACATCGCCTTGTGCACCTTGTACTTGCGCCAGTGATCCGGGATAGTACCTGCGCACCCTATCAGCTTCGTGCCAGGAAGGAAACGGTCAAATGGAACTTACCCTTGATCAGAGCACTCATCAGGGTTCTCAAATGGTTGGTCTGCTTCAGAGCACCCTCGCAGACCTTCGCCACATCCGAGAGGTCTCGGCGGACCTGCGAAAGAAGCTTCCGTCCAATCACCCCTTCTCGGAAGAACAGCCTGTGCAAGGGGTCAGAGTTGTCTCCGCTCTGTTTAGAAAGGGTGTTGAAACTCTGCGAAGTTTCGTCAGATCGCGCTCGACGGCGACTGCGGGGCGCCGATCACTCACGGCGGGGATTTGACCAATCCACTCCATACAGCGGTCACTGAGTTGCCTCATCCAAGCGGGCTGTTGTGACGTCTGTCCTTGGGGAGCTCCGACAGCGGGCGCAGAGTCACTGTCATCGTCTGCCAACATTCGCATTTTCCTCAGTTTGCCGAGAAGCTCGTTCCCTGCCGGGGGTTAGAACACACCGGATCTTCGCCTCGTGTTGGTGATACATACCTTGTGCAACGGCAATCAGCCGCTCTGCGGTAGAGGGGAGACTGAGCCACGAGGGCGGTTCGCGGTCTGGAAGTCGCTGAGCCCACGAGAGAAAGTTCTCGAGCTTCGTGCCATCGGGAACAGGGAGGGTGCGTTCGCCATTGGTGCTCGGCACGAGGTCAAAGTTCACGTGGTAAGCATGAGGGGTGAACAGTCCGTCAACGAAGGCGTCCAAAATCCGCTGATCAAAGTCGCTGTCGATCCTCCCCCCATATACCGACTGTTTGATGAGGGTCTTCACGGCGTCCCATGGAATGGCAGCAGGATCGATATTTGACCGTGACTTGGCGGCACGCCCGAGCCATGAATCAATCGTGAGGAAGGCAGACGCCATATCCGAGTCATTGAAATCATAGGTCTTACTCCATCCCAATGGGACGTAACGCAGGCGCTCCTGTACCACGGCATGGAACCAGGCGAGCAGGAAGTACAAGCGGACCTTCTCCGCGGGACCTTGGGACAAGCGCGAGGGAGGGATGCTGCGCAATGAATCGAGTAGGTTGGCCTTAATACCGGGAGGCGGTTCGTTCATGATGATCCTTGATTGACGGAGAATGTTGACGGGGATGGACGGGTTAGCCTCCATCGTAAGGAACAGCCGGAAGTTGCGATGTGGGTTAAGGGTCTGCAGTTTCTTCTCCAGCTGACCCAACCACGTTGGCGCCAGATGAACGTTCTTGAGCAACACCCAAGTGCCCTGCCTCGCTGCTAAGGCAACTGCTTGGTCGGCCTGGGTGAAACCTTCCTGCGAACCCATGGCCACTGAAGTGCACCTGGCACCAGAGTCCCGAACGAGATTGTCCACACGATAACTGGCATCGTACCCGGAGACGGAAACCAATGCCAGCGGTGTAGTGGGTGCCACCTCATCGTTGACCATGGCTCCCAGAGCGTAGGCGGACTCCGCGGCGAGATCGACCTGAAACACAGTTTGTACGAAAGTTCCAGTCGCTTGGAGAAGGCGGTCCGGTCGGAGACACTTGATTATGAGCATATCTCGGATGGCGTTCAGGGCGGCTATTGGGAGAGTAAGATCCTCAATCAAGTGTGTAGCGGCAGACCACTTACGAGTACTTTGATCCCAAGGGGACGGAATGGACTTCTCGGGGGCACTGGCTTCGAGGAACGGAGCCCAGACACTTTCGTTGGCCATTACGTGATCTTGGACGGGTTTAAAAAGCTGGGATTTGGCGAAGTGCTCCAAACGATGGGACTGTTCGTCGGTAAGGAACGAAGACCCCCCACCACCTCCAGGCGCTGCAGCAGCACCCTCACCACTCTCCAACAAGAACTCGTACTCGTCAGTGATATCTTCTCCCCCGCGCAACTTGACTTGGGCGAGCAGAACAGCGAGCATAACATGGTCGCGATGGAAAAGGGTGCGAGACGTTCGCTTATAAGCAACGAGGAAGAGGTCGTTGAGGAGGATACTGCGTCGCTGGGCGTAGTCGGAAGCCTTCTTCAAGTTCGGGTTGTGGAGGAGGACGTAGTCGAAGATGTCGAGGAAGAATCGCAGGGAGAATTGATAGAAGTGGTTGACCAAGTTTAGCTGCTCCAAGATGAAGAAGATTGCACTACAAGCCTGTGCAAGTGGGAGATATTCCGCGGTGACTTGCTCCACCTCTCGCATGACGAGGTCTGTTTCCTCGACCTTCTGCGTAATGACGGCGGCCTCCTTCTTCAGCGTCTCGAGGGTGTCAATGACCTTATCGTCATCGAGGATGTTACCCGTCGATTCGTTCAGCGCTTGGAGGAGCAGTTTCTCCAGGGTCCGAAGTCGCAACCTGAATTCGCCCTGCATCTTCATCAAATCCGTACGCTTGCGCTCCGTGTCGGGTCTCTCCGCTTTGAGCACCTGATCCAGAGACTGACTCTGGAGACTACTCCGAGTCATTGTAAAGTTGACGAAGGTAACCCTGCTGCAAATGTCGGGCGAGAACTCCACAGAAGGATCACGTGTGGTGAGGAACATGATAAAGGATGGGGAGAAATCGATATCTTGGTTGCCGAGACGAATGAGGACACGACCGCCGGTGCGCCTGATTTCCCTGTTCAAAACAGGGTTGAGGATGGGATCCAGGTGTTCCACGTCCTGGATGAGTAGAGGATTGCCGAATCGTAGAGCACTCTCCAAAACCTTGAGGAACGCCTCGTCCAAGAAACTGGTAACGGTGATCTTCCTGTCTTTGTACTCCTGGAGGATCCAGTTTGTGGCCTGTCCGGTCGGGTCGATAACAAGGGGGTACCTGTTGAAGCGTTTGAGGACGATGGCGTTTTCGGTACACAGATTGTCGGATGGTAATCCTTTGGACTGCCAGTCAAGACGATCGTCCGCCGTAGAAAGGTACTCGGGAAGGCCAAGTTCGGGCTTGAATTTGATGCCGGCCTCCTGTAGGTGATCGCACCAATCCTGCCACATCATCTCTCGGTAGTATTGGTCGAAGAAACCACCGTACGCGAGGAATCCAGCAGAGATGAGAACGTCTCCAACGATGGTGCTCATCTCGACATCGAAGGTTCGGCTTCCAGACTCCCAACGAGTCCTCTCGGACGACAAGCTCCCCAAGAGCGTCATGCTGCGATCGACTTTGTGCTGGACGCGCTCCATCTCCGTCTTGATAGCCTGCGTTTCGCTGATGAGGAGCGCGTACTCGGACTTGTATTTGTCGATGGAGGCTTCCAACTCCGCGATCATGTTGACGATGGTCTTGGCCTGCTGTTTCGTGTTCGCGGCTTGGGACTCGAGAGAAGCGACTTCGTTTCGCAGAGGTTCAACCCTGTCCAAGATGTCGGAGAACTTCACTTGGGCAATAAGCCACTTGACGAGAGGTCCACAAGCCCTACTGGCTCGGTTGACAACTTCAAAGTTGAAGTTCGGTCGGCTCAGGTACTCCTTGTTCATCAGCTCGCGGACGGGTCTCGTCATTTGGGATGGGGTGTCGAAGTTGACGATTCGTTGGATGAAGTCGTCCCGCCGGATGATACCCTGAACCGTCCTCCAACTGTCGATCTTGTGGCCAAGTACCGTACAAACGGATTCCATCGCTAGTTTCACCGCCTCTGGGGGATTTGCCATGGCTCGAACTTCCTGAAGATGCGTTTTCTTGATGTTGCTGACAGCTGCTTGAGCCTCGAGCACAGCCGGTTCAGCGTCCGCGAGGTCAGCCTTGACGATCTCCTGGCGCTGTGCGATGAAACGCTCCTGTTCGACGAGGGCGGCCTGGATATCGATGGATGCAGCTTTCTTCTGCTCCGCCTCCTTCTGATCGTTAACCATTCGCTGGAGCTTCTCGTTGGCCTCCTTGTTCTTGGCTTCTAACTGGGACCGTTTAGTCGCCAGGCTCTTGCGCAACTCTTCGACTTGAGTGACAGTGTCACGGAGTTTGTCAAGACCAACGTGCAAATGCCGCTGCTGTTCCTCAAGCTCCTCGCGCTTCTCGTTGTGGAGTCGAACGTAGTGGTTAATGCTTGGGGGCGATGTTCTGTAAGCCACCAACACGAGTACTCGCAGAAGTGGAAACTTACAAGTCCAGGTAATGGCGGGGGGTGACGTAGTTGTAGCGACCTTGACGGCGACTGAGACGTTGGTTGATATGGTGCAGCGATTGATGAACATAAACCAGAGCGTTGACGACGGCGGTTCGGTGGACGGGTGGCACAGCAAGTTCGCGGTACGCGATTGGGAAGGGCCCGGGAGGGTCATACGAGGCGAGATCCAAGTCGAGAGTGAGAGTGAACTCCATTCCAACTTGGTAGAAGGCTTGGTCGGACCAATCCCCAAACCAATCCAGCACACAACGATTGAACAAGGCTGGGGAAGTCGCAGCACGGGAGGCGAGGCCGTTCTCGGGAGGGTTCATGGTGAACACGACGTGCAGATTCTTCGCAACTTGCTGAGTGAACCAACGGTAGAGTTCCTCGTGAGAGTCAAGCATAAGGCCGTCTCGCTGGGAACCTTCTTTGCAAGCGGTCATGAGAGCGGAATACTCGTCTCCTTCGAAGAGACCCGGAACTTCAGCGTTGGCAAGGAGTGTGTTCATTCGTTCCAGGAAACCTGAATCGAGGACGTTTGATTCGTCCATGATGAAGCAGATCTTTTCACCCTTGGTACCGGCACGACGAAGGACGGTCCTGAGATCTTCGTCGAAGTCTTCTCCGGTGTATTTGTTGGAGACCTTGATCTGGAAGATGCTGAGGCCATTCATCCAGGCGACGAAACGAGACAAAGTGGTCTACCAAAACGTGAACCTCCTGGTGAAGGAAAAAATACGAACCACGCACCTTTCCACTTCCGCTCACGCCAATCAACAACAGATGTCCCTGAACTTGTCGGAACACTCGGTCGATACGTAAGACGTGATCCAAAACGTCGTTGAACAGAACGAGCGGAACATCCAGCTCTTCCTCGTAGAAAACACGGAGTCTTGCCTTCGTGTACTCCCGCAGAACCTCTCGGTCGACGGGAATATAGTTCTTCGAGGTCCAGTTAGAGAAGAGGATCGGCCGGACGAGTGCTTCGTCTCCGTTGACCGTAGGGAAGTGCTGTAAGGCGGCCGTATCGATGTTGTCGTCGGTCCACTGCTTCTCTTCCTCGGTAACGAGACGATCCTGGAACAGACGTAGAGCCTCATGTGCCCACACGCGAACGAGCCCTTCCATAGAAAGCATCTCGAGGGGTCGGATAGCTTCATAAATGCCGCGCACCCAACGCGTAAGCTCTCGAGGACTGTAGACGTAATGCGCTTGGATGTCCGTGGTGAAGCGCTTCTGAGAAGCGAGGTAAAATTCTACCATGGCGTCGGTGAGGGGCTCTGCGTAAGCCCTGAGGTTCGGTACGACCTTGAGAAGAGCGCGGTTGTAGGTCCCGTAAATCTGTTTGAGGGAAATCTCTCCGGGATAATCGACCATGATCAAAGGGGCGTGGCGGAGGAAACGATGGCTGAGGGGAACACGACCAGGGTCTGTTGGGGGGTTGCAAGCGCCGACGAACTGGATCCGCTCAAGCTTGACCCATGCCATGTCTGAGGCACGCCAATATCCGCCCGCCTCGACAAGCTGACGGATGAAGGAAATGACTCTTTGGGTGCCGTACTTGTCTATAGCCGGAAGGTTGATTTCATCACAAAACAGGACCAACCAACGTCCAATCTGCACGGGAGCGAGGATCACCCCGTTGGGAGTTTTTCGGTACTCGCAGTATTGCTCGAATGTCTTGAGGATCAACTCGGGGGTTGTGGCACTGGAGAAGTTGAGACCAACGACTTCCATGTCTGGAAGTTTCCTGAGGGCGCTGAACAAAGTCATGGTCTTTCCTGAACCCGGAGGGCCGCAAAGCATGAGAGGCTTGTGTTCCGAGAGCCAAGAGTACAGGACCTCCTCGTGGCGAACAGTATCGATTGTGGGAACCACGACGTCTGAAGCGGTGACCGCCTGCGCTTCGATCTCGATGGACGGGACTTTGCTGTGCCAGGCGATCCATTCGCCAGTGGAAATGACCACATCATAGTCAAGCAATGAGCTGCCCGGTGGGAGGGGAGGGAGGTCGATACCAGTCTGCTTCTGCAAGAACTCTCCCATCTCCGCACGCAAATCCAACTTCGAGTCTCCAGAGAAGGCCCAAATGATGTTGACAAGGAGGCGTTTGGTGACGTAGTGTTCGACGTTTTCTGCGGATAGCGGGAAGTCGGGGTGTTGTATGTTGTACTCGACGATGTTGCGAGCGGTCTTGTTGAGAAGCGAAAACAGGGTAGTTAGGGCACGAGTAGTAGTGAAGTCCATGATGTGTTCGATGTTCGCAGCAAACTCCAGGGCAGAACCGACAAGCTCTCCCTCCGCAAAGTAGGGTTGAAGGATATTTGTCATCTGTTTCTGGGTTGTAAGGTGGGGTGAACTTGAGTCGGCAGTGAGGTCAGTGCGCCTTCCAGGGATATCGGCGAAGTCTTCATCGTCGCCATCCAAGGGTACAGAAGCGAGGGTATCGAGGTATTGTTGGTAAACCATAGATGGCTCCACCACGTCGTCGCTGAACCAAATCATACCGCAACGACTAACGGTGGCGAGGGTGGCATATCGGAGATGTTCAACCTCAAACATAATCCTAACGTTCGGAGGCAGGTTGAGACGTTCACCATTGGGTAACGTCAGGAGCTTGTTATCGTCCAGAACACTAAACGAAATGGTTAGAATCCACGGTAACGGTGGTTCGCAAGTAACTCACCTATTCAAGTTCTCGACCCACTCAGGATCTACGTCTCCATCGAAGATGATCCAATGCCTTTTCCCGCTCTCACCACGGACGTCATCTACGATCTTTCGAAGGATGTGGGTGAACAGACCGTCGTTCCACTCTCGGGTGGTTGGATCCAAAGTTCCGTACAGTGCATCCTTATGCATCGCCTTAGGGTCGATGACATATGAGACACCCTCAACACCGTCAAGCCTCTCAAGAGCTGAGAGTAGGACACTCCAGGCGTTGGTCTTCCCGGTACCAGAAGGGCCCACCATCATAAACCCATGCTGGATCTTCTGGATCTGGTACAACTGTAGGATCTTGGCGATCCACCTCTCTCCCTCTACCAAGCGGCGCTCCGCGCAAACTTCGCTGATTTTTTCCCGCAACGCACTAAGGTCAACTGGAACGTACTCCGTACCGGGGAATACATCTGCTAGAAGACTGGCGTGCCCCGTCAGAGACGCAGACCGGATGAAGACGAAGAAACGCACCTGGTCAATAGAGGGACATCGTCTGCCACGAGCTTCGGTACGATCGTCTCGGTAACACTCTGAATGACGATGACCTGTTCGGAGATTGCATCTGAGAAACCCCCCGCCTCTCCAGGATTCCCTATCTGTAACCGCTCACGCTTGAGGATACCGGCACTGGCCAACACAGCCTTCAAGGCTCGAAGACCGAAGTCGTAGTGGGGTTGGGGTGAGAGTTGCTCGTCGCAAAGGTTGAAGAAGGGCACAATCTTTGAGGCCAGTGACTCTGCAGTACGGAAACCTTGTGAGAATAACATGACTTGCGCGATCAGTTCCCGGTCCGGGCGGGTCATGGCCATCCTAAGGGCAGCGTATCAATAAGTCGCACATGTACGCCCAAATCGGACCCCAAACTAGACATACGGTCTGAACAGCTTTGTTAGATTGGGAGGTAGTTGTGATCGGCCAGCGTAGTTCGGATTGGTGGTGATGAATATACCTGGGTTATTCCGATTAATGACGCACAGCGGTCAAACGGTTGAAACACCCACCGATGTTTAGATTGATCTTCAGGTTCTTTCCGACCAACTCGATCTCAGTATTCGGGTTCTTGGCGGTCGCAGCCAACCCTTGCTGGATGGTTTGGACTTGTTGCGATACAGCGCTGAGGATACGTTCCTCCAGACGGTTGAACTCGTCGAAGCACCCCCAGGCACCAACTTGACACAGACCGAGGAAAATACGACCCATGGCTTGGAAATCGAATGTCTCGTCACAACAGAAGACGAGGACAAACCGCCCGAGTTGCACACCAAGCGCCTTGACGGACTCGGTTTTTCCTATTTGAGGTTGCGTGAGTAACTGGGGTGTGCGTTTGGAGCTACGACGCCGGCTCACCAGTTCCTGCAGGACCGAACGGGGCACCACCGAGTTGGGTGTCCAAGGCTTGAGTAAGGGTGAGGTAACAACGATCCGTAAGAGGAGTTTGAACGAGTCTGTCCGGGACGCCGAGATATTCCCATCCATAGGGGAACGAGGTATCAGAGACACGGATGGAGAGACAGCCCAAGGGGTTGGCAGCTCCAGCGTCCAGGTAGAACCGCATCTGGTACAACCAAGCAAAAGCAATGTTGTCGGAAACCCCCTGTTGAATCAACGTCCTTGTGACGTCTCGCTGGTGGACAAGTTCCGTGATAAGATGCTCACACTTGCGGCGTGTGACTGGAGCCAGTTCTGTGAGGACAACATCCGCCAAGAGCTCGAGACCCTTTTGAATCGTGCTCAAAGGGCCCTCTGGTGTGCTTCCTTGCTGGAATGATGTTTCGACCGCACCCGTCCATGCGACCTGAATGGCGAGCGTGACCAGTTGAGCGGGATACTTTTCCATCCATGCCATGAACGGTTCCATCTCCAAGCCCGAACAGTAGAACTCTTGAAGCTCGGATACGCTCTCGCATAGAAGGACCGCAAGGGATCTCCTCATCTCCGACTCCAATTTCGTCAACCAGTCGTTGATCTTCGGATAGTCCTTGAGGGAGATGGGTTCCTTGAACCTAACTTCCTCTCCCTCCCTCGACGCCATGCCCAGAATCTGCGTGAGGTCTTCGTCCAGGATAATGGTTGAGATGCCCGCAAACATCTTCTTGAGGTGCTTCATAATACGAAGGATATCCTTGCTGTTACCGATTATCTCCAGTAGGTCCTCGTCTCCAACGAAATAGAACCTGGGGAAAGAGGCACGTTCGCGCTCAAGGTACTCTCCGAGTGCCTTTTGGATCTTGTTCAATAGTTCAGCCAAACGCTCCAAGCTCTTCTGGATACCAGGCTGGTTCATGACATCCAGGACGAAGGGGGACTTGTAAACCTTCTTCATGACGGTCAAAAACTCGGTGTTGATGTTCTGGAAGCGTGCGCTCTCCATGGGGAGCAGGTGCTTGATGTCCGCACTGCCAGAGAAGATCCCTTCGAGATAGACCCACTGCCTCTGAACATCGATCCAGACATCTGTAGAACGTCACTACAAGTTCAAGCCTTGGCCCACATCAACCGCTCACCGAAAAGTACGTGTATCCTGTTGAGCTTGTCCTCCCACGAGCTTGCCTAGAACGCGGTTAATGATGAACTCGGAGTGGGCTCGTAGGGACATACATCCTCCTCGAAAACTGTCGGAGAACGGACATCAGAAAAGCTCACGTGTGCAGGAGGGTACTGACCTTTGTAGTATGGTGACATCTTCATTGCGACCAAAGAGTTCAAGTTTTCGCTGCACTTGTTAAACAGATCGTCCCATCCCCTACAAAATGTGAACTTCGAATGATCTGTAAACCACCTCAGCAACACACCTGATGAGCCTGCACTTATTCTGGTAATTGACGAGGTCCAGGGTATAGCTCGACCAGGTTTCCTTGACCGTCTTGATATATTCTTCCAGCGCCATCTATACGAAGGGATTAGCGCTGCAATCCAAACCTCACCCGTTGAGGGGCACACCTCTCCTTGCGCTTGTATGATCACTTCCTTTATTAGTACCTCGTTTTTCTTGAGGTCCATATCGTAGACATTTCCCAGAGTCATCCTAGACACCGACGGTGAGCCGAGTTCCTCAGGGAGCCGTGCAAAAAACTCACAAAGCTAACGCGATTTGCTTTGGTAACCTCACAACCTTAAACAGCTGTTTCCAATGCCTGTCTTTGAGGGCTTCAGACTTAAGCTCAGCAACGATTGTGTTCGACTTCAACAGCCCGCGCAGGACATCCTGGACGTATTCGAATGCCGCGTACTGTCTCATCCTGGTCGGCATGTCCTTCGTCGACGACAACAAGCCGTCAATCTGCTGTCTCAGTTTCCTCGGTTGAACCGTAGCCCAGGCGTTTTCCCTTAACTCGGTAATCTGGCTCCAAATACCCGACAAAGCCGTCCAAACGGCTTTGAGGTCTTTGAGTTCCTCCACGACGGGTTCAAGGCGGGTGTGTCGGATGAGCTCGAGGTCCAAGGCTTCCTTGGCGCGGCATACGAGATCGTACTCCTCCTGAACACGCGTGAGTTTGGTCTCGAAGACGTTAATGGCGTTGAGGGCAGTGTCTGCGCGCAGGTTTCCTTGGACGGGTCGCGTTTGTTCCCATTCTCCGATGATATCCTGAATCTTGTTCTCGACGATCTTGTCCTCGGCCACAATCTTTAACTGGAGTCCGGCTAACACCACGCGTGTCGATTGCCAACGTGTCTTTCAAGATGTGGTGGAGTACATACCTAGTTGTTCTTGGATTGAATCGTTTTTCCGTTTCAATATCTCGTTGTAAGCGCTCCATTCGCCTCGCAACTGATCGCTGTACAACCAGTCGTCGGGGAATTGGTATCTAAACCTCTCTAGTGTCTTTTCTCCGCTGGCGCAGAGTTCTATGAGGGGTGCCCAAGCTTTTGTCTTCTTCTTTAGATCTTGGACGAATGTAATAAACGTGACCGCGGCAGCGGTCGATGAGTTGGGGGAGGTAAAGGCCTGAATTTGGAGATTTTATCGTCAGGGACGCGGGGGATACCCGCGAGGGAGCGAGTGAACTAACCTCCATCAGAGCGAAAGTCTGAATCGAAGGAGACCCGACTCAGGTTGTCGCTGACGAGTTCTCTGAGCCAGAGGCGGACGCGAGAAGTGATCTTTGAACATCACGTGTCCGAGCATCCGTCACCTCCACCCCCCCCTCCCCCAGAAGCTCATTTTCTCCCTACGGATTTGCGACGCACCCGCCCATTATGTCTGGTCGCCAACAACGTGTGATGGTTCAACCCATCGTACGCGAATTTCCCTGCCAGATTGTTCGAGATCGTGCTCACACGCTGAATCCCCTTGGCAGAATGTCATCTTCAAAAATCTTCAACAGGTGCCTGAGCTTTGGCATGGAAATCACCCCAGACGCGCTTACTGACATCTTCATTTCCATTAACAGAGAACGAAAGTCGTGATTTGGTTGTACGACAACATAGATATGCGCATCGAAGGACGGATAATTGTGCGTGCCATTTCCAACCCACACACCACGCTGGAGTTGAACACAGAGCCACCGTGGTATCAGGATGGACAGTAAACCGAAAGTTCCCTTTCGTGTCTGCGTCCATATTCGCGTCCCCGCACCTCCCCTTCCAGCCCCATTTTCTGTGCTCGATTCTAGAGCAGAGTACGAAGATGCTGATCAACCTTCCCCCGTCTTCCGCAGGGCTTTGACGAGTTCATGAATGTCGTGATAGATGAAGCAGCCGAGGTTTACGTGAAGGAGTCCAAACCACGGCGGGAACTTGGTGCGCCCCAGGCCTGGTTTCACGGCTCATATCTAACATAGTTTGATCACGCACGGCAGGGAGAATCATGCTGAAGGGCGACAATATCACCCTCATCCAGCAGGCATTATAATTCTACTCTCGTTTGTTTGGTCGCATCTTCAGCATACTGTTTCAAAATGTACACTTCCTCCACCTTGCTAGCCCAATAAACCCCCCAAGGCGATTATAGATTGTGGATGGGTATCAGTTGTGGCAAGCTAATGGACTGTCGACAAAGTGGGCATTCCGGCTGGAGGAACATCAGTAAAACAGTATCAGATCTTGCAAGTGACGGCCAACCTTTTCCCTCGCCCAACCAACAATACAATCCCAACAAAACATGTGTCCACAATCAGTTGCACACCCATTCGTTCTCTCCTCCAGACAAAGCGTGCACTTCCTACTGTCCCTGATTTCCCCCGGGATCGCTCCGACATCTAGAACAGTCCCTTGATCCTCTTCTGCAGGGATGGGCGGTTTGCTCTCAGGATCTCGAATGTTCAAGATCGACGAAACTGGGCGATCATCTAAGAACATCTCTGACGAGGCGCCGAGACCCGTCGTTGTTTGGCTTTCTTTCCCCGATGAATCTTGGGAAGGATCTGCGGCGACTCTTCGAGAACGAAGCCATGAGATGAGCCGATAGACCAATCTTGTGGCAAGCAAGATCCCTAAGAGAGAGTACGAGGGCGGTCGACTGCCCGGATTCTCTGCTACCGATGAGTGCTAAAAGCAAAACGGGGTTCGAAGTTCAGCCATCCCAAACATATGAAAGCAGAGAGCCGGAGTCGACGTACGTATCGAATCCCCAAGACTCGCTTCACGAGATCGTAATACACGCCTCGCAAATAAAACAAGGCGAGGTTGACCTCTCCGGCGATTCCAAGGGTGGCTGGAAGCGACTGGCGTACTTTCCCAAGAGTGGAATCCCCGGGTGGGTACAGTACATTAAGCCTTGCCGCGACGTAAGTCGGTAGGATAGGAAGCAGGATCAACGCCAGACGTCTGCTCTGGGAAACACCGACTCCACTGGAGGTTGACTGCCAGATATCGGTGTACTCCTCACCGAGGGTTTGAGCAGCTAAGGGGAGGGAGGTAACTCCAGTTTCAGATATTCCCTTCGGGTTGAGGGAGGTAAGCCGGCGGGGAGTGAAGCACTCACTGACCCAAGCCTGTTGTGAGCCCGTAGTAGGCGAGTTTGACGATCAAATCTACTTCTTTCTCCCATCGTGTAAGCCAGCGTGTTCCTGAAGAACGACCTATGAGT
>Ga0307516_10004448_pt1 | contig 17281 bp, 12 predicted proteins | sample 19_EM_MG_FD_203310 | JGI IMG/M metagenome (GOLD analysis project Ga0307516, IMG submission 203310) | Populus trichocarpa ectomycorrhiza microbial communities from riparian zone in the Pacific Northwest, United States - 19_EM | ecosystem: Host-associated > Plants > Roots > Unclassified | place...
AGGGCGGCATGATCGGCCCGGTCTCCAGGACCTGGCGTGAGCGCCCCGAACTGCGCACCCACGACCTGCACCAGCGCCTGCTGAAGCTGTGGGTCGACGCCGAGGTCGCCCGTCTCACCGGCGAACGTCTGCGACAGCAGATGGTCGTCGGCCAGCCCGGCCCGGAGGGCGCCGGCATGAAGCTGGCGTTCGCCCGCCTCAACCAGGAGATCAGCGGCCTGGAGGTCGAACTCCTCGGCGAGGAAGGCTTGTTGTACGACGACTGGACCATGCGCCGGCCGGAGCTGGTCGACTTCACCGGCCGCGACGCCGGCTACCGCTACCTCCGCTCCAAGGGCAACAGCATCGAGGGCGGGACCAGCGAGGTCCTGCTGAACATCGTCGCCGAGCGCGTCCTGGGACTGCCCAGCGAGCCGCGCACCGACAAGGACGTCGCCTGGAAGGACCTGTCCCGATGAGCACACAGCCGGATCTTCTCTACTCCGAGGAGGAAGAAGCGCTGCGGTCGGCGGTACGGGACCTGCTGGCGGACCACTGCGACGCGCCGGGCGTGATCGCCCGCACCGAGTCGGACGCCCCGCACGACCTCGCGGCCTGGAAGGCGCTCGCAGGCGGTATGGGCCTGGCGGGCCTGCTGATTCCCGAAGAGCTGGACGGTCAGGGCGCCACACACCGGGAAGCCGCCGTGGTGCTGGAGGAGCTCGGGCGGGCGGTCGCTCCGGTGCCGTATCTGACCAGCGCCGTCGTCGCCACAGAGGCGCTGCTGGAGTGCGGCGCCGACGATCTGCTCGCGCGGTTGGCGTCCGCCACTGTGGTCGGCGCGCTCGCCGTCGGGCTGCACACCGCTCCGGGTGCCGCCTTCAAGGCCGTACGGCTCGAAGACGGAACCCTGCACGGCGAGGTGACCGGCATCGCCGATGCCGCTGTCGCCGACCTGCTGCTCGTGCCCGCGGACGACGGCGGCCTGTACGCGGTCGACGCCGCCGCCGTGACCATCACCCCGCAGGTGTCCCTGGACCTCACCCGCCCCCTCGCGACCGTCACCCTCGCCGACGCCCCCGGCCGCCGTCTCGGCGACGCCGGACCGGCCGTGCGGCGCGCCCTGAACGCAGGCGCCGGGCTGCTCCCCTCCGAGCAACTCGGGCTCGCCGACTGGGCGTTGACGGAGACCGTGCGCTACCTGAAGGAACGCAAACAGTTCAACCGGCCCGTCGGCGGCTTCCAGGCCCTCAAGCACCGGCTCGCCCGGCTGTGGCTGGAGGTCGTCAACCTGCGGGCGGCGGCCCGGGGCGCGGCGGACGCGCTCGCGACCGGCGAGGACGTCGACGTGGCGGTCGCCGTCGCCCAGGCCTACGCGGCCCCCGTCGCGGTCCGCGCCGCCGAGGAGGCCCTGCAACTGCACGGCGGGATCGGTATGACCTGGGAACACCCGGTCCACCTGAACCTGAAGCGGGCCAAGGCCGATTCGATCGCCTACGGCACCGCGGGCGCCCACCGCGCGACCCTGGCCGAACTGGTCGACCTCCAGGCCCCCTGACGTTCACCGGGGGAAGCCCGCCCGACCTGGGGCGGGCTTTTCCGTGTGCCCCGCGCGCACGAGATGAACGGACAGCGGCAGTCCGGCCAACTCCTCTTCCGGCACTGCCCCCAGGGGCCGTTCGGATCGCATACTCGCAGCGATCCCGTACGGCCCTACCAGGGAGGCAGAGCATGGACCTCACCACCCGACGCAGAGCCCTCACCACCCTCGGCGCCGCCCTCGCGGGCGCCGTCGCCCTGCCCGCCGCCGACGCGTTCGCGGGCGAACACCAGCACCGGCCGCGCCCGTTGTGGCGGGCCCACGCGCACAACGACTACGAACATCCGCGGCCCCTTCTCGACGCCCTCGACCACCGCTTCGGCAGCGTCGAGGCCGACATCTACCTCGTCGGCGACCAGCTTCTCGTCGCCCACGACCCCGTCGACCTCGACCCGGCCCGCACCCTCGAATCCCTCTACCTCGACCCGCTGGCCGCCCGCGTCAGGGCCAACCACGGTTCCGTGTACCGGGATCACCGGCGGCCGGTGCAACTGCTGATCGACATCAAGACGGAGGGGTCGTCGACCTACCTCGAACTCGACCGTCATCTGCGCCGTTACCAGCACCTGTTCACGACCTACGCCCACGGCCGGGTGCACCCGGGCGCGGTCACGGCAGTCATCTCCGGCGACCGTGCGGCCCGCCCCCCGATGGAGTCCCAGACCGCCCGCCGGGCCTTCTACGACGGCCGGCTCGCCGACCTCGACAGCGCGGCACCCGCCTCCTTCATCCCGCTGATCAGTGACAACTGGACGCTCAACTTCACCTGGGCGGGCGTCGGCGCCTTCCCCGACGCCGAACGGCAGAAGCTGCGCGGCATCGTCCGGACGGCGCACCAGCGCGGTCAGAGGGTGCGGCTGTGGGCCACGCCTGACCTGGCGGGCCCGGCGCGGGACGCCGTATGGACCGAACTGCTCGCCGCCGGCGTCGACCACATCAACACCGACGACCTGGCCGGACTGGAGGCGTTCCTCGACCCCCACCGGCCGGCGTAGCCACAACCCGCCGGACACCACACGTTCGGCGGACAGGTCAGCCGCCCGGACGAACCCTCCGCTACGCCACACTTGCGGCCGAACGCCGCGAACCAGACATGGCGGCGTGGCGGAGGAGGTTGACGATGGCGATTTCCATCTCTGTGGTGCTGCTACTGGTGATCCTGGCAACGGTCTTCCTGCGCAGTGGCGGGCTGAAGGTCTCGCACGCGCTGGTGTGCCTGCTGCTCGGCTTCTATCTGGCCGGCACGAACATCGCGCCCAGCATCAACAGTGGTCTGGCGGCGACCGCGGACATCGTCAGCGGCCTCAGGCCGTGAGCGTCACGGGGTCGTGAAGATCCCGATGCCGTTCGGGACCGGCCGTTCCACGCCCTCGGTGGGATGATTGCGTACGGTGACGGCGCTCGCGCCCGGCACCCGGGCGGCCAGGGTCGTGGAGCCGCCGCCGTCCAGGCTGAAGGCGTCGACCGAGCCCAACTCCCGCATGGTGTCCGCGACTTCGGCGATGGTGAGCCCGCCGCGGTACTGGGGCGCGCCGTCCAGCGCGAGCAGCAGCAGGCGCCGCCCACCGTCCGCGACACCCACGGCGGTGCGCACGGCGGAGGCCCTGGTGTCGAGGCCGGGCAGCGGCAGCCCGCCCCGCAGGACGGGGTAGCCGCCGAGCGCGAAGCGGTACGGGACCCGGGTCGAGGACGACACCAGACGGTGACGCACTGTCACCGACTCGCCCTGGAAGAACGTCCGCAGCTGCCGCGCGCCCGCCTCCCGGCCGACCAGCACCGTGGTCCCCGCGGCGATCGGGCCACCGCCGGGAGTGTCGGACAGCGATACGACCCGATGGTGACGGACCGTCACCTCGTAGGTGTCCGTGCTGCACGGGGCGGCCCGGTCCGTGTCCGTGCCGCAGGTGGCGCGCACCCGGGATGCGCTGCCCCAGTCGGAGGTGAACGCGCCGATGGAGCCCTCCGGCAGCGCGTACTGGTTCAGCCCGCCGAGCGGCAGCCGTCCCACCGGCGTGCGGATCGAACCGTCGAGGGCGAGGGCGTTCAGCCGGGCCCGCCGGTCCACACCCACGCCGAACACGTCCTCGGTGCCGGTGCCGGGCGGCAGCGCGGGGCCGAAGCGCTGGCCGTCCGGCACCGCCGCCTTGAGGACGCGGCCCCGTGTGATCGCCGGGCCCACGGTCGCGCCCGTGGCCTCGACACCCGGATGCTGGGTCTCGGTGATGTTGAAGAAGTCGCCGTTGACACCCGCCACGGCCCCGGCCGCGTCGGCCATGCCGGAGACGGGGGAACGCGCGGCCACCGCCCCCGGATACAGCAGATCCAGGCGGACCCGGGGATCACGCAGGTCGACGGTCAGCACATGGGCGTGTGCGATCCCGTTGGCCGCCGAGATGTCGAACTCCCGGTACCCGACCCCCGGCGCGAGCGCGGTCCCGTCCGGTACGGCGCCGGCCGGTGCCGCCCCCACCAGGGCCGCACCGGCCAGCGTGCCGAGCGCCGCGAGCAACGCCAGTACGTTCGCGCCCGCTCCGAACCGTCCTTGACGACGCGTCACAGTCCCCCCTGATGTCTCGTCAACTGTCCCAGGACTCAGGGGAAGTGCACCAGACGACTGTGAGCCGCGCGGTGTCTATGTGCCGACGACCCGCGAACGGGTGAGGAAACGAACCCCCTCGGGTGCCTCCAGCGAGAAGCCGCCGCCCCGGCCCTCGACGACGTCGACGATCAGCCGGGTATGGCTCCACACCTCGAACTGGCTGCGCGACATCCAGAACGTCACCGGCTCCTCGACCCCCTCCACGACCAGCTCCGCGAGCAGCACGTCCGAGTCACCGGTACGGAACTCGCCCGCCGGAAAGCACATCGGGGCGCTGCCGTCGCAACAGCCACCGGACTGGTGGAACATCAGTGGGCCGTGCGTCTCACGCAGCCGGCGCAGCAGGCCGGCGGCCGCGGGGGTCAGCTCGACGCGCGGGACCTCGTCGTACACGGCGCGTGCGGATTCCTCGTCCATGGTCGTCGAGTGCAGCACGGGCAAGGTTGCGAAAGGGTTGCACGTGCGCGCGCGGTCATGAGGCGTACGGGGTGAAGAGGGCGGGCGTGTGGTCGACCGGCAGGTCCGGGCGCCATGCGGTGAGGCCCTGGGCGCTGCACACGAACAGGTTCTCCGGAAGCCGGTCCAGGGCGAACCAGCGCCAGTCGCCGACGCGTTCGCCGGGCTGGTCGGACGGCTCGCCCCGCCACGCCGTGACCCGGGCGGGCACGGTCACCCGTACGACGTCACCGACATGGTCGAGGAGTGTGCCCAGGAGGCGTACGTCGGCGGGGCTCGCCTCGATCCCCGTCTCCTCGGCGAGCTCGCGCACCACCGTCTCCTGGAGCGACTCACCGGGTTCCACCGTGCCGCCGGGCAGCTCCCAGGTGCCCCGGCGGTGCCGGCCCAGCAGCAGGCCCCGGGGGCCGTACAGGATGGCGCCCACGCCGAGCGCCCCGTGCGGGACCGGCGGACGGGCGCCGCGTGGACGGGAGGAGACCCGCAGCGGCCGGGTGACGCGGAGGATCCGGCGGGAGGCGTGGCCGGACCCGTCCGGCGCGTCGAGGACCTCGACGTGTTCGACGCGCAGCCCCTGCTCGGCGAGCAGGTCCGTCCAGAGGTCCGGCGTGAGCACCCACGTCCGGACACCGTCCGCGTGGCGCGGCTCGACGACCGACGAGGGGCCGCCGCCGAGGGAGTCCGTGTGCGGTACGCCGAAGCACAGCGTCCCGCCGGGCCGGAGCGCCGACGAGAGGGCGGGCAGCAGGCGGCGGGGATCGATGGAGGCGACCGCGTCGACGGAGTAGATGACGTCGTACGGCTCCGTGGTGCTCAGGTACTCCACCGGGTCGGCCCGCACCAGGCGCGGTCCCGGCAGCGAACCGTGCTCGGCGGGAGCCCGCTCGTGCGGCCCCGAGTCGACCGCGTCCACCGAGGCACCGTACGCGTGGACGAGATACGCGGCGTGCCGGGCCGTGCCGCACCCGAGGTCGAGCACCCGCAGGCCCGAGATGTCGCCGAGGATCCCGGCCCCCGGGCCGGCGCCCGGGAAACCCCAGTCGAACCGTGCTCCGGCGTCGTCGGGACGGAAGGTCTGCGGCCGCAAGCTGCCTCCTGTGTACGAGGATTCAAGAGGAACCCCGAGGAACCCCGAGGAGTCCCGAGGAACCCGGGGAACCAAGGGGTCCCGTGACCTCCCCATGATGACCGAGCGGCCGTCGGTCCCCGCCCGGCGGCCGCCATCACGACCGGGGGCGCGCCATCACGACCGGGGACGCGGGAAGGTCTCCAGGGCCGCGGCCAGGCCCGCCGGATCGGTGCCGACCTTGCGGTACACGGAGGAGAGCAGTTGTCGTACACCCTGCTCCGTGAGCCGGAGATCCTTCGCGACCACGGCCGCCTGGTGGCCGTGAGCCGTCATCTCGGCCGCTTTCCGTTCGTGGGCCGTCAGCGTGTCCGTCTGCGCGTACCGCAGCGGCAGCGGGCGCAGTCCGGCCGCGGAGAGTTCCGCCCTGGCCCGGGCGGCAAGCGCCTCGGCACCACAGTGCACGGCCCCTTCCAGCCCCTGGTAGAGCCGGTCCGCGGCGTCCTGGAGGCGGCCGTTGCGGGACAGCGAGGCACCGTGGCCGACCAGTGCGCGGGCCAGGTCGTAGGCGGCGGGCGACCGTTCCAGATGGTCCACGGCCTCCGCGTGCAGAGCGAGCGCCGCCCTCCCGCCGGTCACCTCGGCCAAGGTGTGCAGCGCCTGTCCGATCACGGACGCCGCACCGAAGTCCCGGGCACGTTCGAGGGCGTCCTGGGCATGCCGGACGGCCAGGTCGGGAGCGGAGCGAGCCAGGGCGGACGCCAGCTGCAGCTGCCAGGGACACCAGGCGGGATTGCGCCAGTCCCGCCCGTCCAGCCAGCTCCCGACCTCGGTCAACAGGCGCTCCGCCTCGGCAGGCCGCCCCTCCGCCAGGAGCAACTCGGCATACACCGTGCGGGGATCGGGGTAGATGACAGCGTTCGGAACGACCTCGCCGTAGTCGTGACGGTCGGCGAGCCGGCGCGCGTCACCGGTGCGCCCGCGGGCCAGCAGCGTCTGGATGAGAATGCCGATCGCGAACCACTGCGCGGGCACCGCCCCTTCGATCCGCTCGGCCGTGCGCAGGCCCTCGCGCACCCAGTGCTCCGCCTCCGCCAGACAGCCCCGCCGGTAGCGGATGTAGGCGAACAGGGTCTGGCCGACGGCCAGATGGGAGCCCCGCCACCCCTTGGTCTCGCACTCGGCCATCCCCTTGGTGAACAGTTCCTCGGCCCGTCGCGGCTGGTCGCAGTACATGAAGGTCAGGGCCACCGAGACCGGAACCTCGAAACCGCGGTTCTCGTCGGTCCAGCTCATCCCGCCGCGCAGGGCGCTCTCGGCGTGTTCGAGGACGGTCCGCCGTGGCTCGCCACGCAGCAGGGCGTCCCACGCGCGCAGACCCAGGATGCAGCGTTCCTCAAGCCCGCGACCGGTCGGCCGCCCCCGGCTCGCCAGCTGCGCGGCCAGCCGGGTCAGCCTGCGGGAGCGGGCGGACGAGTCGGGTTCGTCGGTGCGGAACATGCTCCAGGCGAAGTGATCGGCCTGCATCCGCAACCGGACCCGGGCGTTGGCGGCCGTCCGGGCCCCCTCGGCGGCCACCTTCGCGGCCTCGGCCGTCCGGTCCGTGTGGGCGAGTGCCTGGGTGAGCCGGTAGACGATGGAGGCGCGCAGTTCGGGGTCGATCCCGGACTCCGCCAGGGCCGCACGGAGATGGTTCACGGTGGCCGTGGGTTCCAGGAGGAAGGTCGAGCCCGCGAGTTCGTGCAGCAGGGCGGCGCGCTCCTCCGGCAGGGGCGGCTCCTGCAACGCCCGGGTCAGCAGGCGGCGGGCCGCTTCCGGAGCGCCCGCCCGCAGGGATTCACGGGCGGCTTCCCGGAGACAGTCGACCGCTTCGGACTTGCCGTCGCACGGGACCTCCAGCAGGTGCCGGGCGGACGCGGTCGAACCGAACCCGGCCGCGCGGAGGGACTCGGCGGCCGCGTTGTGCATGCCGACCCGCAGGCCTGACGGGATCGACTGGTAGATCGTGGTGGCGATCAGCGGATGGACGAAACCCAGGCCGCCGCCCGGCCCGTCGTCGTCGGCCAGGATGCGGGCGGCGCGCAGCTTCTCGGTCGCCTCGGCGGCGGCCTCGCGGCCGATCGCCGCGATGGTGGCGGCGAGGTCCGCGGAGAACGGCGCCCCCAGGACGGCCCCCGCGTAGGTGAAGCGGACGGTGCTGGTGCCGAGCCGGTGGAGGCGCTCGATGAGCCCCGGGCCCTTCACGGCGGCGGCCAGGGTCCGCATCGTCGGCAGCTCGTTCCGGGTGCCCTTGAGATGGCGCTGGCCGAGCCTGATGGCGAGTTCCACGGTCTCGAACGGGTTGCCGCCGGTGACCGTCCAGCACTCCGCGCAGAACGCGTCCTCGGCGCCGGCCCCCACCTGCTCCCGCACGATCCGCGCCACGCCCGCCGCGGTGAGCGGTGCGAGGGAGTGGGGGCGGCTGTCGTGACCGTCGACCAGGGCGCGGAACGCGGTTGCCTCGTACGGCAGTTCGTCGGGCCGGTAGGCGACCACGATCAGCAGCGGCAGGTCCGCGGCCCGGGAAGCGAAGGAGGCGAGCCAGCCGAGGGACTCGATGTCGGCCCAGTGCAGGTCGTCCAGGAGCAGCACGACGGGCTCCTTCTGCGTCACCGTCAGGCGCGTCACGACCCAGTCGAGTCCGTCGCGCACCCCGGTCGGATCCGGCGCGTGCGAGGTGTCGGCCGCCTCCAGGCCGAGCGCGGCGGCGACGGTGACGTACCAACTGCCCAGGAAGGCCTCGCGTTCCGTCTCGTCCATCGACGCCAGCGCGGGCTGGACGAGCTGGCGGACCACGTGGAACGCCAGCTCCTGGTCCGCCTCGCCGCCCCTGCCCGAGAGCACCCTGAACCCGTCGGCCGTGGCGCGGGCGCGGGCATGAGTCATGAGCGCCGTCTTGCCCAGTCCCGCCGGTCCCGTGAAGACGAGCAGGCCGCTGTGCCGGGCGCACGGGCCGCCGTCGGCGACGGCCCGCAGTTCCGACAGCGCCGCGTCGAGCGCACCGAGCTCCTGTCGGCGTTCGAGCAACTGCCGGGACTGGGTGATCGGTTGCCGTGACCCATGCGCCATGTGCCCTACCGCTTCCTGTCGTTCGACCACCGGGAGGCAGCGAGAGCGTACGCCCCACGACATGCGGTATGGACGAATTCGCGAACGAGCAGGCCAAGTATGGATGAATCACCCGCTCACGCGGCTTGGCCCGTTCGCCTCGTGGGTACCGTCGACTGAATGTGCCGCCCTACCGTGCGGCGACGGAAGGTCTCATGACGCGGACACCGTCGCCGTGTCCGCGTAGCGCGGCACGTCGCGGGACCAGTGGTAGCACCCGCCGATCCAGCCGGCCATGCCCTCCACACAGTCGCGTCCCGCGGGACTCAACACCGGCTCGATCTGCGCGTGGAGCCTCTCGAACTCGTTGATGGCGCTGTTGATCTGCCGGATGGCCAGGGTGACGGCGACCGGCAGGGAGCACCCCTGGGCGCGCTGGTGGGCCAGCGCCAGATTGATCATGTCCCCCGCTCGTTGTTCCTTCACCGCGGAGAACAGATCCGCCGTCCATACGGCCGCGTCGACCGACAGGCGCCGCATGCGCCGCATGACCGGATGATGAAGCTCCTCGGGGGCGGACTCGCCGCGCCGCGCGGCCTCGTACAGCGGGTAGAAGGGCTCGACCCCCGCGGTCAGTGAACGGATGGAGGTGCACAGTCCGGTCGGCAGCGGGAAGGAGCCGTTCTGGGCCACCGATTCGTACAGCAGCCCATGGACGTACTCCCGGCTTGTGCAGGCCCAGCGCGCCGCCTGGGCCGGGGTGCACCGCTCCTGGACCTGGCGGTACAGGTCGGACAGGGCCGCCCCGAGGACGGTGGTGGGCGGCCGGCCGTCCCGCAGGATCGCCACGCTCTCGCAGAGCATGGGCAGCAGCCGGTCCGGCCACCGACGGCCGACCTCCTCCGCCCGGTCGTCGAAGACGAACTGATAGGCGATCTGGTTCGCCACGATCTGGAGGATGTCCGCGTCCACACCCGGACTGGTGCAGGACGCGAGCTCGGCGGGGCGGGTGGAGCGGAGCATCTCCACCACGCCCCGTTCGCGGCTCAGGCCCCGCGCGCGGAGCCACTCCTCGACGCCTGCCACCGCCACCGGCTCGTGGGGATTCCTGCGGAACGCGAAGGGCATGCGGAGGTGGGCGTCGACCAACTCCTTGAGGGTTGAGGGGTGCAGTGAGCCGTGCGGGTCGATCGTGCTTGCCTCATGCGTCGTCGACACCGTTGTCACCTGCCGTTCGGCTGTCCGGAACTCGAAGTGCGACACCGGCCCTGAGTGCGGGCGCGTCCCCACGTGTCGGTGCGTCCGTCGTACGACGCGCACGTGGTTCACAGATCATCACCAGCGACCTCGGCCCCAACGTCACCACCGGGCGCTGCCGTTCGACCGGACCGGCCGGGTGCCGCAGCCGCCAGCGGCTCGCGATGACCGCGACTGCGGCGATCGCCTCGGTGACGGCGAACGTGTCGCCCAGGCACTTACGGCTCCCCGCGGCGAACGGGATCAGCGCGGTCCGTGAACCGGCCGGTTCCTGTGCGGGCAGCCATCGTCCGGGCAGGAACCGGCCGGGGTCGGGGAACGACGCGGGGTCGTGATGCAGGAGGTAGGGGCTGTACAGAACCATCGACCCCTTGGGGAGCCGCTGCCCGGCGAGCTTCGTGTCCCGGGTCGTGACGCGGGTGAAGAGCCAGCCCGGCGGGGAGTGGCGCAGTGTCTCGGTGATGACGGCGCGGGTCTGTACGAGGCCTGGGAGGTCCTCGGGGGTCAGGCGTGGGCGCCCGGCGAGCACGGTGTCGATCTCTGCGTGCAGCCGTTCCTCCGAGTCCGGATTCCGGGCCAGCAGGCCGAAGGCGGAGGCCAGGCACAGGGCGGTGGTCTCCACTCCGGTCAGCAGAAGCGTGATGAGCTGGTCGTGGATCTCCTGCTCACCGACCGTGGGTACCGCGTCGCCGTCACCTCGTGCGGCTTCCAGCAGTGTCTCCAGCAGATCGTCGCGGGGAGCGTCCGGAGCGCGTCGGCGCTCGTCGATCACGCCGGCGATGATCGTGTGCAGACGGGCGATCGCGTGTTGATAGCGGCGGTTCGCGGGCGTGGGGATGCGGAAGACGGCGTCGACCGGTACGACCGTGCGCAGGAACAGGCCTCGCACGACGTCGGTGAGACAGTGCCGTACCTCGGCGGCCGTCGTGGCGTCGAGGGAGTCGGAGAAGAGGACGCGACTGATCACCCGGGTGGTCATGGCCGACATGGCCGCGCTGACGTCGACCTCCTGGCCGGCGCGCCACTCACGGCACACCAACTCGGCCTCGTCCAGCATCAGTCGGGTGTGCTCGGCGACCTGGGACGGACGGAACGCGGGCTGGACCAGCCTGCGTTGCCTGCGGTGTTGCGCGTGCGGGCAGGTGACGACGCTGTCGCCCATCAGCAGCCGCAGCCTGTCGTACTGCGTGCCTCCCTTGTCGAACGTGCGGGTGTCCCTGAGCATCTCGTGGACCAGGTCCGGGTGGCAGACCACCCAGGCGCGCAGCGGACCCAGCCGAATCTCCACCAGATCGCCGTGTGCGGGCAAGGAATTCAGAAACTGCAGCGGGCGACGGAACAAGGCAATACCGTGAGTGATGGCGGGGAATATGCTGGGAGCAGTACCCACAGTCCATTTTCGCTCCGGTTCGGGAACAAAGGCGTTCATCGATTACCACCGTCTCGGCCGTCAACGGAATTCGGTGATGTTCCAACGACTTGGCGCTTGACCCATGTCCTGCCCAGTCCAACCTGCCGGCGGACGTACCGAACCCATGCTTCGTGGGGGCGCACAGGAGCGCGAAGAAGCACAGGGAGAATCGAGGTTCGCCCGTACGGCCCGACAATCGATGTTCTTCTGTCCCTCGGCAGCCTTCAGTTGTCTTCCGTAGTCCTTTTCCTCATACAACGACCTTGCTCAGTTGTCCGACCGTGGGGGATTCAGCCGGAATGGCATCGTCCGCCCGCCGCCGGTGGGGAGTCAGGCGGGGCTGTCCCACAGCACATGCAGGGTGGGGGGTTTGCGGAAGACCAGACCGTCCGGAGCGCTGGGGCGGTGCGGGTCGAGGCGCAGGGCGGGGAGGCGTTCGAGCAACCGGTGGAGGGCGATTCGGGTTTCCAGGCGGGCGAGGTGTGCGGCGATGCAGTGGTGCGGGCCGTGTGCGAAGGCCAGTTGGAGACGCGCGTTCTCGCGGCGGACGTCGAACCGGTCGGGATCGCGGAAGACGGCGGGGTCGCGGTTCGCGCCGGTCAGGGAGACGGTGACCAGGTCGCCCCGGCGGATCGTGGCCGGCCCGAGGACGGTGTCGCGGGTGGCGTAGCGGTCGACGACCGCCGCGCCGGGTTCGAGGCGCAGCGACTCCTCGATCGCGCCGTCCAGCAGATCGGCATCCGCCCGGACGAGGGCGAGTTGGCCGGGGTGCCGCAGCAGGTGCAACAGCGCGTTGGTGATCATCGCCTCGGTCGTCTCGATGCCGCCGAACAGCAGCACCGCGGCATTGGACGCCACCTCGGGCACCGCCAACTGCCCGGCGGCCGAGACCAGGAGCGAGGCAGTGTCCCGGTCGGCGACGGTGGCCTCCACGGCGGTCCGCAGCCGCGCGTACGCCGCGGTGCCCGCGGACCCCGCCGGGTGTCCGGCGGTGATGTCCGAGACCGAGCGCACGATGGCGTCGTACCAGGAGAGCACCGTGTCCGGGGTGGTGTCGGCCAGCCCCAGTGCCTCGGTCATGACGGCGACCGCGAGCGGCCCGGCGAACGCGCGTCGCAGTTCGACGGCGCCGGCCGGTTCCCACATGGTGATCAGCCGGTCCGTCTCCCGCTCGATGAACGAGGCGAAGCCGTCGCGCACCGCCCGGGGGCGGAACGGGGCGGTGAAGGGCTCGCGATGCCGGGTGTGCCGGTCACCGTCCAGGGACAGCATGCTGGGGCCGACGACCTGAGCCGTGGAGAACCGGGGGTCGTCGACGGTGAACGTCGCGGCGTCCCGCATCACGCTCACTGCGAGGTCGCGACGGGTCACCAGCCAGCCGTCCAACTCGGGCAGCCGGGACACCGGCTCGCGGGCGCGGAGCAGCGCCAGCCGCGGATGCGGATCCCGGGCGAGTTCGGCGAGCGTGGTCGCGGCACCGAGCGGGAAGGAGTCGACGACGCTCATCGCGGGCTTCGGCCGGGCGCGGGGAAACGGATCACACCCCCGAGGCTACGGTCTGTCCGCCGGCCGCGATGCGGCGGGACCGCGCCCACGACCTGCGTCGGCAGCCTCGGCAGGCGGCGATGACCAGGCCCGGCCGGAGCCCGTCGTCACGTCACCAGGGGGTGACAACGAGGGCCGGGCCGAAGCCGAGCAGCACCGGCCGCCGGGCCAGGGAGCCGAAGGAGGGCCCGATGACAGTCAGTGACAGCCGGCCACCAGGGATGAGCAGGCGTGACGAGACACGGAGGCGAGGGAAGGGGTCACAGGCGAATGACGATCAGAGCCGAGTCGTCGGTGTTGCCGCTGGAGGGAAGGAGGTCGGCCAGCAGGGCGTCGGACAGGGGCTCGGGGTCGGCATGCCGGTGGCGGGTCAGGGACTCGGCGAGGCGGGCCAGACCGGCGTCGATGTCCTCGTCGCGGCGTTCGATGAGGCCGTCGGTGTACAGGACCAGGGTGGAACCCTCCGTGAAGGAGGTACTGGCCTGAGGGCGGGGGAGGTGTTCGGGGCGGGCGGCGAGCGGGGGATCGGTGGCCTGGTCCAGGAAGGTGACGGTGCCCTCGGGGTCCACGAGGGCGGGCGGTGGGTGACCGGCGCAGCTGTAGGTGACGGTGTGGCTGTCCCAGTCGATGAAGGTCGTCACGACGGTGGTCGACTCGGCGCCCTCGACGAAGCGGGCGTACAGGCCGAGGGCCTCCAGGGCCCGGGCCGGGCCGTCGGCGACGCGGCAGGCCGCGCTCAGTGCGCTGCGCAGCTGCCCCATGGCACAGGCCGCCGCCAAGCCGTGGCCGACGACATCGCCGACGGCCACCGCGAGGTTGTCGCCGGGCAGGTCGACCAGGTCGTACCAGTCGCCGCAGACGTTCAGGGCGCCGATGGCGGGCCGGTAGCGTACGGCCGCCTCGTGCGGACCGATCGGGACGGGCGCGGGCAGCATCGCCGCCTGCAGTGCCAGGGCGACCTCGCGTTCCCGGGCGTGCGCGTGCCGTAGCCGTTCGTTGACGTCCTGCAGCTCCCGGGCGCGCGTGTACAGCTCGGCCTCCAGCACGCGGGCCCGGTCGTCGCCGACCGCCCCGCCGCGGGCGCGGATGAGTTCCGTGACCTCCTCCACCCGGTGCACGACCAGCGCCACCTTTCCGTCGGAGCCGAGGACGGGCGCGTTGACCGGGCTCCAGTAGTGCTCCCGCCAGTGTCCCGGGCGCGCGGGATCCTCGATGTCGTAGCGGATCAGTGCCATCGTGTCGCGCTCGCCGGTGTCCACCACCCGCAGCATCGACGACCGCGTCTCCTGCATGCCCGCCGCTGCCGGGTCGTTCGGGTTCTCGGGGAAGACGTCGAAGATGTAGCGGCCCAGCAGCTGCTCGCGGCTGCGGCGGGCCAGCCGCAGGAAGTCCTCGTTGGCGTCGGCGTACACCAGGTCGGGGGTGAGCAGCGCCACCATGCCGGGCAGGGCCCGGAAGACCGCCGCGTAGTCGATCTGCGGTTTCCTCATGTGCTGTCTGCCTCGACACGGGTCGTGATTACGTGATTTTCCACGATAGACGGAATAGGCCACGAACGAGGTACGGACCGCGGTGGGACTCGGCCTCGCCGGCGGTGTGCCGCGGCCGGCCGGCGCCGCTGGCGACCGCCCCGACCTGGGACCGGGCCCCTCAGGCGAGCGGGTCAGGACGTGGTCTGCCAGGACTCGGCACGGGCCGCGCGCAGGGTGGCCACGCGAGTGGAAGCGGGGGAGTCACTGCCCGGACGGCCCTCGGTCCTGGCCGAGCCAGGTGGTCAGGGCCCACCACCAGTGCAGGGTGCTCAGCGGTTCGGAGAGGTTCTCGGACGAGGGGTCGTTCGGTGAGCGGCCGGTGATCTGCTGGAGGCGGCCGAGCCGGTAACGGACGGTGTTGGGGTGGGTGAACAGGGCCGTCGCGGTCTGGTCGAGGCGTCGGCCGCTGTCGAGGAAGGTGACAGCGGTGAGCGCGAGTTGCCGGTGGAAGTCGTCCGACCGGTCGAGGGCTCCCAGGAGCCGGTCGCTCAGATGTGCCCCCATGAGCGGCTGGTCGGCGAGGGCGATCTCGGCGGCGAAGTCGGTCAGTTCGTACAGCCCGTGACGCCCTTGCCCTACGCCGATGTCCAGGGCGCGGACGCAGAGCCGGTACAGGGGGCGGATGTCCTCCAGCGGAACGGCCGGCGAGACGACGACCAGCGCCGAAGCGCCCACCTCCTCGGGCCCGGGCATCCACCGGCACAGCCCGGCCGGCCGCCCCTCGACGAGGCCGAAACCGGCGCGAACCCCGGACAGGGCGTCCTTGAGAAGCCGCGCGGCCGCGGGAGAGGCGGCGTCCGCGACGAGGCAGTGGTGAGGCGCCTGGGCGTTCGGTCGCATCCCGGCCCGGGCCATCTCCAGCGGGGACGGGACGACGCCGCCGACCAGCAGCCGTCGCAGCACGCCCGTGCGGACCTCGGAGGTCTCGTGCGGCGTGGCCCGTTCCGCGGCGCGGTAGCCGTTGATCACGTGCCGCTCGACCGCGTCGCCGTATTCCTTCAGACGCAGGACGACGGTGAGCAGGGCGCTGTCGGGCACCCCGGCCGCTCGACAGCGGTCAAGGGTGATCTCCACGGTGCGGGTGAGGCCCGCCTGGACCCCGCGCAGGACCGCGGTCATCGGAACACCCTGGTCCGCCCGGTCGGCTCCCAGCAGCAGGGCGGCGGTGAAGTCCTGTTGCTCGACCCGGTCGAAGGTGCCGAACCACTCGCCGGCCGCCCGTACCAGGGAGGTGACGTGGGAGAGGCTCTCCGCCTCGGTGAGCCGCGCGACCTCGGGGGAGTGGGTCCGTGCCGCGCGGACGAGCTCGCCGCACACGTCGCCGTCGACGGCCATCGTCCGCAGGATCTCGGTGACCGGCTCGCGTTCGTGGACGACGGTCATGGGTTCGTTCTCCGTCCGCGCTGTCGCCGGGCCACAACGACGAGGCGATCACGTTGGCGTCCGGCCACTACCACATGGTCATGACGACCTGGTTCCCTCTGGGCTACCGACGGTAACAGCGCAGTCGTCGCAAGGACATCCCCGGTGTCTCCCGCACCCTCCGCACCCCCTCCGGAAGGCAGCCCATGGCGAACTCCGTACCCCCCGCCGGGATCACCCGGCGACACGCGCTCACCGTGGCCGGCGGAGCGCTCGCCGGTGCCGCCCTCACCGCACAGGCGTTCCCGGCCTTCGCCGCCGAGTCGCAGGACGCGGACGCCATCGTCGTCGGTCACGGGCTCGCCGGACTGGTCGCCACCGCCGAACTCGCCGCGGCCGGCCGCAAGGTGCTGCTCCTCGACCAGGAACCCGAGGCCGGCCTGGGAGGCCAGGCGTTCTGGTCGTTCGGCGGGCTGTTCCTCGTCGACTCCGACGAGCAGCGCCTGATGGGCATCAAGGACTCCCGGGAACTCGCCTGGCAGGACTGGCTCGGCACGGCCGGCTTCGACCGCGGCATCACCGACCCGGCCGGCCAGGACCACTGGGCGTACAAGTGGGCGGAGTCGTACGTGGACTTCGCCTCCGGCGAGAAGCGGTCCTGGCTGTCCGGGCTCGGGGTGCAGTGGTTCCCGATCGTGGGGTGGGCGGAACGCGGCGGCGGTCTCGCGGACGGTCACGGCAACTCCGTGCCCCGCTTCCATGTCACATGGGGCACCGGACCTGCGGTGGTCGAGCCGTTCGAGAAGAAGGTCCGGGCCGCGGTGGCGGACAAGAAGGTGACCTTCAAGTTCCGGCACCGGGTCGACTCGATCGTGACGACCGGCGGAGCGGTCACCGGCGTCCGCGGCGCGATCCTGGAACCCAGCGGCGTGGCCCGCGGGAAGCCCAGTTCCCGTACCGTCGTCGGCGAGTTCGAGCTGCGCGCCCCCGTCGTGGTCGTCACCTCGGGCGGCATCGGCGCCAACCACGACCTGGTACGGCAGAACTGGCCGGCCCGCCTGGGGACCCCGCCGAAGTTCATGGTCACCGGTGTGCCCGCGCACGTCGACGGCCGGATGCTGGCGATCACCGAGAAGGCCGGCGGCCGGATCGTGAACCCCGACCGGATGTGGCACTACACCGAGGGACTGCGCAACTACGACCCGATCTGGCCGGGGCACGGCATCCGCATCCTGCCGGGCCCGTCCTCGATGTGGTTCGACGCCACCGGCAAGCGCTTCTCCAGCCCCGACATCCCCGGCTACGACACCCTCCACACCCTGAAGTCGATCACCGACACTGGCCATGACTACTCCTGGTTCGTCACCACCCAGAAGATTATCGCCAA
>Ga0307516_10004449_pt1 | contig 17279 bp, 25 predicted proteins | sample 19_EM_MG_FD_203310 | JGI IMG/M metagenome (GOLD analysis project Ga0307516, IMG submission 203310) | Populus trichocarpa ectomycorrhiza microbial communities from riparian zone in the Pacific Northwest, United States - 19_EM | ecosystem: Host-associated > Plants > Roots > Unclassified | place...
CGAGAAGGAGAGGGAAAGTAACGAGGAAATTTGCCTTTATTTTTGATGTTTGATTTATGGTATTCATTAACAAAAGTATCAGAAATGGGAGAAACGAGAGGAGAAAACATATGGCCGGGCGCAGAAGGGCCAGGATGTGGAGAGCGTTGCGGAATCATAGTATCACGAGTATAGTAGGGATAAGGAAAGGTAGCAGAAAAAGAGTAAGGGCCGGATGCGGAGTATGGCCTAAAGGGTTGGTGGTCGGAGGGGCGTGGAGTGGTCCCTGGATTGACAAAAGGCACCGGAGATTGATGGGTCAGGGCGAATGTCGGCCAAGAGTGACTATATGCACGCTGGATTTGCGGCACAAGCTTCGGCGAGCCACCAGGAGAGTATTGAATTTGCTCTGTAGGCATAATACGGCAGGCCGAAAGTGGAGGACCTGTGGAACCGTTCATGCACGATGTTGATGGTAATGAAGACGTAAAAAGGCACAAGAAAAAGGGTCGTGTGTGATGCGAGGATGGAGAAAAAGGTACGTGAGGGGAGATAACCCTGAGAGATCGTCGTGTTCTTGATCAGCCGGGGTAAGGGCCCATAACCTGTAAGGGCTAGACCTAGAGACGAGATCGGGATCCTCAGTGTCAGGGAAGAATGAATAGACGACTTTTATTCTGTACCTAGAGACGAGATCGGGACTACACGACTATAGGTAAGTGTGGAACACAAGATATAGGTCAGGCACTTACTCCTCAGTGTCAGGGAAGAATAAATAGACGACTGAGGAAGAAGAAATGCGAGAACGGGTTTATATGTAGATAAACACGTGATCGTGACCGAGGGCGATGACAAACAAAGCCTAACAATGAGGAAATTACCTAAGGAGCCCCCGTACTTGTCGCCCAAAGACTGGGTAGATAGGCAGTGGAAGAACAGGAAACAGTTTTCCATTGAGGAACTCCCCGAGGACCCGATTGTGACTCTTGCGCCTACTGGGTTGGTTACGCTCCAGTCCAACCGAAACATGTGGGATAAACGAGATGAAATGATCTTGGAATTGCAAGAGAAAGCCAGACGCGCAACTGAGGAACGTGACATGTGGAAGGCGGTCATGGCCACTAGGCAGTCAAATATGTCAGTGTCGTCCACTTCTCAAGTACCACAAAGTGTACCTCAACCAGTCGCCCCGCCTGTCCAATCCACTCAAATGACCATAGATCCAAAATCTGTGGAACTTCTGAGCATGTTCGCTAGAATGATGAATTTGCCAACTGCGAACCAGGAAGGTGTCGAGAAGGGTTTCACCGGAGCTCAATAATTGCGACTCGGGCTCAAAAGCGAAAAGAGCCAGCGGAGTCGCTTGAGAGCGAAGATGAAGATATACCCGTGAAAAGCGTAGCGAAATCGAATGAAAAATATACCCAGAAGTTGAAGTCCAAGAAGAATCTAGAAAGACACGCTGAGGAACCAATGGAAACTGATGAACCAGGAAATGACTTGCCATTTAGGAACGTACCCGAACTGGAAATGATACCCGCTGATAGACCTGGAACTGGACACCGTGAGATAGATGTGGAACCTGACAAGCACGTACCGGCGTACAAGACCCATGTGCCGGTAGAGGACTTAGAACTTGACAACCTTCTCGACCGCATCTTGAAAGCGGATGTGACCATCAAACTCGGAACCTTGTTGAAATCAGTAAAAGGGACCAGAGATACCCTACGGAAATTACTGACCAGTAAAAGGGTCCCTATTGAACCGAAGGTGGTTGCCAAGATCGAATCAATGAATGATGATGCTCTGAAATACTGGGGAACTTACGCGGAGATGAACAACTTAGTTGATCTCCTGGATATGAAAGATCTATCGGTCGCGTTGTATACCATATTATGTGAATCAACTCAGGACTTACCAAAGGGCTCTGTAGTAGCCTCAGATCCTGTTCTGCAGTACCTGAATGTGCTGCCTACCAATGAACCTCCAAAACTGATCTTCACGATTGCGCGAGAGTTGTATGCCCTAAGGACGATTTTTCCCTTGATTAGCGAGAAGTCTCGTGAGGAAAGCATCCTAGACGGGGGATCTCAGATCGTCTCCATGTCAAAGGCAGCTGCTGAGAGCTTGGGACTTACTTGGGATCCAAAAGTCTTGATCCATATGCAGAGCACCAACAGACAGTTCGAGAAGTCCCTGGGCCTGGTGAAAAACATACCATTCAAATTCGGAACAATTGTTGTCTACCTACAGATGCACATCATCAACGAACCTGCTTATAGGGTGCTCCTCAGAAGACCGTTTGATGCAGTCACCTGTAGCACTTACAAAAATGATGAGCACGGAGGACAAACCCTCATATTGAGGTGCCCGACTACAAGTGTCGACGTGGAATTTGAAACGTTCGAGTGGGGTAAGACTCCGACCGATCCTAAGATGAGAGAACAGGGTTTTCACAATTCAATGATCTGGTGGAAAACCGGGGAGTATTAGTGACCCTGATCCAGTCTAATAGGAATCACGAACCGGAGATTGTAGCCTACATGTCTTGTGAAAACGAGACAACTGCCTTGAATATCGAACGTGAAGTTTTTGCTGGCAAGAAATATAAGCCTATAGCTCAGAAAATCAGACTAGTAAAAGGAACTTTACCGGAGGAGTTCAGAATCATACGGAACATCAAAGGAGACCCCTTGGCGGACATGCCAATTTTGGACCCGATTCTACCCGATTTTGAACCTCTTGGACGCTATACCCTAGAACGAAAGGAACACATGGATCATGTCCACGATCAGGAGTTCCTGTGGCCAGAAGAAATGAAGGCAGTACATCACCTTTTGATGTTACAAAATGAGGCTTTTGCGTGGACAGATACTGAACAGGGAAGTTTTTGAGAAGACTTCTTCCCACCCGTTAAAATTCCGGTTGTCCCACATCAACCTTGGGTCTTGAAAAATATACCGATCCCGCCTGGTATAAAAGAAGAAGTTTGCAGAATTATTAGGTCTAAAATGGATGCGGGAGTGTACAAACCTTCTAATTTGTCCTATAGGTCAAAATGGTTCTGCGTTCTAAAGAAAGACAGAAAAAGTTTGAGGATTGTACATAGTCTAGAACCGCTGAATGAAGTCACCATTGCCCACTCCGGATTACCGCCAGCGACTGAAAAACTAGCGGAGGGTTTTGCTGGACGAGCTTGCGGCGGCATGTTCAATCTCTACGTTGGATATGATGAAAGGAAGTTGCACCCCAGGTCGCGAGATCTGACAATGTTTCAGACACCATTTGGAGCGAAAAGACTTGTAACGCTACCTATGGGCTGGACGAACGCGGTCCCTGTGTTTCACAATGACGTGGCACACATTCTGAAAGAAGAAACCCCCCACATTACCGATCCATATATCGATGATGTTGGTGTGAAGGGACCTAGATCCAGATATGAGTTGCCCGACGGATCCTATGAAACAATTCCTGAGAATCCAGGGATTCGACAGTTCGTGTGGGAGCACTTACAAAACGTGAACCGTGTGCTTCAAAGAGTAAAATACTCCAGTGGAACGTTCTCTGGATTCAAGTCAGTGGTATGCACACCCAAGATTATTGTAGTAGGACACAGATGTACTTATGAGGGCCGAAAGCCTGAGAAAGACAAGTTCCAAGCGGTGATGAACTGGGGAGCCTGTAAAGACGTTAGTGCTATACGTGGATTCCTAGGGACAGTTGGGACGTGCCGAGTCTTCATCAAAGACTTCGCAAAACTGTCCCGCCCATTAAACAACTTGTTAAAGTCAAATGTACCCTTTGAATGGGGACCGGCCCAAGAGAAATTGATGAAGGATCTAAAAGAAGTGTTAATCGGTTGTCCTGCAATCAGGCCACTCGACTATATGAGTGACGCGCCTGTGATCCTCAGGGTCGACACGTCTTGGAAAGCTGTTGGATTTTGGATCTGTCAAGAAGATCCGGTAAATAAGAAAAAGAGGTACTTTGTGAGGTTTGGCTCAATTACCTTGGACGAGCATGAATCGCGCTATTCCCAGTCTAAACGAGAGCTGTTCAGACTGTTCAGAGCACTCGAGGCCTCAAAGTACTGGCTGCTGGGCTGTAGAAACTTGATCATTGAAACGGATGCCAAATATATCAAGGGCATGCTGTCGAACCCTGGTATAGGACCTAATGGTGCTATCATGTGATGGATCGACTATAGCCTGATGTACCACTTCACACTAAGACACATACCTGGGAAGACTTTCGCCGCAGATGGTCTCTCTCGTCGAGACGCTCAACCTGGTGATGACGAATATCCGCCAGACAAAGACTGGATTGACAAGCCCGAGGGTTCACTGAAGTTCGAATATCCCGACTTGGAAAATGGCGTACCAGATGCCGACAAAAACGAACTGCTTGAGTTTGATGAATTCAAGGATGAGATTGATACTCGTGGAGGCTATCTGGTGGTCAAAAATCATGTAAGGTCATTCATGGTCAACGTGGATAATGATTGATTACATACCGAAGAAGAAACAGGCTATCTTGAGCCTGTAGACATGAGTGTTGACTGGGAGCGTTTCAGACTCCCTGAGATACCTAAAGAAACGGTATACTTCATTAGTCCCATAATGTTACCAGATATATCTCTGAAACTGAGCGATGAGACCCGTGAAGCTTATGACGAAGGTAGACGCGCTGAGACAGCAAAATCTCAGGACGCCCAACTCGAAAAGATTAAGCGTTGGCTCGTCAACCCTCACACCCAACCACCAGACCTTAACCAGGGCCAGTTCCTGAAGTTTGCACAATGGGCCAAGCAATTTTACCTAGATGAAAATGATAAGTTGTTTAGGCGCTTGCCCGATGGGAAACTGAAGGCTGTCATAGACAAGACCCACCGGATGTATATCCTGAGGTCACTACATGACCATCTCGGACATAAAGGGTCCTTCGCTACAAAGGAATTTGTTAGTGAGCGATTCTGGTAGCTGGAGCTAGAACGAGACGTACATTGGTATGTTAAAACCTGCCACGTATGTCAACAAAGACAGAAAACCTTGCTATGAATCCCACCTACCGTGACACATACACCGGGCTTGTTTCAGGTCGTACACGTTGACGTGATGCACATGACGCCGGCGTCCAATGGATGTAAATACATTGTACACGGGCGTTGTGCGTTGTCGAGCTGGATGGAAGGTCGGCCGTTAAGGGACGAAAACGCAAGAATGATTGGTCAGTGGTTATTTGAAGACATAATCTGTCGGTGGAGATGCATCATGCAGATTGTCACAGATAACGGAGGGCCTTTCAAGAAAGCATTAGCTTGGCTAGAGGAAAAGTACGGGATCAGAGGCATACAGATATCAGCCTATAACTCACGGGCCAACGGAAAGGTCGAACGGCCGCACTGTGGAAGGCTTGCAGTGGTGGAGTCCATAAATGGTACTGGTACTTCGTATTAGTTATGTGGGCCGATAGGATAACCGTCAGGAAAAGACTGGGTTGCTCACCCTTCTTTATAACAAACAGTTCGCATCCCACACTTCTGCTGGATATTGTCAAAGCGACCTGGCTTGTAGATCTGCCGAATGGGAAGCTCTGGACTGCTGAATTGCTGGGTTACAGGGCGAGAGCGCTGGCTAAGCATAGAGACCACGTCGAAGACATTAGACAAAAGGTTTCAAAGAAAAAGCTAGATGACTTACTTCGTTATGAATGAGAACACCGCTATAAAATCAAAGCATATGATTTTAAGCTGGGTGCTCTCATGCTGGTTATAAGCAGTGAACACCTGTTCCAGTGAACACTTGGTGGTAATAGTACAGTACACTTTAGAGAACTAATTCTGGAGGATCCATCATTTCTTTTATATTTGCATGGTCCCATCATTAGCAATATCCTGTTACCATAGTGTAGTCAATAATAATTAGATATCAACAGCAACCATATTTGTGAATCTGAGTGTGCACTTCAGAGAACTAATTCTGGAGGATTCATCAATTCTTCTATATATGCATGGTTCCATCATTAACAACATTCTGTTACCATGGTATTATTGGTGATAATACAGTATCAACAATGGTCACAGTTGTGCATTTACCTATGGACTTCAGATACCTAATCTTGGAGTTCTCATCCATTTTTCTATATTTGCATGGTCACACCATTGTTACGACAAAGGTTTAATCCTATGTCATGTTGGGAACGGAGAATACAAACGGTCGCTGGGCGACGCGTTCATATAGTTAGTGAAACGAAGATGTAGACTACTCGACCATTACCATAGTACTTACTGTTCATACATACATTTCGTACATAGCCTTTCGTACAGCTTTAGTAGTTATGGTAAAATGTCTTCTAGTATAAAAAGGCCTTCGAAAGGTCTAATACGATATCTTTCACTGCGTTATTCTCAATATGTCACAACGGCAAGTCTTACTCTGTCTGTCTGTTCTGTTCTGTCGTACCCCCTCTGTAAGGTCGGTATACAATATCGGTGCTTGTCTCTCTTCAAGGTTGATCAAGTGTTCTGATGAGCCAAGTCTTATTCAAGACACTTGGTTTGAGATCATTCAGTGAGCAAAGAGGAAGGTGGATTGCCTAGGTCAAAGCTAAAGAGTACAGTGTTTATCCTAGGGTTTATATAGTAAATCGTCTAAGGGTTATGAGTCAAGCATAATGTGTCACAATCAATAAAGCTGAGTAATCATGAGAAGAATAATCTAAAAGGAGAACAAGCTGACTGAGCTCCGCAGTAAAGCTGACTGAGCTTGGAGTAAGTATGTCATATAGAATGAGTCGAAGGCGATTGGATCGGAGTGATGAGTCAATATGAAATAGTAATAGTTCGGGATAAGAAAAGTTGTAACATTACCCTCTTTTTATATTCGAAATCACTGAGTTCAAATTTTCCTATGTCGCCAAGTTATGTTCGGCATCTTCATTATAATAATCTTCGTCGTCAAATGGTTCATTGGTAATCATCCCAGGAGGAAAGATAGGGTGGTTCGCCGTAATACTGTTTGCTGCAGCATATCGGTTTCGATAATCTTCGGGACAATCGCTGGTCTCGTGTCCTGGTGCATCTTTGTGACAAGAGATACATTGATAGTCTCGGCATTTCGTCCAGTGATGTCCAATTTTCCCACATAGGGTGCATCTTGGTTGTAGTTGAGTGATATGATGATGATGGAACGGAGTGGGGTTTTTAAGACATTCGGCTGGTAAATGTCCGGGGGCAATGTTGTGACAGAATTTGCACTGATAGTTGTAACAATGCACTTCGTCGTGTCCTCGTTTGTTACAAACAGTACAATCATGTGTTTTTGCTCATCGTCTTGTTTCTCTGGTGATGAAGAGTTCAGTGGGTATATGTTCAATGGGTTTATCAGAGTCGTTAGAGAGGTTGATGACGGTTCTTCTGTTTGTAGGTGGTTTCTTTGGGAATATTTGTTCGACCAAAGGGGATCGGGTAGATGGGTAAGGGTTTCTTCGTTCGGCTTGTCGGGTTTGTTTAAAAACAACAGGGGATGGTGATCTGTTGTTGAGAGGGGAAAAGTGTCTAATGGAGACTGGTTCTTTGGGTGTAATGACAAGTGTAGAAGGGTATGTGATGTTTGGCTTCAATGGAGTGGGGAGATGGTTTAAGAGTTGGTCGGCATCGGTATTTAGGAGAAGGTCGACATTTTCATTGAGTGATGAGTCGATCTTTCATATGGCTTCCGAGTGGATCTTTTGTAGCCCTAGAAGGGTATAAGTGTTCTTGACGATGTTCGAGTCAAGAGGGTCGGTGATACAGGAAAGAATGGTAGTTTGGAGGGGTTCGTGGCCAAGAAGTTCTTGCATTCGTGAACAATGGAGTTTTCTAAGATGTTCTTGGACATTGGGAACGGTGGCTTTCTGGGTAGGAGAAGACATGAGGATGAAGTTTTCAAGGGAGGTTGTCGTTTAGAGGATGTAGTGGGTGAGTTGATAGTCGTTCAAGATTTCTTGAGCGTTTTTAAGGTTGTTCGGTGATTCCCATGTGTTGTCACTAATGGAGTATCCTTTTCACTTGACGAGATATCAGTATCCTCTCCCCCATTTCTTGTGATTCGTGATAGCTTCTACTTCATATTCTTCTTCTCCTTCGATCAGGTCAGGAGGTGGTTTCATGAAGTTTGGACCATGGGTTTCGGTTTCACAATAAGGTGATAAGAGTGATGCATGGAAGATATCGTGAATTTGCCATTGGTTCGGGAGTTGTAGGCGGTAAGTTACTGGTCCCAAGACTTCTGTTATCGTGAAGAGTCCTTCTCTTTTTGGGGCTAGCTTTCTAGATTGGTAGCCTATCTTCAAGTTCCATCCGTCAAGCCACACCTGTTCTCCTTTCTTAAATGGGGTAAAACCTTGTGTTGTTCTTTCGGTGACCATTTGTCTTGCCAGTTCATGCGCAGCAGCGGCTTCGTTCCATGCTTCTTTGAGGGTTTTCACTTGTTGTTCCGCAGTAGGGGCATTTGTCTTCTCAAACGCCAAGGGGATATCTTTGGGTTCATACCCCATCATGAGGTAGAACGGGGTTTGTTTCATGGTGGAGTGAACCTTTTGATTATGGCTGAACTCCATGAGGGGATTGAGTTGTTTCCACGTTTCGGGGTTGTTAGAGCAGAAGATTCTGAAATAGATTTCCAGTTCTTGGTTGACCCGTTCTGTCTCTCCATCGGTTTGAGGGTGGTATGCTGTGCTTCTGAGTGTTCTAATTCCAAGGAGTCGGGCTATTTCTCTGAAGACTTGTGAGGAAAACTGTGGGCCATGATCAGATAGGAATGAGTCGGGAAGTCCAAAGCGTCAGTACACGTGATCAATGTAATTTTGTGCTGTGAGTGTGGCATCAATCGTCTTGTTGCAGAGGATAGAAATTACCCCCTTTGTAGATCCATGGTCTACCATGACCATGAGGCTGTCAAATCCCTCTGTTTCAGGTAGGTCGGTTATGAAGTCACAAGTGACCTGGGAAAATGGTGTCGCATTTTCTTGTCCTTTGATTGGTATTAAACCAGGGGATGAAGGGTGTGTGTTAACCTTCATTTGTTGACAAACCGCGCATCCCATGATGTAGTTCTTGACAAAAACTGTCATTCCAGGCCACCAGTAGTTTTGACGGATCAGTTCTAGGGTTTTAAAGTGCCCTGGGTGTCCTCCAGTTAAGGAGTCATGGTATTGTTTCACAATTTCTTGACGTAGCTCTTCATGCGGAGGGATATAGCATCTGTCTTTGAAGAATAATAATCCTTCTTCGGTTTTCCAGTCTTCCAATTTTGATCTAATTGGTAGAGGGCCATTTTCTTTTACGGCGAGTAATGCTTTCGCAAAGAAGTCATCTTTTGCGGTTTCTTCTCGTATTTCATTCTGGAGTTCAAGGTCGATCATTTTGATGAAAATGTTATCAGGTAAGACAATTATGTCATCATTGTCAATTTCATCAGTGATGTGATTGGGTCGTCGGGAGAGGGCGTCTGATTGGATCATTTTGGATCTGGGGATGTGGATGAGTTTCAGATCGAATTCCGATAGGAATAAGCTCCAACGAGCTTGTCGTCTGTTCAATTTTTGGGCGGTTCGGAAATATGTCAGATTTTTGTGATCTGATAGGATGATTGTGGGGAATGGGGATCCTTGGAGATAATGTCACCAGGTTTCCAAGGCTTGAACTATTCCCATTAGTTCCCTGTCGTAAATCTCGTAGTTCCGTTGTGTCGCATCAAAGGAGTGGGAAATATATCCACAGGGATGCCAGTCTCCATTCATATCTTTTTGTCATATTACTGCTCCAGTGGCAAACTTGGAGGCATTGGTTTCGATGATGAAGGGTTTTGTTGAATCGGGCATCAGAAGCACTGGTGCTTTCTGGAATTCTTCTTTCAATTTCTCAAACGCTTCTTCACAAGCATCTGTCCAGTTCTACGTTAGGTCTTTCTTCGTCAAATCATTCAAGAGTCAGGCGATGTCGGCGTAATGACCAATGAATTTTCTATAGAAGTTTCCGAATCCTAAAAAGGATCGGACTTGTTTCACGGTAGTTGGTGATGGCCAGTTCTTGATTCCTTCTAGTTTTGCTGGATCCATCTTGATCTGATCTTCACTGATGATCATTCCTAGATAGTCAACTTCTGTTGCTTCAAAAGTGCACTTATCTAGGTTTGCAAAGAGATCATTCTCTTGGAGTTTCTTCAGAACTCGTAATGTGAGTTTCTGGAGTTCTTCTTTTCTTTTCGAGAATATCAGGATGTTGTCAATATAGATCAGGATCCATCCTTCATTGGTTTCTATGATGAAAATGTCATTCATCATGTTTTGGAATGTTGCTGGGGAGTTGCATAAACCAAAGAACATTACCAATGGTTCAAAAAGGCCTTTGTTCGTTTTGAATGCTGCTTTTCATTCATCCCCTTCTTTGATTCGAACATTGTTGTATCCCCATTGAAGGTCGAGTTTCGTAAAGTATTTTGCTCCTTTCTGTTTGTCAAGGAGTTCATCAACTCGTGATAAAGGATAAGTGTTCTTTATTGTTCCCTCGTTTAATCGTCTATAATCTTGGCATGGTCTGAGTTTCTTCGAGTCTTTCTTGGAGACAAAGAGGAATGGTGATGCCATTGGGGATTTCGAGGGTCGGATATATCCTTTTCTGAGGTTTTCTTCGAGGAACTTGTCTTGTTCTTTCTGTTCTTCGGGTGATAAAGGGTAGATTTTGCAATCTTTGGGGATAAAATCGGTTTTGAGATCGATGGCGTGATCCCATGCTTTTCGTTCCGGCATTTGTTCCGAGGCTTCTTTTTCGAATATGGTTCTATATTCAGCATAGATTTCTGGGAGTTCGACTTTGGCTTTATCGTCAATGTGTTGGTGAGCCAATCCTTGGGATATGGATGTTTTTGCTTGGATCCATATTGCTTCATTTTCTAAAGAACTTTCTAGTAGGCCTTCTAGAATGGGTCCATTGTCTGGAAGAGGTTCGTTTGTTGGTAAATGGTTTATGTCTTCGAATATCTCTTCCATGTCAGGTCTGGGTCGGGGTTTGATGACCTCCATTCTTGCCAGTTCTACACTTTGCGTAAACATTCTGCTGAAGGTGTTTTCTATGTGTATCGAGTTGATATCAACTTTTCCAGTGTTCCAATCTATTTTTGGGTTGTATTGCTTCAACCAGGGAAGCCCCAAAATCATCTTGTCTTTTCCCAATTCTGTGACAAGGAATCTGGTGCTGATCTTTTTGCCCATTTGTATCTTGAGCCATATGCAGTTTTCGATAGTTCCAGAATTGTTCTCGGTTCTGTCTGCATTAAAGATCTGGATCTTCTTTTCTATCGGGATTAAGGCGACCCCATTCTGCTTGGTGAACTTTTTATCAATGAAAGTTCCTCCTGCCCCCAAGTTGATTAGGGCATTCATTTCAAATTGTTTGTCAGTGTTTCTTCCTTCTTCTGTTACTACCAGTGGAATGGTGAAAGAGTTCTGATTGGCACTGGCTAGTAGTACAGGTTTAAGAGGAATACATGTGGGAGCGGGTACTGATGTCGAGGCAGGCCGCTTTTTTAAAAACCCTGATCTTCCATCATGTCGATCAATTTCTTCTTTTCTTCATCTGACAATCCTCCATAGATTGTCTTGATGTGAGCATATGCTCCTTTGGCTTCTGAGAAGGTTGGGTGGTTGTTTGTCGGTGGAGTGTATGGTGCCAATGTTTTTCTTGACCCAGTGGACGATCCTGGTCCATGGTCATTTGCTCTGTGTCCGGCTTGGTGGCACACGAAGCACAATCCTTTCTTCATGTGATCGGCCTGTTCTTGGGCCGTCAATCTGTCGATTTCCATTGCATTGGGGTCGACTGGTGGGACATATCGGGGAGTATTCCTGTTTGGGAAGCGAAATCCCTTTTTCTTTGTATCGGTTCCTCCTTTCAATCTATTTGCGATTGCTTGTCCTCTTCTCCATTGGTTATCAAGTTTCGAGGCTGTGGTGTACCAGCCTACGATCGTTGTTGGAGGGTTCTCGAGGTTGAGAATCTTGTCAAGAAGAGGGATGTTTATTCCCTTCATAAACCATTCTATAAGCGGTCTGTCCTGTGTGACTCCGCTATCATTCATGTTGATTTTGAATCTTTCGATGAATTCATCGGCTGTCCCGCTGGTCATCATGTCTGTTTCCATCTTGGTGATCGCATCACCTGGTTTGTCTGGGGCGGCGAAGGATGTGATGAGGGCATTCTTGAATATCGTCCAATCCTACGGTTGCATCTGTTCTTGTGTCTGTCTCCAGTAGGATTGTTTCCACGATCCTGCCGTTCCTTCTTTCATGAACGAAAGAGCGAATATGATTCTTCGTTGGTCTGTGTTGTAGATGTCAGCATTCATTGCCAAATACATCTCGAGTTCAATCAGAAACTCTTCAAGTTTCTCTCTTTTCCCAGTGAAGGGTGTCGGTGTGTTCATCTTGATTTCTTTGTTCTGGGCTGCAGCAGCAGCGGTTCCTGATTCTTGTGCCATTCTCAATGACAGTGATTCGAATTGGATCAGGGGTTCTGGTAGGGTCTGTGATTGGGCAAGTGATCCGGGTTGAGTCAGATAGTTGTTCCAATCTGGTTCTGGTGAGAGTGACTGTCTCTCTGTCTCTGTTTCTGTTTCTTCTTCGATCAAGGGAAGCGGTTCCCTGTACGATTCAATGGTGGGCGCTGAAGCTTGGGTAAGCTGGCGGTGTCAAGAGCTTTGACCTTTTGTTATGACAAAGGTTTAATCCTATGTCACAACGGCAAGTCTTACTCTATCTGTCTGTTCTGTTCTGTCGTACCCCCTCTGTAAGGTCGGTATACAATATTGGTGCTTGTCCCTCTTCAAGGTCGATCAAGCATTCTGATGAGCCAAGTCTTATTCAAGACACTTGGTTTGAGATTGTTCAGTGAGCAAAGAGGAAGGTGGATTGCCTAGGTCAAAGCTAAAGAGTACAGTGTTTATCCTAGGATTTATATAGTAAATCGTCTAAGGGTTATGAGTCAAGCATAATGTGTCACAATCAGTAAAGCTGAGTAATCATGAGAAGAATAATCTAAAAGGAGAACGAGCTGACTGAGCTTGGAGTAAGTATGTCATATAGAATGAGTCGAAGGCGATTGGATCGGAGTGATGAGTCAATATGAAATAGTAATAGTTTGGGATAAGAAAAGTTGTAACAACCATGACCGTACTATTTGTACTGTTGATTTTGGCTTATCATTTATTACTGTACTATTACAACTGGATGTTTGATCACACGTCACAGCCAAAAAAATTCCTCACTCAAAATGTTTTTCTTTTGAATTTTCAGATTTCTTTTGAATTTTTTTTGATCAAAAATTTCCAAATTGATGAACATCCAGTTGTAATAGTACAGTACCACTAGTTACAATTGCTTATCAGAGCCTGTTATACATTGATCAATTTATCAACTCTGCCTGAAAAAATTAGCCAAGCTCTGTTTCCCTGATGCAGGCATCCTGGATGTGAAGACTTTACAAAGGTGGCAATACATGGTATTGTATCTGTCTTGCACAAGCATTGAACCCCTCAAATGGATGAGAAGGCACAACTCATCCCATATAGTCTTATCTCTGACTTGGATGACACCATTTTCTGAAAGTTGAGTTGCTGCGCCCTCAGATGGTGTTAGGGCTGTGCACCGTACCATTGATGTTATACAGCTGTATGGTCACAGCACCTATATAGGTGATGAGACACCTGTAACCATACTATATGATTGATCTTCAAGGTTGTGACAGGACGGTACAGGGTATTTGTATGGCCATTACCTGTATAAAGATGATACAGGTCATTTTTTATACACAAAATCAATTATACTACTTTCTTTGTGAATGCCACTTCAAGAGGATGTGCCTGGCAATGAAAAAGGCATGGTGGACTCCAGATATTGAGGATGGGAGGTGGAAGGGTGTATTTGGCGAGGAGGAAGAAGCCTAGGGTGAGAGGGGTGATGCCAAGCAAGATATTTCCATTGCCAATAGAAGATGGCCTTGGGAGTCTCTGGTGGTGGTGGATTCATGCGAGGGGTCAAGCACACCACAAGGTCACACCCATCTCATACTTTTTCCAGCCACTGCCTTCACATCCTGTGCCTTTTGGCAGACAGATGAGCGTTGGCAGTGGGTGATGTTAAAAGGTGAGGCTGAGGTCCCATACATGGCATGAGTCGCTGTGACATGGCAAACTTTGGGGCAGGAGGCTAAGATGTGATAAACGAAGGAGGCAGAGGTGGTAGTGTTGCAGGGGCCATGACATGGCAAATGGAAGATAGTGATGGAGTTGTAGGGGCTGTGATGTGGCGAAAGCGGAGGGAGGCTCTTGTGCATCACCATCACATGACAAGTGCAGTGGGATAGTAGTGGTGAGAGGTGAATGAGGACAGAATCTGGCAGAGAAGGGTGGGTGAAAGTGGTGTTGGACAGCCATGATATGGTGAACAAAGGGGATGGAAGAAGGGTATTGTGGGGCTTTCCATATTCTTGTCCATCACAACATTCCACACCAGAGGACTAGAGGAATGCAATGACTCTGAGACTCATCAGTAGAGGATAGGAGTGGTGGGCACTGGGCTTACTGACCTTTTTGCCTCTTGCCCTGACTGTTTCAACTTTGGTGCCCACACTACCGGTGATCGCAACATCATTGGGATGATTTGGACTCAAATTGAACAGCTTGCACATCAAGACTGCCTGAACTGACTCAGCACCAAATTCAAGCAATGTTACAGTGACCGCTTCCCCTCTGATATTCCATATGTCGACTCCTTGCCTTCGGACATTTACCACCACATTGAAGTCTCTCCTGACACCAGATTCTCCACTACTTGCCTCTACTTCTGCCCTCATAAATACCGTGATTCATGGAAATTTTTGATTGAGCAGCATGTTGCTGCTGGCTACATCCACCTGTATTCCTCTCCATACACTTCTCCATCCTTTATCATCCCTAAAGCAGATCCAAGTGTTCTTCCTTGCTGGGTGGTCAACTACCACTTGCTGAACAAAGTAACAGCCCCAGACACATTTCTGCTCCCCCGTATTGACAATATTCTTGCTGACTGTGTCAAGGGCAAGATCTGGGGTAAAATCGATATAACGAATTCCTTTTTCCACACTCATGCCCTCTCCAAACATGTCAAGTTTATGGTGACCCTTACTCCCTTTGGTCTTTGAGAGTGGGTCATAATGCCAATGGGTTGCTGTAACGCCCCAGCCACCCACCAATGGTGTGTGTCGCTTGCTCTGAAGGAGCATATTGGAAAGTTCTGCCACATATACTTGGACGACATAGTCATTTGGTCTCAATCTGTTGATGAACACAAGAAAAATGTTGCTGCCATCCTTGAGGCTCTCTGCCAAGCTCACCTCTATTGTTCAATGAAGAAATCCAATTTTTTCTGCTCTGAAATTGATTTTATGGGCCACCATATCTCACCAAGGGGTATCAAAGCGGATTCTTCTAAGGTTCAACATATCATGGACTGGCCGTGGCCCCACTCTGCCAAAGACATCCACCATTTTTTCGGACTTGTGTGTTACATCTCTGCATTCCTCCTCCAATTGGCTGAACATTCCTCCGTTCTCACTCCTCTGACTTGCAAAGAGTGCAATACTGATTTTCCACTTTGAACACCTGTTCACCAAGCTGCCTTTGATGCCATTAAAGGTCTTGTTCTGTCGCACAACTGCTTGACAACAATTGATCATATCTGCCTTCGAGAGCCATTCTCTGAAAGGTGCTGAACTGCACTATCTGACACATGAACAGGAACTACTGTCAATTATCCATGCTCTCCAGAAGTGGCGATCCGATCTCCTCGGCTCCCATTTCGTCATTTTCACTGATCACAAAACCCTCCAGAATTTTGACAGCCAGAAAGACCTTTCCATGCGCCAAATGCGGTGGATGGAATACCTCTCACAATACGAATACACTATCCACTACATTAATGGTGAGGTGAACTGCATTGCTGATGCCTTCTCTCATTACCCTGAAACAATTGCATGCAACATCCTGCACCCTGTCCACAATAACCCACCCCCTGGCCATCGCTTCCATCTTTGAGATTAGCAGTGACCCCTTGTTTCTTGACAATATTTGCACTGGTTATGACCATGACTCATGATGCTCTTGCCTTATCTCTGAAGTCAAAAGCAAGAAACTAGACATCAAATTGGACATCACTCTCTGTAACAGCCTTCTGTTTACTGGGAATTGCCTTATCATCCCATGTTTCAAGGGCCTACGAGAACAAATTTTTCGCCTTGCTCATGACAATCTTGGACACTTTGGAGGCAACAAAATGTATGAGAACTTGCAGCATGAGTTCTACTGGCCCCACATGCGACGTGACTTGTTCCAGGGATAAACAGCATATCATCCACAAATGGACAGATTGTTGGAGCAGTCAAACAAGATGACCATTCAATGTATCCATTTCCATGTTGATCAACAACAGAAGGGATGGTCAAAGGTCTTTCAGAAAATCCATTTCAATATCATGAACTCTGTGAATGCCTCAATCGGTTATGCCCCCTTCATGCTGAAGTCCAGTCATCATCCTCATCTAATTCCTCCACTCATTCTACTTGATACCACCGCAAACAACATATCTGCATCAGCCTCTGTACCACTCTCCAGCAACTTTCCCCACCACTCGCCTGAAACCACTGAGGCACCTGTCACAATGCTACTCCTCTCTCCGGTGACTTTTCCCATACCATGCACAAACTTGATTATACACTGGCTGCTCTTTCATTTATGGAGGATCTTCAAATCTGTCTGGCAGACACTTCCGACTCCTTACTAGCCGCCAAAATATCCCAAGTGATTCATGCAAATGCTTCATGTGGTCCTGAGCTGGTGTTCAAGGTGGGCAAAAAAGTCCTGTTGTCGACTGAACATCAAAGGCGTGAATACACTTTGAAGAAGAAAGGACGTGTGGCTAAATTCATGCCATGGTATGACGGACCTTACACCATTGTCAAAGCCTTCCCCAAATCATTGATATACACACTGCACCTTCCTGCCTCCTCCCATGCCTTCCCTTCCTTCCATGTTGCGCTGCTCAGAAAGTACAATGAAAACGACCTGGATCTTTTCCCCGAGCACGAACTGATGAAACCCGGTTCAACATCAGGAAAAACTCACTTGAGTATGTAGCACTATGGAAACTTGGTAGGCGGCATAGCTGTGTAGACAAGTCCCCGTTTCATAGCACTCCGTAGCTCGTCCGTAGGTCATAGCCACATGTCTGTA
>Ga0307516_10004450_pt1 | contig 17278 bp, 25 predicted proteins | sample 19_EM_MG_FD_203310 | JGI IMG/M metagenome (GOLD analysis project Ga0307516, IMG submission 203310) | Populus trichocarpa ectomycorrhiza microbial communities from riparian zone in the Pacific Northwest, United States - 19_EM | ecosystem: Host-associated > Plants > Roots > Unclassified | place...
GTCGGCTTGTCGTGAAGGTGGTCGACGATGAGATCGAGTATCTCTGGCGGGAAAGAGGAGGACGACATCGTAGTGGTCCGGGGACCCGCAACCCGCCAATTTTGATTCCGCGCGGAATTCCCACCCTCTCTTTGTCACTGCCGGCCCGCCGCGAGCCACGCACATTTTGAAAACACGGATCACAGGGAGTAGAGCAGAGATTAATAAACTAACAAGAGTTCAGGGGAGGATTACATCGAGCAGCAGGAATCTGAGTTTTCGCTGGAATTCCCCCCCATCCGGTGATTACGATCACCGACGCCCGTGTCCCGTTCCGACCTTCCTGAACGCTGAGCGCTGACGTCCAATTTCCCTAGCTGCTGGCATTCCGAATCAGATCACCCACACCGGTCCGTGAAAAATCGAGGATGCGTAAAGCGCAGTGCGCGCCACTGTGTAGAACACCATTTCCTAAGTAGTACTTTTGCGAATCGGGTGGTAATCAGGAGCACACACGCCTGGAGAAAATACGGCCGTACCCACCGCAACAGTTACCGCCATATCACCAAAGGTGGGACCTCGACCAGATCGGCGAGCCCCCTCCTAGTTAGCTCCGGCAACAATCCCGGCACATGATCTCTCAGACCCATCCCTCCTTCCTCTGCCACGTACGTGACCTCTGGACGAATTGAGTGCGAGGTCCAGGATTGGACCAGCAGGCGGTCGAGGCTCTGCCATTCCCGAAAACCCGCTCCCTCGAACTTTTCTGGGAGGGCGTTAGACTGGTGGATGGTGATATGTTGGAGGTTTTTGGATTTGATAGTTTGGAGTGTGGTAGTGATCCACTGGATGCTCGGCCTTGTCCTCAGGAACTTCACGCGTTTGAGGTTTGTAGCCTGGGAGAGGTCAAGCAAAGGCATCCTAGACGTGTCTGCGTCTGCGAGCGGTAGTGAGTTACTGGTCGATTACGGGGGCTGAAGGAAACACACCCGGAGAGAGATAAACGATGGCAAGAAATTCCAGGGTGTCGGAACACCTCGATACCAAATCTGTCACCGACTCGACGTCTTCGTCGGTGAAAACCACCGTAACCTCGGAGAAGTAGAGACCACCCGGGAGGTCTAACAATCGACGTATGACAGGGCGGGCCCGCCCGAACGGCCTCAGGTTGAGGGATCCGGTGAATTTGGGTGACGACAAAGGAGGGTTCCATCCATCTGTGTCACTCTCGGGGATAATCGAAATCAACGCTAGATCCTTGAGAAGGGGAAAGGAGCAGACGAAGTCGATAACCTCGGGGCATAGGTCATACGGAGTGACCTGACGGTGGGCGATAATCCATAAAATGGGACGAGGGAGTCCAGATTCTGGCGTTCCAAGCGCAAATGCACGATATTGCAGAAGGAGCGAAACCAATCATCCATACTCACGTACGCGAAAGCGGCAAACGGGATACCGTAAATGCCGAGTGGAAGGGTCCGGAAAGGCCTTCTTCCACAGCTCGACATGGAATTCGACATGAGCGAAGAGGTGTTTTTGCGCCCGCGGAACCCATGATTTGGAGACGACGCAACACGTTTCGAGCGTGGTCAGTTCGCCGCGTAGATGGTCGACGATAAGGTCGAGTAGCTCTGGCATGAGATCGGGCGACATCGTGGTTCCGACCAACAACCATCAGACGCTGACCCCGCGCTCGACTCGCGGGCGCCACAAAGGATGAATTCTCCGGAAACCAAACCCGTTCCGTGATTGCCCACTTGCGCAACCACCCGCAGAAAGGCTTGACCGACCGGGGGCTCTCGAAGGGTCAGAAAAGAGAGCCATTCCTACTTGTGAACGGCCTTCGTGGCGTGATACGGGGTCGCGAATCGGAATCTGTTCTCCAGGTTCACTGGGGTGCCATCCCAATATCTCGTAACGTTCACGCCTAACTTTGAATCTAGCCTGTCGCTTGAAAGTTCGCGTATATTGTGTCCTCTGTAAACCACCGCTGGGGGAATCGTGGGAGGGCGGGTTTTGACTGGAGAAGTGGGGGGATCGAGTGGGCGTTGCGGTGAAAGATCCTTGCGCCCCCACCACCAACTACTTCGTTCGCTCCTCGCTCGTGTCAGGTTCTCAACCACTTTGCGCGTCGGCGGTTCCCCGATCGTAGCGGCGATTATTTGGCGTTGACGACGGGCGTTCCAATTGTCGCAACATCCTTTTGTGTTTGCCTTTGTTCCTTCGGAGGTTATTCGACGATCCGCCAGTCAGCGCTGTTGGGCCTCGCGTTCGAAACCCTCAAGTTTTGGGTTCCTTTGTCCTGTCAAATTAAAGTCTCTCGCACACTAGGAGATCCTAGGCATGGCACGTTCCCCCAACGCAGACAGCTTTTTGTACATATCGCGGTCGCGATGGTGAGGTAGAGGTAACGCAATGACCCTCCCTCTTCCGATTATGTGTTGGATAACAAGTGTGCACGGCCTTCGGACGTTCTCAACCCAATTCACTCCCTGGTAGTCATAAGTACAGGCCCAATCTCTTGTCGGGATCCTAGAACCCTCCCAAACCCCCAACTTCTCAAGGCTTTCCTAAACATGAACCTCTCTTTCACCCCAGACGAGGAAGGTGACATCTTCAACGCGATCATCCGAGATTCCGACACGGGTTCCGTCATGTACACCATCGAGACGCCAAAACGCGCTGGGGGTACTCTGGCCACGACGGTCACGAGGCGGAACCAGATCGACGGATCAACGAGGCTCGTGTTTCGGGCCTTGTGGAAGGGTGTAAAAGGAACGTTGGAAAACATGAAGATTGTGTTGGATTTTAGGACCCTCGAGGAGGTTCCAATCAGAGAAGTCTTGAGGAATGCGCCTGGGAGCACAACCTAGTACGTGCATTATTGAGCGTCGACGTGGTTCCGTTCTGACGGCAATTTACCATTATCCCTCCTCCAATAGTGGATCCGTGTCTATCGATGACATCGAGTACAGATGGAAGTCCAAAGGCGCGGGCTCGAAAGTCGTGGTACGTCTGTGCTATTCGTGATCACCTACCTAAAAAAAACTGAGTTACACCTCTCCCTCTCCTCAGCTCGTGAACAAAGACACGAACGAAACGGTTGCCCAATCCCGCAGCCGCAGAAGAAGCAGCATATTCAGAAAACCCCGCGAGATGAGCCTCGAAATCTCCGAGGTCGTATCCCATGCGGTGGATATCGTGTTACTCACATATCTCCTCGTCTGGAGCGACAGGCGGCATGATGGTAAGAGGGCGCCGGGCGTGGGCATATCAATGGCCATCGACCATCTGCCAAATTAAATGCGTTAAACGACCGGGACTAAAGTGTGTGGAACGCAATGTACGGACGAGATCGTAACGACAGAATAAATAATTCTAGTGCAGTTAAACATCTACAGAGAGAGGCTGTTCCTCACGCTCGCGAATCGACGGAACTTGCCATCCCCCGAACCGCCACACGGTCCGAGTACTTTAGTGGTCGCTCGGGGTGTCAGATTTCACAGTGCGACAGACCCGCATTTTTTCGTGATGTTTACTCCACGCACTATGGGAAAAAAATAGGTAAAAGATTCGGGGTTTGTTGGTAAAGGTTGTATTTCTTGGGAGGTGTTGGATAAATATTTACCAGCAGAGTAAACGTCTGCTCCCTACACCTGTACGAAAATAGGAATAGGTAAAGTATTTGGGGTCTGAGCGAACTTTTCTAACCGTTGGATAGGTTCTCACCAACGCTAGGAAACAAAACTTTCCAACAACCCCCGAATCTTTTACCAATTCTACCTGCACAGTGACGTTGAACGTCGACGTTGAGCGCTTGCACTCTCGGATCCGCTTCTAAAATGAAACTTACAGATGGAGGGAAACTTGCACTGCTCATGCAGGGCGCCGTTTGCCGCCACGACCATGAGAGCCGGTCGGAATATGTGCCACAGCACGACTGAACACCCCCTCCAACTTATTTTGAACCTTTCTCGCCCCTCTCTCAAACCACCAGAGTTTTCAACGACGTACAGCGCAACTCCCCCAGAACCCGTGACGCGAAGATGTCCGTTTTGCCGGTCCGGCCCCTCTCATCTTGATATAAAAGAGACAGACGACTATCGATCTTACTCATGATTGGCCCATGCCCTCGAGGGGCGGACCGAAAGTGGAAACTCCCCTGAGTGACGACAAGGAGAGGGCCAGGCCTAAGCGGGCCGGCAATTTTTAGTCCCCACTCGAACAGGGGCATCCTTAGGTGCGCATGCGCTGCTGGGCGCGATGATTGAATATTGAATATGGACGCGTCGACGGCGCACAGTCGGGGGAACGAGACCCAGGGGGTGAAAAGTCCTCAGCGAGAACCAGTCCAAAATCATCATGCGCGTGGGCAACTCAAGGTCAAATCCAACTTGAGTCGCTTGCAGTTCTTGCGTGTTGCGCGTGCCCGGGGCCGCAGGTCCCGGGCACAATGCCAATAAACATTGCCCGGCAACCTCATATTATAATGCGCGTTGCCCGACAAGTTCGCGAGTATCTCTGGCTCATTCACTGGGCTCGGCGGGGTTACTACCCGAGATGGGTTGATACTCGGTCTCCGGGCTGAGTCATCAAACCAACCTAGGGGTCATCGAGACCTATAAAGCCAGGCCATCCCTACTCAGAGGGTTACCAACCTACACCCATGGCGACCAAATCTCAGCTGGAATCCCTCAAACAAGCTCTCTCCTTCGATCGGCCCCCTTTCTGCAGCGGGGCCGTACCGCCTCCCCCGGAAGGATTCCATCTTTACTACGGCGAGAAGAATGCAAAGTGTGTACGTTCCTGTCTTGCGCGATGGCCTTCATTGGTAACGTCGGTTCCGTAGGTTCGTCAATTTTGCGTCTGCGACGCCTGAGGATCTAGACCTCCTCACTGCAGCGTGCGCCCCCGCCACCTTCGGTCGCGGAAAAGAGGACGTCCATGACGAATCATACCGCAAGGCGGTCAAAATGGACGCTTCCGATTTTGCCATCCAGCTCGACCTCGCGGGTTCTGGCATACTTGGGGCCCTCGAGGATCAGTTGCTCTGGCACGGAAAGGCGGAGGATAAGTACATCAGGGCTGAGTTGTACAAACTCAACGTTTACGGTAACTCCCCTTACGGCGTTTCCCCGGTGTCACCCTGCCTGAACTTGTTGCTTCCGTCTAGACAAAGGCTCGTTCTTCAAGCCGCACAAGGACACACCCCGAGGCACGGACATGCTCGGGTCGCTCGTGATCATCTATCCCACCGCTCATGAGGGAGGGGAACTCGTCCTCCGCCACAAGGACCACGAATGGAAATTCGACGCCAATTCCCTGACCGCTTCGCAATCCTCTCCTTCCCTTGCCTATGTCGCGTTCTACAGTGACCTCGAGCACGAGGTCCTAGAGGTCACCGGTGGGCGTAGAGTCACCGTGACATACAACCTGTATCTGGTTGACCCTGCGCCGGATCCAGAAGCTCCAGTCGTCATCCCAAGCTCCAAAACCGTCTCTAACCTTCAAACCACGCTCCAGGGATTGCTCAAGAGCACAGAATTTCTGCCCGACGGCGGGACACTGGGCTTCGGTCTCGCTCACCTCTACCCCGTCTCTTTCGAAACGGAACTCGACGAGATGACGACTTTCCTCAAAGGCGCGGACGCGGAGGTGTACCGAACCTGTCGGGAGCTCCAACTCCAGTCCTCGTTGCGGATGATCTACAATCAGGATCCGCACTCGAGACTCGGTATCATGTTGGATACTATCTTCCCCGCCATCTACGACCCCAACTACCAGACCTACCGGGGCACTCTGGTGTATGAAATGGGCGGTATGACGGTAAACACGACTGAGATCGAGCCCGCCGAGCTCGACGATTCTGACTGGGTCAAGGAGGGGAATGAAGCCGAGTTCATCACTTGGATCTCTCCCCCAAGTGAGCGAAACCGGCTACAGGATGTCAGTGTGGCGCTTGGGAACGATGTTGCGAAAGAATTTATCTACTGTTGTCCCTGCCTCATCATTGACATCCCCGCTGCTGATGGCCGCGTGTAGTTAGACCGTGTACACATGAGGGCTTCCTCGTTTACGGCTCCGGATCATTCTACCCCACGGTGCAGCTGTGACATCCACAATAACAAAGACATTTCTCCACAACTCCCCGGCATCACGACGGGTTGTGCACTCGAACACATATAGTGAGCGAATATTCGAAGAGTGATTCAAACAATTTCAGGGCGTCTCACGGTTCCCATTATAATGATGACTTGTGATCCCTCAGCTGGGCACTCAGAGACGTCTTTCATGCCGCAGACTTCAAGGAATGTTAGGAGGTCCCACTTTTATTACAAGGTTCTTGTGGGGCTGTCATTCCCTGTCCCCTACGGTCGCGTATTCGCTGCTCGCAGCCTGCGAATCATGGCGGAGCACACCATGTTGGTTACGATGACCCTCACCCCGAAACGGCGGTATTACCCCAAACCAGATCACGCGATGCCAGCACCCTAAAACCCGGGGGCGGGAAGCGGATGATGTATATTCTCTACGCACTAGACGACGGAGCGATGCGGTCGTGAAGGGGGGACTGGGAATTAGAAAAGTAGTAGCATGAAAAGGACGCCAGCATTAATCCCCTGCGATCGTTGCGAACAACAGCAGAACGGAGAGACGCGTTAGACGAACCATCAGGATAAAGAGGGAGAGGGGGAAAAGTACACGCATTTCTCTTCATGCTGCCCAGGTACCCATCGAATTAATCATCAACACCTCCCTGCCCACCACACCATGAGCCCCCATCCCCACCCTGCTGCCTCAGTAGGAATTGGTGGTGGGACGCCGTGGGGTCCAAATCATTGGAAAGCCGCAAGTCCGGCAAGGTTCGAATATACTCGGGGAAGGTTGCGAGAGCGGTCTGTGACCCGAGAAGAAACTGTGGAGGTTGAGGTCTTTCGCCAACGGTTGAATCGACCACAGTTAACCTAGTACGTTACGTTCTATGCAAACCGTCGGCGAGACAGTCGAGTGGGAGGAATTTCGACTGGAAGGCGGAGAAGCGGAAGGCACGTGGGCGTCGCGGCAAACGCCGCGTGTGTGGATCCTTTCGCCCACTCTAACCTTTCCACTTTGTTCGCTCCTAGCTCGTGTCAGTTCTCAACCACTTTGCATGTCGGGGATCCCTCGACCATAGCAGCGGTTACTTGGCGTTGCGGACGTGCGTTCTAATTATCCCAAACCCCTATTGTGTTTGCCTTTGTTCCTTCGGAGGTTATTTAATGGGACTCCTCCCAATACCTGCCAAAGCTATTGGGCCTTCGCGCTCGAACCCCCCGAGCTTTGGGTTTCTTTGTCCTGTCAAATTAAAGTCTCTCATCTACTAGAAGGTGCCCCAAACACACCGCTCAGGTCCCATTGACTACCGGCCTTTATCGAATCGCAGTCGCGATGGTGGGGTTGGAGTAACGCGATGACCTTCCCGCTTGCGATTCTGTGTTGGATAACGTGTGTCGCGAGGCCTTTGGACGCTCTCGGCCCAATTCACTTCCCAGCAGCCATAAGTAAGGGCTCAATCTTTCGTTGGGATCCCAGACACCTATCGCCCAACCTCTCGAGGCTCCCCAAACATGAACCTCTCTTTCACTCCAGACGAGGGAGGTGATATCTTCAACGCAACCATTCGGGACTCCAACACGGATTCCGTTATCTACACTGTCGAGACACCCAAAGGCGCCGGAGGGACGTTGACCACGACCGTTACAAGACGGGATCAGATCGACGGATCAACGAGGCTCGCGTTCTGGATTTTGTGGAAGGGTCCGGAGGGATCGTCGGAGGACGCAGGTATCGTGTTGGATTTTAGGACTCTTGAGGAGGTCCCGGCTAGGGAAGTCATGGGGAGCGCGCCGGGGGCACCACTTAGTATGTCCCCAGTCATTGGGTGGTCAGATTTTAACGGCATTTTACTCCTCCCCGACAGCGGATCCGTGGCTATTGACGACACTGAGTACAGGTGGAAGTCCAAAGGGACAGGCTCGAAAGTTGTGGTACGCCGGTGCTGTCCACGATCACCTATCCCGGAAAACCCAAGTTCATCCCCCGTTCTCTTCAGCTCGTGAACAAAAACACCAAAGCAACGGTCGCTGAATCCCGCAGTAACAGAAGAAGCAGCATGTTCAGAAAACCTCGCAACATGAGCCTCGAAATATCCCGAGCTGTGTCCCATGCGGTGGATATTGTATTACTCACGTTTCTCCTCGTGTGGAGGGAAAGGCAAAGCGAGAGAAAGAAGGGTTTGGGTGCATATACGACATTCATGTAAGGGCGGCTTCAGAAGGAATGTACTGGCTGTGTCCGAAGACTTGGACGAAACGTAGTGACTCTCGGTGAGACCGTCTGCGGGGCTTCGAGTACAAGTGAACGAAATGCCTTGGTGGATTAACCAACAAGGGGGAAGGAGCATCGAGTCGTAATAAAGGTCACGACGACTTTGTACCCGCCTAAACCCCTTCAGTCAATGCCTGAACGCTCGGTAGTCCAGTCCGGAGGGTCGAAATCCAGGGAGCCTGAAATACACCCTCTGCGCTCTTAACGCAGCGACAGTGGCGGCGTTCGTCGGGGTTCCGGGGATGGTCCAGGGTATTGATGCCTTGGATCAGAGCCGCTCGCTCCCTGAGCGGGTGTCCGCCAGTCCCCAGGGCGCGAATCTGGTTCGATGTAGGCAGGCATTCAAATATTCACCGGTCACCGGTCACCGCCCACATCAATCCGCGCTGAACAAACTCAGTGAGTGTGTTCGTTTCGGTCGAGTCATGATTTCGAACCATTTCTGCTGCGTGCCGTCTCAGTGTGAGTGCCGCCGTTCCACCGGATTGATCAGTGGTGGTTTCCGGCCCCCGCACTGACCCTGAGATCGTACGGTTCAGAGGGTTTGTCTTCTTGTTGACAATGGTGTTCTTCAGCCGTGGCCTCGCCATCACCGTCCAACTTGGGGAGCCCTTGTCTGAAAACACGTCAGTAAGTACACGATCCAGATTGCCGAATAGGGCGTAGGTGACACACATTCCCGTGGATTCACCGGCACCGGTGATCAACTCCATCGCTCCTGCAAGCCGCACAAAATATTTGCTGTCATTTTCCCCAGCCCCGCGAATCGGGCCCTAGGGTTGCTGAGCCCAGGAGTAGTAACACCGCCTTCGCACTCACCTCCACCAGCGGATAAAGAGGGGCAGGCGTTGAATATTGAATCCTATCACTCTGGTGATCTGGGAGTCTCCTTCTCAGCGGTTAATCTTGTCGCCACAGGGGAATGTGGCAAGGACGAGAGTACTACGGGCGGAGGTCTCACGCACACCAAAACTGGCGCGGTTTCATGCGTTTGCTGGGACCCAGTGTCCGCCCGTGCGCGCGCCTGATTGCTTCGTGAATGGTGGCATGCAGTTTGGGAACCGGATGACAAAACCCAAAAAGCAAAAAACTTTATAATTCGCCGGGCCCCGTCAAACCTGCGCTCGTACCGTTCCGTTGAACGGAGCCGAGGTAGGGGAGGGTCGATGTCGGAGTTACACTGGCAGTGGTCTCGGACGAGTATCGGACGTAGACCAGGCCCAGGAACCCCCAGAAAGTTTGGCAGGGAACTTCAGGGGTGAGCTCACGAGACAGGAGATGGGGGCGTTTCTTTTCGGAGCGTGTCTTGGTCTCAGGAGCATTTCGACCCGTCTACATCTGCCGGTTATCTTCGAGTTATCCATTTTGCATCAAGTTTGCCGAATTCTCGATCATGGCGACGATCGCTCGACATCACGGACGTGCATTCCAATTGTCTGAAAACCCCTTTTTTGTTCCTTCGGTGGGACGTCCTGGCGCTACTGCCGGTCTGTGTTTGCTTGGACCTTCGCGCTTGAAACGCTGAATCCTCGGAGTTTTTCGTTCATTCATTTTGAAGTATCTCATCCGCTAGAAGGTATTAGACACACCACAGACCTCAAACGCAGTTGGGCAGTTACGCGTTACTGGTTTGCCAGTATCTCTCGGATCCCATTAAGTACCCAACCTTTGTCGATATCGCAAATGATGAGGTCGCGCGTTGGTATTTCCTCTTCTAGCCGAGGCTGTGTGGGTGCCGCGAAGCATCCAAGCGTTCCCAGCACCCATAAATACGAGCCCGATCTTTCATTGGGATCCTAGGATCCCCCACGCCTACCACCCTCACTTCCAATAGCTTCCCCAAGCATGAACCTATCCTTCACTACAGACGAAGAAAATGACGTCCTCAACGCCACAATCCGAGATTCCGACACAAACTCCGTCATGTACACCGCCGAGACGCCCGAGCACGCTGTGGGGACCGTGACTACGACGGTTACGAGACAGAACCAGATCGACGGATCGACGAGACTTGCGTTCCGGATTCTGTGGAAGGGTGAGAAGGGGTTGTTGGAGGACGCGGAGGTCGTCTTAGATTTTAGGACCCACGACGAGGTCCCGGTTAGAGAAATTATGGAGAATGGGCCCGGGAGTACCACTTAGTATGTCCCAAGTCGTTGGCTGTTAGGGTGGTCAGATCCTGACGATATTCTACCATTGCCCCTTCCTCAATAGCGGATCTGTGTCCATTGATGACACTGAGTACAGATGGAAGTCCAAAGGAACAGGCACAAAGGTTGTGGTACGTTGGCGCTACTCGTGATCACCTATCCCAGAAAACTCAACTCCATCTCTCGTTCTCCTCAGCTTGTGAACAAAGGCACCAAAGAAACGGTTGCCGAATCCCACAGCCACAGAAGAAGCAGCATATTCAGAAAACCTCGCGACATGAGCCTCGAAATCTGCGAGGTCGTGTCCCACGCGGTGGATCTAGTATTGCTGACGTTTATTCTTGTATGGAGCGAAAGGCAAAGCGAGGCGAAAAGTGGTGTGGGAGTATACGCGACAGGCGGGTACCAGTAGTTATCGAATACATCGTACGAAGAAAGTAAAGAAGATTGGATACCGGCTCTTAGTCCAGACAACTTTTTGCTCCACGGGGAGGTAGATCAGAGCAACACCATCCAGTCCAGGATTATCACCTGTCAACGCCAACCTGCGTCCGTGAGTCTGTCGCGAGCGTATCCAGCGGGAACCACGTCCATGTCTCCGGGGTGCGGATCGGGTTCCGAAGGAGGGCATTCATTTCTCGTATCAACTCGCACTAAACCGCCTCGTTGGGTCTGTTGGTTTCGGCAGAGTCTCGAGCGCGGACACCCTTGGTCATGAGTGTCGCAGTTCCACCAAGAGTAAGACACCACGGTTTCCGGCTCGGCCCAGAGCTCTCATCCTCGGGGACAGAGGCAAGCGATAGAACTCCCCCGTTGACGGGTAAAGACGGCCAAGCATACTCTTCAGCCATGGCCTCGGCCTCGACATCATCGTCCAACTCGGGAAACCCTTGAAAGCGCGTCGGCCTACAACCACGATGGCTGAGTCTGACGCAAGTCACAGGCGTTCTCGTGAGTTTGTTGGCAGCGACCAACGCTGCCGCTTCCGCAGGCTGAAGAGTGTCTTCGTTTTCGTCCCCTTTTTTCAGCTTCGTGAATCAGGTCCCAGAGCTTCTGGGCCTTGGAAACGAGGCCGCCACCTTCGTCCCACCTGACCACTGACACCCACAGCAATCGCCCCCGTGATATGCCGAGGATGACCCTCCGCAGCGGTGTTAGTCTCGTCATCACGGGAGAGTGTGACGAGAGCACGGAAATGAGTGAAGCCCAGGCTCTCGTGATGACAAAACGAGTGCGGCTGCGCCCGTTTGCTGTGACCCTAGTATCCGCCCGTGCGCGTATCATGCTTCACGAATGGTGAAACCAAAGTTGAAGAGGGCTAGTATGTATCGTCGGATTCGCCAAGGCGATCCCTGTAGGCGTAGATAATTCCTCGATAATTCGGCGGGGGATTTCGCTGCCCCCACGAGACCAAAAATAAAGGCGTCTCTCATGGTCAGCACATACGAGGAATCCCCCCCAAAGGTCAAGGACATACCTTGCCCCCAGGACGAGCATTTCGACCCGTCCACCATTTGCCGCCCACCAACTTTGCATCAACGATTCGTTGACGACTTTCTCTCTCGATCGCGCTATGGTGATCGATTACTATCAGTTGACATCGCGGTCGGACGTGTTCCAATTGTCTTACAAAACCCCTTTTGTGTTTCCCCTTGTCCTTTCGGAGGTTAATGACCACGTCCCACCGGCGCCAGTCAGCGCAGCTTGGACCTTCGCCGCTCGGAACGCTCAGGCTTTGGGCTACTCGTTCGTTCGTCCGAATCGAACTTTGTCCGCTAGACGGTGCCAAGCGTTGCAGATACCCTAAACCCACGGTTGTTTATGGATTTGCCGCTCGGACTCAATTGAATACCAAGCTTTGTCGAAATCGGGAAGGGGGTGGTGAGATTGGACCTTGCACTACACGAACCGGCTTTTCCTCTTCCAGTCGGATAACACGCGCCGCGAAGCCTTCGAGCGTTCCCTTCCTGACCACCATAAATGCCAACCCGGTACTTTCATTAGGATCCCAGGGCCTCCCTCATTCATACCTCTTTCCCATTCCTAACTTCCCATGTCTCCCCTAAACATGAACCTATCCTTCACTTTAGACGAGGAAGACGATATCCTCAACGCCACCATCCGAGATTCCGATACGAATTCCGTCATGTACACTGTCGAGACGCCCAAGCGTTTGGTAGGGACCTTGACCACGAACGTTACGAGACGGAACCAGGACGACGGATCGAAGAGGCTCGCGTTCCGGATCTTGTGGAAGGGTAGAAAGAGGTCGTTGGAGGATGTGGAGGTCGTGTTGGATTTCGTGACCCTTGAGGAGGTCCCCGTTAGAGAGGTTTTGGGGAACGCGCCTGGAGGCACCACGTAGTATGTTCCTCGTTGGGTGTTATTATAACGCGTTTTGAAGACGTTTGACAACAGTGGATCTGTGTCCATCGATGACACCGAATACAGATGGAAGTCCAAAGGGACAGGCTCAAAAGTCGTGGTACGTCGAAACCGTGCTCACAATCACCCGTCTCAAAAAAACCTCAACTCCCCTTCAGCTCGTGAACAAAGGCACAGATAAGACGGTCGCCGAACCTCACAGTCGCAAAAGAAGTAGCATCTTCAGAAAACCTCGCGACATGAGCTTCGAGATCTCCGAATCCATATCCCACGCGGTGGACGTCGTCCTCCTCACGTTTATCCTCGTCTGGAAGGAAAGGGAACGTGAGAGATCGAAGACTGCTCCTGGCTTTGGCATGGAGGTACCTTATGGCCCAATCACTATCGTCCCCGGGTTAGGTGATTGACGTCGAGTGATCTGGTTTTTTGCACTTGGTTATGCGGATACGGGAGACGACTTCGAATTCGTTGTAAGATACTAACCGGTTGTCATCGGGCAACTATTTGTAAAATATCATGCAAACCCTTTCTGTACGCTAAATCAAATTGTGGTTATCGGCACTTGTCTGAGTTCGGCATCGTGGTCCTCTTCAGCACCTAACATCCCAGTTTTGGAGCTGAACACCCTTCGAGAGTCGAGACTTGCCACGAGTAGTACACCCTGTCGATAGTGCCATCGAGTATTTCGCGAACTTGAGAATGTGCCCCGTTGGTTCACCTGATAGTCCCGTCTCATAGCGGCTAACGGAATCTCCGTACTAGTGGGTTTGCTACTCAAGGACTGGTTCGGAAGGTGTGGTTGTGGCACCACTTAGCAGGACGGTTCAACGGGTTGAACGTCAGAAGGTTTCGAGATTTCAAGGGGACTGACGGCGGCCTGCCCTTGACGGTGGGAGGCACGGATAGGAAACTGAGCTCGCAGTTCGCGATAAGGTCCCGTTCAACTCCGGTTGAACGTGAGTTGGGCCAGGAAATACGGCAACCTTCGCATTCGGCAAATGGGCCATCCATCCCACGATGATGAGTAACCGTGAGAATGCTTTCCATTTCCGGCACAAACCACGCCAACCGGGTGCCTAATGCCGGTACACCCGGGTGGTCCCTGACCCCAGACGTGAGACTGAGAGATGTAGATCAAGGCATCTGACGGGAGGGACATGACGGATAACCTCCTCATCTGTTGAACCCCCTGACGCTTGCTTCCATATGGTCATATGGCGCCCCGGGTCCCGACCGGTGGCAGCGGGTTATGTACAACGAAATGACGCGCTCACCTAAGATCCCACCGAGAAACCAGGGCGACCATCCCTCAACCGCCCCGATACTGGCACCGGGTGGCGTAGCGGGAAAGAGCAACAAGGGGGGTTCGAAACTTGGTACTTAGTACCGCCGAAGCGAGCATCATCCCGTGTATGCAAGAATAGAACGTAGAATAACAGATCGAAAGCCAAGGAGTGCGCCCACCCGTCGTCGCAAACGTTTCATCGTACACTGGAGTTGACAGCCGCCGTCAGGTTGTGGCGACCTGAGAAACCTATCGGTGGATCAAGCCCTCGCCGGACCCTCGGTCCCACCAACCCACCGTCCCTGAACGTACACCCTCCTCAAGTTCCTATCATCGCCACAAAACAAGAACCTCTCAAGCATAGCATCCAACTCCATCGATCTCTTCTCCACACTGGTATCCTCCATCGCATCACCGTCGGCAACGCCGACATCGCCCCTCCGTCTTCTGGTCTCGATCCGAAGCTCTTCGTCGTCCCCCACACCCCAGATGTTCGGGTGATGTGGGGATGCTGGGGAAGCGGGGGTGTTTCGGATGTTCACGACAATGGCGTCAAATGATTTGCCAACTTCTAGGCTCCCAACCTTGTTCTCCAGATTGCACACCTGCGCACCTCCCAGGGTGGCAAGCCAGAACAAGGTTGGTATTGTCAGTGGTTTGGACGCGAACGAGTCTGGGGTTGGTGATTTAGGAGGTGATGTGATGGCCACGACCTTGGCCGCGATCGATGCGTGTTGGATGGTCGTGAGGATCGAAGGCGAGAAGCCGCCGGAGAAGTCGGTCCCCAGGCCAACCTGCGAAAGCAGAAAGATTAGGAAGTGATGTCAATGGCCTCGCGAGGGAGGTGACCGACCTTGATTCCCTTGTCCAACATGACCCCGACCTTGGCCACCCCGCTGGTCAAGTTGAAGTTACTCGTCGGGCAATGACTTATGCCGCTCCGTCTCTCCTTCACCAACTCCAATTCCTCTTCCTCCAGATGCACCGCATGGGCGAGAATCGTGTTATTCCTTAGTAGACCGTAGTGATCATACACCCCGGCGTACGTGATCGACTTTCCCTCAGTAGAAAGATGAGAGAAAAGGTTCTTGGTATACACGACCTCCAATGGATTCTCCGAGATGTGTGTCTGGATGGTGAGGGAAAGATCTGAGGCGGCGAGTTGACCGACGGACGCGATCAGTTGATCCGTCGTTGAGATGGCAAACCGGGGTGTGAGGACAGGGTAGACGTAGGGCGAGCCATCTGCAGAGGTTCTCGTGTGAGAATCAGATAGTTTAGGCTCTGCACTGTGGAACGTACCTCTGGAGGGGGGTAACGACCGAATATACTCTATCAGCTTTATGGTATTTGGTACGGATTCCTCGGTCCGCTCGGTGTAATAATGTGGGCACTCCCGATCCATGTTACATTTCTACCGCCGAAGAAAGGGATCAGGTCACCGTACGATGAGCTTAGAGGGATTTACCCACGCCCACGAATGCTCTTTGACCTGAAAGGAGTGAGTGAATGCCCCAAGCGTTTGCCGGAAAGCACCCACTTACCGTATTCGTGTACAATCCTAGCGAGCTCCTTTGTGGGTTCTAGATGCAAGGTCCCATAATAACAGCAGGTGGTGGTCTGCAGGACGAATTTCCGGTTAGAATAATCCGATTACGTACGCAAAACGGAATCCAGGCCAAAATGAATGGCAGGTTGGCCCAGCGGCGCACAACAGCCACCAAATGGAAGGTACTGGACTGGCACGTACCCCAGCGTCGATTATGCGCCTCACGACTTTGGTATACGCCTTCCTGGCGAACTGTACATCCTCAAACTTGGCTTCCGTGGGGAAGGTGACGTTCTCAAGCCAGTCTAGGAGCTCGTACTGTTGACCTGCTCCGATGTTGAGGTATTGCGGGGCGTGCTGTCGTCATTTCGCGGGAGGTGGTATGTTCCGAATTCAGCCGCACTGTCCAGATATGGCAGCGGTGGACACGTACAGTGTGGGTATCGATGAAGCCGGGGATCAAAAACTCCCCTCTCTCCAAATCCAATCTCTCGAGCTCTCCGCTGTGGCCAACCTCTTCCAAGAACACGTCCACGTCTCCTCCCGCTATCGGTTCGCCGGCGGGCTCGATCTGCTTAATCGCCTTGATAACACCGTCTACACCGACATAGAGGAGTGAGTTGGTGAGAGCTTTGTAGGCACGCCGGTCGACGGGGGAGACGAGGGCGCCAGAGATAAGGAGAGGCATTTGACCGTTTGAGCGACGGAACGACGCGGAATGATGGCGGGGCTGCTGCCAAATTAGGAAATGGCGAGGGTGATTCAATTCCGGGACCAAAAAAAAGCTAAGCAATGGAAGTGGGAATTCGAATTCTCGTCTGGGCAGAACCCTCCGGTTCTCAGGGTGAATCCCCGAGTCATCGCGACAGGCATGGAAGAAGAACCGCAAGGTGGAGTCGGGATTCGCGTGGACGGATTTGCTGAGAAGGTTTCACGGCGCTCGTATTCAAATCGCTTTCGGGCATTCCCAACCATGGCGGACCAGAGAGAGGAGAAGAGTGAGAATCGCGTTGAGAACGCGGATGGCGACGTTCGGGGAGGTGGTCGATCGGTTCCAACTCACAGGCTCAACTTTCCCACGGTATCACCATCTCCGGAAACGGAAGCGCCCACGGAGTTCCACGGACGTTCCGTATGGACAGGTCCGACGGCTGCCGTGAGTTGGGCTTGGCGGTGAGCTGCGTTCGCGGTTTCAGTCCAAAACCGGACGGGGTTTTCCTCCGGGCTGTCCGGGTTGCCAGAAGTGAGGTGACGTGGTGAAAGCGGAGGTGAAGGCGGAAAACGGCACGGCGTTGATGGATACGGGTTCCAGACAGGTTTCGGCCTCTGCTTCCGTCCGAAATTTCAAACCGAGAGGGAGAGTGCGGCTGGCCCGACGGAGAGAGGATCCAAGCATAACCATGGTTGCCGGGTCGCAGAGTCTGTGCCACGTGCGAGTACGAAGAGCGGATCTTGTGGCTGATTGGATCATGGAGAGGGGTTGGATAAGTTGACACTGGATGCGATCTGTTGGTGCCTTGTGCTCAGTGCTGGTCGGTCGGGATTCCGTTCCTTTCTCATCGC
>Ga0307516_10004451_pt1 | contig 17277 bp, 15 predicted proteins | sample 19_EM_MG_FD_203310 | JGI IMG/M metagenome (GOLD analysis project Ga0307516, IMG submission 203310) | Populus trichocarpa ectomycorrhiza microbial communities from riparian zone in the Pacific Northwest, United States - 19_EM | ecosystem: Host-associated > Plants > Roots > Unclassified | place...
GAAGGGCGCCTATTGGGACACCGAGATCAAACGCGCACAGGAGCGCGGGCTGGACGGCTATCCGGTGTTCACCCGCAAGGCGATGACGGATCTGAATTACGTCGCCTGCGCGCGACAATTGTTGGGCTTGCGGCCGCGGATCTTTCCGCAATTCGCCACCCATAATGCGCTGACGGTTGCGACCCTGCTCGAACTCGCTGACAACAAAAAGGGGATGGGTGAAAGCGGCTACGAATTCCAGCGCCTGCATGGCATGGGGGAGGCGCTCTATGCCCAGCTTGCTGAGGATCATCCTGATTTCGCCTGCCGCACCTATGCGCCGGTCGGCAGCCACCGCGATTTGCTTGCCTATCTGGTGCGGCGATTGCTGGAGAACGGCGCCAATTCGTCGTTTGTCGCGCTGGCCGCCGACGAGGCCGTGCCGGTGCCGGCGCTGCTGCGCCGGCCGGCGGACATTGTCGGCAGTCCCGACAATGCTTGTCATCCGAACATCCCGTTGCCGCGCGATCTGTTTTCGCCACAGCGAGCCAACTCACGCGGGCTGGAGTTCGGTGAACGCGCGGTGCTGGAAAAACTCGTCGCTGACGTCGCCGCGGAAGGCATGCCTGCGGCCGGCAGCGTGGCCGACGCGACAGCGGCGGAGGCGAATGCGGCGATCGCAGCCGCGCGCGACGGATTCAGGAACTGGAGCCGCACACCCGCCGCAACGCGTGCGGCGATCCTGGAAAAGGCTGCCGATCTCCTGGAACGGCGCACGGCGCATTTCATCGCGCTGTTGCAACGCGAGGGCGGCAAGACGCTGGACGATGCGCTGTCGGAGTTGCGCGAGGCGATCGATTTCTGCCGCTACTACGCCGCCAAGGGCCGCCAACAGTTCGGCGAGGGCAAGGCGATGCCGGGGCCGACCGGCGAGAGCAACACGCTCGCCTTGCGCGGCCGCGGCGTATTCGTCGCGATCTCGCCATGGAATTTTCCGCTGGCGATCTTTTTGGGCCAAGTCACAGCGGCGCTGATGGCGGGCAATGCCGTCGTCGCCAAGCCTGCCGAGCAGACGCCGCTGATCGCGCGTGAGGCGGTACGGCTGCTGCACGAGGCGGGCGTGGCGCCTTCCGCGCTGCATCTGGTGCAGGGCGACGGCCGGATCGGTGCGGCGCTGGTGGCGCATGCTGATATTGCCGGCGTGGTGTTTACCGGCTCGACCGAGGTCGCGCGCTCGATCAACCGCACGCTTGCCGCAAAAGATGGTCCGATCGTGCCGCTGATCGCCGAGACCGGCGGCATCAATGCGATGATCGTCGACGCCACCGCGCTGCCCGAACAGGTCGCCGACGACGTCGTCACCTCGGCGTTCCGCTCGGCCGGCCAGCGCTGCTCAGCGCTGCGACTGTTGTTCGTCCAGGACGACGTCGCCGACCGCATGATCGAGATGATCGCGGGTGCCGCCCGTGAACTGAAGCTCGGCGACCCCAGCGATTCCGCCACCCATGTCGGGCCGGTGATCGATACGGAGGCCAAACAACGCCTCGATGCGCATATCGAACGCATGAAGCGGGAAGCGCGGGTGCATTTCGCCGGCACCGCGCCCGAGGGCAATTACGTCGCGCCGCATATTTTCGAACTGGGAGATGCCTCCCAATTGACCGAAGAAGTGTTCGGCCCGGTGCTGCATGTGGTGCGCTACCGCGCCGACCGGCTCGCCGCCGTGCTGCAATCGATCGAACGCTCCGGCTACGGGCTGACGCTCGGCATTCACTCACGGATCGACGATACGGTCGAGGACATCATCGATACCGTTCAAGTGGGCAACATCTATGTCAACCGCAACATGATCGGCGCCGTCGTCGGTGTGCAACCGTTCGGCGGCCATGGCCTCTCCGGTACGGGCCCCAAGGCCGGCGGGCCACATTATCTGGCGCGGTTTGCCACCGAACAGACGGTGACGATCAATACCGCCGCTGCCGGCGGCAATGCAGCCCTGCTGTCAGGCGGTGAGTAGTTGCCCTCACTCTCCCGTCGCGATAAGCAAAACCAACAAACGTCACGGGAGCGGCACCAACATGGAAAAGGGCATTTTTGACGGCCTCAAGGTTCTGGACTGCGCGAGTTTCATCGCAGCCCCCGCGGCCGCCACCGTGCTGTCGGATTTCGGCGCCGACGTGATCAAGATCGAACCGCCGGGCGCCGGCGACCCCTACCGCAATCTGCCGAATTTGCCGGGCTATCCGCACAGCGAACATAATTTCGCGTGGCTGCTGGAGGCCCGCAACAAGCGCAGCCTCGCGCTCGATCTCAGTACACCGGAGGGACAGGCGGTGCTGCACAAGCTCGCCAGCGAGGCCGACGTCTTCATCACCAATTATCCCCCCGCCGTGCGGGCGCGGCTCGGCATCACCTATGATCATCTGGCGCCGAACAACGACCGGCTGATCTACGCGTCGTTTACCGGCTACGGCGAAAAGGGCGAGGAAGCCAACAAGCCTGGCTTCGACAGCAACGCCTATTGGGCGCGCTCGGGCCTGATGGATCTGGTGCGCGCGGACGAACAAACGACGCCGGCGCGATCGGTCGCCGGGATGGGCGACCACCCCTGCGCGATGGCGTTCTACGGCGCAATCGTGACCGCGCTGTACAAACGCGAGCGCACCGGCAAGGGCTCGCATGTCAGTTCCAACCTGATGGCCAACGGCGTCTGGGCCGCTTCGGTGCTGGCTCAGGCCAAACTCGTCGGCGCCAAATTCGGCGAGCGGCGGCCGCGCGAGCGCGCACTGAATGCGATGACCAATCACTACCAGTGCAAGGACGGCCGCTGGCTGATCCTGTCGCTGCTGAACGAGGACCGGCAATGGCCAACGCTGGCGCGCTGCCTCGGCCACGAGGATCTTGTTACCGATCCCCGTTTCGCGACCAAGAAGGACCGCCACGCGCGGTCGGTGGAACTGATCAAGCTTTTCGATGAAATCTTCGCCACCAGGGATCTCGCGGAATGGCGAAAAATCCTCGACGGCAACGGGCTGGTGTTCGGCGTGGTCGGCATCCTCGACGACATCCCGCACGACAGACAGATGATCGAGAACGAGGTGCTGGTGCCGTTCGAGAACGACACTATGCTGACGATCAACAGCCCGATCTGGGTCGATGGCAGCCGAAAAGTCCAGCCGCGCAAGCCGCCCGGCCTTGGCGAGCACAGCGACGAGATCCTCCGCAACGCCGGTTATGACGAGGCCGCGATCAAGGCGCTACGCGCATCCGGCGCGGTAGCATGACCGCACCATGCCCACCTACCGCCTGCATTATTTCCCGGAATCGGGAAACAGCTACAAGCTGGCGCTGATGCTGACCCTGTGCAGCCAGAGCTTCGAACCGGTCTGAACCGATTTCGGCGGCGGCATCACGCGCACGGCGGAGTGGCGGCGAACGGTCAACGAGATGGGCGAAATTCCGGTGCTGGAAGTGGACGGCAAGCGCCTCACCCAGACCGCGCCGATCCCGCTCTCGCTTGCCGAGCAATATGGCCGGTTCGGCGGTGAGACGGGGCAAGAGAAATTCGAACTGCTGCGCTGGCTGTTCTGGGACAATCATAAGCTCTCCGGCTACATGGCCACCTACAACTTCATGCGGACGTTTACGCCGTCAGGCGATCCCGCGGTGTTGAAACATTTTCGCAGACGGCTCGACGATTTCCTCGGCATCCTGGAAACGCACCTGCAGGCCAATGCATTTGCGATCGGAGCAAAGCCCAGCATCGCCGATATCTCCATGATGGCTTATCTGCACTATCCCGCCGATGAGACCGGATATGATCTTGCCGTCAGCCACCCCGCCATCGGCGCCTGGCTTGGCCGCATGGCCGCACTGCCCGGCTGGAAATCCGCCTACGATCTGCTGCCCGGTAAACCGCTGACGCATTACGCGAAATGAGACGCCGCTTTAACGGCGGAGCCAGGCCCAGACAATCCCAAACACGATGACGCCGGCGACGACAGCGAGCGCGATCGCCCAGCTGCTGACGCGGACATTGCTGACCATCTCGCGTTTGGCTTCGTTCGCCGCGATCTCGCGATTGCGCTGCTTGTTGTCCTGGTCGGAAGCGCTCATCGCCGGTCCCCGGTCAGTTGGTGGCGGCCACCACCTTAGCATCAAACGATGACGGCGCATCGGCGCCTTTGCATCCGTGCGCGCAATCGAGACCTCGCCGGCTAGCGGCCTCTGACGAAACACATGCCCATGCGCGAGGTTTTGCCGGCGAGCTGACAGGCGAGCCCCTTGGCGCAGGTCCAGCCGCGGAAGCTCGCATCATTGTTGGAAGCCGGTTTGCCCGGGGCATAACAATGCGCGCCCCAACCATCGCTATATCCGGTTCCAGCCAATTCCGTGCTGCCGCGCAATTGCGGGCGGCTGGCAAATCCTCGGGAGTAGTCCGCTCGCTTGCGATCCCGCACTGCGATGAGGATATCGCGGCGGCGAACCTGGTCGCCGAAGAAATGCGGCGATGCCGGCACCACCGTCGAATTGGAGGGTTTTTCCGCCATCCAGTCGACGCCGGGGAAATGAAAGCCGCCGATACCGCGGGTCTGGTGGCAGCCGGAACAGGTCACGTCGTTCAGCCGCCGCGCAAAGCCTGCTACCGAGCGGATGTTTTGCAGTTTTATGCCATCGGCCGCCGCCTTCTTCAGTGCGGCAACGACGTCACTCCCTCCAAATACGGGGGTGGCGCCCTCGCCTTGCATCAGGCCGAATTCAGGCTGCAATCCGGAATTGTCGAACCCGACCGGGGTCGCGGCGATCGCGCCATTGGCCAAAAATTTTTCCGGGATCAGAGCTGTGCCGGAATCGAATTCGGCCAGATGCCTGGGATCGAGCAGCCATGTCTTGAACTCGCGCCGGAGACCGTCGTCGGCCAGGAGGCGATCGCGGTCGATCTGGTTTTCCATCGGTGCTTCCTGAAATTCGCGCGCCGCGGCGCTATAACGAAACACCTTCAAGAGATAGTCGGTGCGGAAATCGCGCGCCGCGGATTTCGGCGCATGCGCGATCTGGATGTTGGTTTCGATGCGATCGATGTTTTGATAGTCGAACAGATCGAGCGGACCGCCCTCGCCCAGCAGTTTCCCTGCAAGCGCGGCGCCGGTCAGCGACAACTCACCGGCGGCAAGCCAGCGCTTTGCGATCTCGGAGCAGGTGATTGGAGCGCCCCGGCGATCGATTCTGGGGCCACCCTTCGCCTTCAGTACGACGTTCAGCGTCATCGGCAAACGGGATGGCATCGTCGTATCGCCGCTCACGGGCTTTGTCCGCGTCAGCCGGTAGATCAGCCGGATCTCGCCGCAACTTGCTTCGTCGACATAGGCGCGGTCCATGCGGTTGACGATGCCCGCCAGCACGAAACGGGTGTCGGCTGCGTCAAGCTGGGCCCGGTCGAACAATTGAAAGTCGAAGCTGTCGCCGATGCCGATGGTCTCGTTCGGGAGATTCTGCTTGTGCTTTGCGATATAGCGATCGAACTCGGCGTCGATTACCCTTCGGACCGGCACCATCGACGATAAGTAAAAAGTCTGACCGCTGGTCAGCGGCATCTCCGCCGATCGCTCCGGCAACAGCATACGGCCGATGGCAAATCGCCCGTGGTCGAGTTCGCGTAGTGCCAGCGGATCTGATATCGCGGTGCCGCGCTCGAGCGCAGCAGTTTCGATCGCGCGCCCCGACAAAACGGTGCTCAACAGGATGAAGGCAGATAGAAGAAATCGCACGCGCCGCTATGTCCTGATAAAGGCTACCGCTGTCGGCAGCGAGTTGCGTTCAGGAAACTAGCGAAAAGCGCCCCTAAAGTCTCGCGACAATAGGAGCGCTGTTCACGTCAGAGTGAAGGAATAATCAGCGGGCGACGATCAGGCCCTTGCTGGTCACGACCACCCATTTGCCGTCCTGCTTGCGAATGGCGTCGACACGGCCGAGACCCGGGACGGGATCGCCTGCAAAGACTTCGAAAATACCCTGGCGACCTTCGATCAGCGCGCTGCCATGGCCGGCGTCACGGACCACCCAGCCTTCCACGGTCGGCAGCCGCGCAATTTCGGGTTTTGGCGCGGGCAACGGAACGGGCGCGGCGGCTGTTGCAGGCGGCGTGATCGAAGCGGTCACGTCCCTGGCGGCGACGGACGCGGCAGCAACCGGAGCGGGCGCAGCTTGCGCGCGGAGCTTTTCGACGGCGTCGCTCAGCTTGGCGAGCTTGGCGGCAGGCTCGGCCTGCGCCTTCTCGACCTTGTCGAGGCGGTCGCTGGCCTTGTTGAACTGGCTCGTCCCCATCTTGGAGGTATGCTCGACGCTGGCTTTCAGCGCGACGATATCGGCATCGATCCGCGCCACCGAGGATTCGAGCGCGCTGTTATTGGCGACCGCGGAATTTCCACCCATGACGTATCCGAAACCGGTGGTCGCCAGCGCGCCGCCGACTGCGCCGGCGACGGTCGCCAGCGCCACCACGGCGGCCATCGCCGAGAACCGGCGCTTGCCGGACGGGACTTCGCGCACCGCTTCCGGCTCCGCATCGGCCGCGTCACCATTCCATGCGCGATCGGCCGGCGACATGATCAGGAGCTTGCCGGGAATCGGCGGCGGTTCCGCCTTTGCGGTTTCAGCCTTAGACGTTTCAGCTTTGACGGGCTCAACCTTGACGGCTTCCAGCTTAGCCATTTCAGCTTTGGGCGCGTCCGGTTTGGGCGTGGTTTCTTCCTGTTCCGGCGCCAGCCGGGGGGACTCGACCTCGACCGAGGCGGCCGCCGTCACCGGCGCCTTGACCACGGATATATCGGGAGCGGCCGACCCGGTGCCGATGTTCCCGGTTTCACCGCTGGTTGACTCGGACTGCTGTTCGCTCACGTTCAATTCTCCAGGATGGGTTGACCATTTGGTAACTTTTATTGCTTGCGAAATCGTTACCGGCAGGAGCCTTACCTAAATTTTAGGAAGTTATCCGGGCCGGTTTTGCGGCGGTAATGCGACGCCGGCGCCGCCGGCGATTGAGCCCCGCCCCCATGCTGCCCTGCGGCAATCCCCCGACAGCTCCGTTTGCGCCAGCCCATTTTCCGACCAACATGGCGCGACCAGCCAGAAGGCAGGGGCGTGCCATGACCGTCGAGAAATGCATCAACGAATTTGGTGTGGATGACGTCATTTTTGAGGAAGGCTCGACCGGTCGTGAGCTGCTCGTCGTGCTCGAAGGCCAGGTCGAGATCGCCAAGATGAACGGCGCAAACAAGACCGTCATCGTCACGCCCGGCCACCGCGATAGCGGCGGCACCCTCATGCTGCGCGACGACTTCTCGATGCTGCGAAAGATGTTCAACGAGCCGAACGTGCCGATCAATGTCGACATCTGGCTGGAAGAAGGCAATTTGATCGACCTCGGCAATTTCCGCCTCAACGTGATGTACACGCCCGGCCACACCTCGGCCTGCATCACGCTGTTCGAACAGGACAAGGGATTGCTGTTCGCCGCCGACACGCTGATGCCCGGCGGGGTGATGGGCGGCGTGTTCGGCTCCGGCAGCATCGCCGATTATATCCAGTCGCTGGAGCGGCTGAAGGGTTTGAACTCGAAAATCCTGCTGTCCGGCCACGGCCGGCTGTCCCACACACCGCAGGACGACGTGGGGGTCGCCATTCAACGCTCGCACACGCTGCTGTCGGATACCGCGCAATTGTTCGACGCGCTCGACGCGCGCTCGAATTTTGAGCCGATCATGCAATCGGTGCGCGACCTCAACAAGCTGGATGACGGGTAGCCACTCGGAATATCCGGGAAACGGCTGTGGTAGGGGGCGAAGACTCCCTCAACCGTCATTGCGAGCGAAGCGACGCAATCCATTCTTTCTTTGTACGGCGACATGGATTGCGTCGCTTCGCTCGCAATGACGTGGAGAAAATTGAAATCCTAAATCACCACCGGAGCGTCAGGCAGTTCATTCGGCTCGCCCGCATAGGACGGGAAATGCTTTGCGAGTTCGCGCGATACCGCTTCGATCCCCTTGATGACGCCACGTTCGAAATTCCGCGCTTTGAACTCCTTTTCCATCTCGGTGCAGATTTTCTCCCAGCCGGCAGCGCCGATTTTTGCGTCGATGCCTCGGTCGGCAATGATCTCGACCTTGCGGTCGGCGAGCAGCAGATAGATCAGCACGCCGTTGTTGTGGGCGGTGTCCCAGATCCGTAATTTCGAGAAAATGTCAAGCGCGCGCTCCCGTGCCCGCTGATTTCGGAACAGTGGCTTGCCGTCAAGCGCGCCTTCGACCACGAAGCGAACCTGGCCGGAATGGATGGCCTCACCCGCTTTGGTCGCCTGCTCGACCGCCGCCAGCACGTTGGGCGGAAAATAGCGCCGCAGCCACCAGCGGTGATGGAGAAGATGCTTACCGATGCGTCCGATGTCCATGTCTATATCTACCAGCTTCCCGACGCGCCGCCGCCACCAAAACTGCCGCCCCCGCCGCCGCTGTCGCTCGAACTGCTGCTGCTACTGTCGCTGGAACCGCTGCTCCATGAGCCGGCACTGCCCGACCCACTGTCGCTGCTTCGGCTGCCACCCCGACTCCTGCCGCCGCCAGAGGGGGCCGCGAAGTCCGCGAACAGCGCGACGATGAATACGATCAATCCCGCCAGGATGGCGATCGACACCAATCCAATGAAGAACCATGCCAGTACGGCGACAATACCGCCGGTCGCAATCGAACCGATCAGCCTGCCCAACGTAGTCCGCAAGATGCCACCGGCGACAAATAACGCGAAGATAAGAAAGGGATTGAACGGATTAAGATGATCCAACAGCCAGGTCGATTGCAGTCCCTGCTGCGGCTGGCTCTGCCGCGGCGGCGGTGCCGGCAACTTTTCGCCGTCGATAATCCGCATGATGCGGTCGATGCCGGCGGAAATCCCGCCGGTGAAATCGCTGTTCCGGAATCGCGGTGTGATGATCTCGTCGATGATCCGCTTGGCGGTGACATCGGTGAGCGCGCCTTCGAGGCCGTAACCGACTTCGATACGGAGATGGCGGTCATTCTTGGCAACGACCAGAAGAACGCCGTCGTCGATCCTCTTGCGGCCTATCTTCCAGGCTTCCGCGACCCGGAGCGAGAATTGCTCGATCGCCTCGCCATCCGTCGTCGGCACGATCAGCACTGCGACCTGGCTACCTTTCCGTGCTTCAAATGCGCGGATTGATTGCTGCAGTTCCTCGGCGCTCGACGCGGACAGGGTGCCGGTCTGGTCGACGACGCGTCCCACCAGTGGCGGCACCGCGACGTTGGCCAAAGCCGGAGCCAGACTCGTCGTCAAGGCTGGGAAAATCCAGCCCAGCAACAGCGCAAGCAGAATGGCCCTGGCAGCCTTCATCATGGTCAATTCTTGTTGTCGGTTATTTCGACGGGGCCGCCGGTGTCGGATTGAAATCGACCTTCGGCGCGGTCGAGATTTCCTTCTCGTTCGCGACCGAGAAGTTCGGCTTTTCCTTGTAGCCGAACATCATCGCCGTCAGATTGTTCGGAAAAGTGCGGATGCCGACATTATAGTCCTGCACCGACTTGATGTAGCGGTTGCGTGCCACGGTGATGCGATTCTCGGTGCCTTCGAGCTGCGACATCAGATCCTTGAACAGCGCATCCGATTTGAGTTGCGGATAGTTTTCGGTCACGACCAATAGTCGCGACAGCGCGCTGGAGAGTTCACCCTGGGCGGCGGTGAATTTCTGGAATGCGGCGGGATCGTTCAGCACCTCCGGCGTCGCCTGGATACTGCCGACCTTGGCGCGCGCATTGGTGACGCCAATCAGCACGTCTTTTTCCTGCTGCGCGAACCCCTTCACCGAATTGACGAGGTTGGGTACCAAATCGGCACGCCGCTGGTACTGGTTGACGACCTCCGACCAGTTCGCCTTGACCTGCTCGTCAGTGGTCTGGATCGCGTTGTAGCCGCAATTGGTTAGGCTCAGCGTCGCCAGCGCCGCCAGCACGGTCCAAAATCTGCGCATCGAATTCTCCTGTTGCGGCGTTCCGCCGACGTCTCAAAACGATCTCGTCAGGCAATCGGACGAGAGGCCACCACTCTATCCATTTTTGCGGCTGATAGCTCTTGCCTATCAGTCACCGAACTAATCATCATGGTTCAACTTGATCCCGGGAGGATCCATGAAAACAAGCGAAAAAGCCTTTGAAACCATCGTGGTGGAGCGGCCGGAACCGCGTATCGCGCGGTTGACGCGGCTGGGCGTCGTGGTAATCGGCCATGATGGCCTCTATGTCGAACCGATGCGGCCGTTCTACAAGCTCAACGAGCAGTCTGATATCCCCGGGGAGATGCTGCCGGTGGTGCCGGAATATCTCAACAGCCGGGCCTCCACGATCTTCGGCGGCCCGTCGGAGATCCAGCGCGAGATCGTTGCCAAAATGGTGCTGGGGCTGTAAGGCCGATCAGGCCACTTCCTGCCTTCGGCCGGCGATTTCGCTTGATGTGACGGCGTTGCCCAATCCGATCGCGGTGAGCAGCTTCAGCATCTCCACGCGTGCGCTGACATGCGACATGGTCGGACGTGTGCCGAGTGTCAGTTCGTCGAGATCGTCGACCGCGGTCAGTCCACGCGGATAGAACTCGCGAAAAATCACCCGTTCGGCGAGGCCCTCGACGCAGCGGAAGTTCAGCCGCTGCGACAATTGCTGGATGCCTTCGCCGACCAGGCGCTTGTTGCGCGAACCGAGCGTCGAGAGCCGGTTGCGCAGCACGATCCAGTCGGTAACGCCGAGATAGCGCACGCGGCGCCGGGCCCGCGCCTCCTCCACCATCTCGGCATAATGGCTGGTACCGGTGACGCGGAAGGTTTCGGGATCGACGCTGCCGAGCACGTCGAGATCGACAAAGCTGTCATTGAGCGGTGTGATCAGCGTATCGGCCATCGCATGCACGACCCGCGTCAGATAATCGTCATGACCGGGGGTGTCGATGATGACGACGCCATAGCGGCCGGCCAGCGTCTCGACCGTCTTCTCCAGCGCCCGGCAGCCTGCGGCCTCTTCCTCGGCTGAGGGATGATCGAGTTGTTCGAAACAAAAATGCTGGGGCATGCCGAGGTCGCGGCCAACATGCCTTGCCCAGGCCCGCCGGTTCTCGATGTGATGGGTGAAGCTTTTTTGCCGCGTATCGAGGTCGATGGTGGCCACCGCCTGACCCGACTTGATTAGGGAAACCGCAATATGCATGGCGACGGTGGATTTGCCGGAGCCACCTTTTTCATTGCCGACGACAATCACACGGGCAGACAGTGCCCGCATCGAGCCTTCCATCGACATGAGATCGCCCCCGAGTGCCCAACCACATTGTTGCTTCTTGATGCCGTCATTGGGCTTGATTCGCGGGATTCCCGCAACGGAGTGGGGTGCTGAATTTTGAGGCGTGGTGCTGAGAGTCGCATCGCGACATTAAAGGTCACCGTCATTCCGGGGCGAGCGTAGCGGAGCCCGGAATCCATAACCGCGATCGTGAGTATGGATTCCGGGCCCGCGCCAAGGGGCGCATCCCGGAACGACGAGTTGAGAGAGTGGCGCACTACGCGCGCTCACACCCCAGCCTTCGCATCCCGGATCGCCTGCCAGATCTTCACCGGTGTCAGCGGCGTATTCAGCTGTTTGATGCCGAGTTCGCTCAATGCGTCCATCACGCCGTTGGTGATGCAGGGCGGACCGCCGATGGCGCCGGATTCGCCGCAGCCCTTGGCGCCCAGGGGATTGGTGCGGCACGGCGCGGAATCGTCCAGCGCCACCACGATTGGCGGGATGTCGTCGGCGCGCGGCACGCAGTAATCCTGATAGCTCGCCGTCAACAACTGGCCTTCCTCGCTATAGGCCACGCCTTCATAGAGCGCCTGCCCGATGCCCTGGGCGACGCCGCCATGCACCTGGCCCGTCACCAGCATCGGATTGACGGCGATGCCGACGTCGTCGACCGTGGTGTAACGCACCACCTTGCTGACCCCGGTCTCGGGATCAATCTCGACTTCGCAGATATGCGTGCCATTCGGCCAGCTCGGCCCGTCGACTTCGCCTTCGCTATCGACGCTGAGTTTGGCGCCGTCCTCTTTCCTGGCGATCTCGAACAGGCTGATCTTCTTGTCGGTACCGACCACCGTGAGCCAGCCGCCGCGATACTCGATATCCTCTACTGAAGTCTCCAGCACATTCGACGCCTTCTCGCGCGCCTTGGTAATCATGTCATTGGTGGAGACAGCGACCGCCGTACCGCCGACGAACAGCGAGCGCGAACCGACCGAGCCGAAGCCGGTGGCCAAATCCGTATCGCCCTGCACGACGTCGATCTTGTCCATGGCAATGCCAAGCGATTCCGAGACCATCTGGGTGTAGGTGGTTTGCAGCCCCTGCCCCATCGCTTGTGTACCGGAATGCAGGATGATGCGGCCCTCGGCGGTAGCATGCAGACTGACCTTTTCGGTGTGCGCGCGCCCGCCGGTCCATTCGATGTAGCTGGTGAGGCCGCGGCCGTAGAGCAGGCCTTTCTTTTTCGCGACCTTCTTGCGCGCGGCAAAACCGTTCCAGTCCGCGAGATCGGAGGCACGTTCCAGCATGTGCGTGAACGCGCCGGAATCGTAGACCTGGCCGACGGCGTTGGTGTAGGGCAGTTGCGCCGGCTTGATGTAGTTCACTTTGCGGATGGTGCGCGGATCCATGCCAATTTGCCGCGCGGCGGCATCCATCAGCCGCTCGACGATGAACACGGCTTCCGGTCGGCCCGCGCCGCGATAGGCGCCGACCGGCGCGGTGTTGGTCATCACGGATTTGACTTCGAAATGCACCAGCGACAGATCATAGACGCCGGTCTGCACGAAAGGGCCTAGCACCAGCGGGATGATGTTGGCCGCGCCGGAGCTATAGGCGCCGGTGCCACCGACCGAACGGACGCGATAGGCCAGCACGCGGCCTTTGGCGTCGAGCGCGAATTCGGCCGTCGAAGTGAGATCTCGGCCATGAGTGCCACCGACGAATTCGTCGGTGCGGTCGCCGCGCCAGCGGATTTTTTTGCCCAGTTTGGTGGCGGCGTAGGCCACCACGCCATCTTCCGGATAGAGACCGGTCTTCTGCCCAAAACCGCCGCCGATATCGCCGACCAGCACGCGCACACTTTCCTTCGGCCGCTTCAAAATGGATTCGGCCAACAGGTCGCGGGTCGAGCCCGGCGTCTGCGATTGCACGTGCAGGATCAGCCGGCCGGTCTTGTCGATCTCGGCAATGGTCGAGCGCGGCTCCATCGCCGAGGGGACCAGCCGCTGGCTGACCAGATCGAGCGACACTTTATGCGCGGCAGTCACAAACGCCGCGTCGACCTTGGCGGCATCGCCATAGCTCATGGCGGCGACGATGTTGTCGGGCGCCCCGGACCACACCGCAGGCGCGCCCGGCTTGATCGCCTCGAGCAGATCGACCACTGACGGCAATACCTCGTAGTCGACCGAGATCGCCTCGCTCGCGTTCTGCGCCAACACCCGCGAGGTCGCGACGATGGCCGCGACCGGCTCGCCGGCAAAGCGTACGATCTCATGCGCCAGCAGCCGCCGCGGCGGCACCGTCATCGGCTTGCCGTCCGGCCGCTTGAAGATCGACAGCGTCGGAATGGTGCCGATATCGTCCTTGATCAGGTCGGCGCCAGTGTAGATCGCCTCGACGCCGGCCATCCCGGCCGCCGCTGACGTGTCGATCGAGACGATCTTGGCGTGGGCATGGGGCGAGCGCAGCACGTGCAGCCACAGCGCACCCTCCTCCGGCTTGTCGTCGATGAACTGCCCCTTCCCAGTGAGCAGCCGCTGGTCTTCCAAACGCTTGACCGGCTTGCCCGCACCAAAACGCATATTGCCGGGAAGAATGTTCATCAGTTTGTCCTTCAAGCTTTTTGAAAAGTTGGGCGGGTTTTAGCGGATGGACGGGCAAGACGCCAACCGTGTTTTTCGCCACGTCATTCAGCCGCACGAATATGACGAGGTGCCGAAACTGACCGACGAAATGTTCGAGCGCGGCGATCTCCATCAGGGCGGCAAACCGATCCGTCGATCCCAAGCAGCGGATCACGTTGCGGCTGGATGCCGCGGTGCTGCGCTGGTTCCAGCAGAGCGGCCCCGGCTATCAGTCCCGCATCGGCGCCGCCTTGAAATCGCACATGACGCGCCAGCAGGCTGCGGCGAAGGCGACACAAGGAAGGACGGTGCGCAAGAGGAAAGCGGGGTAAGTGATCACCCCACGTCCCGCAACGCCGCTTCCACCACCGTGCGCTGCTCCGCCGTCAGTGCCAGCTGCGGCGGGACGGGATCGCCGACAGTGTAGCCCTGGATTTCGAGCCCGGCCTTGATGCAGGCCGCGAGGTTGAAGCGGGCGAAGACTTCGTTGATGCGCCACAGTTTGCGCTGAAGCGCCATCGCCTCGTCCCAGCGCTTGGCCTCGCAGAGATTGTAGAGCTCGACGCTCTGGCGCGGGATGATGCAGGCCGGGCCCGCCATCCAACCGCGCCCGCCGATCAGCATCACCGCCGCCGGAATATGGGCCGAGGCCGAGAATACTTTAATGCTGTCGCCGCAGCGGTTCATGATCGACAGCAGCCGGCCGGTATTGGTCGAGGCGTCCTTGATGTAGCCGATGCGCGGATGGGCGGCGAGGCGTTCGATCACGTCGAGCGTCAAATCAGACCGCTGGAATTGCGGGTTGGTGTAGATCACGACGGGAATGTCGACCGCATCGGCAATGGCACGGAAATAGGATTCCACCTGCGCGTCGGAAATCGGAAAATACGCCTCCAGGATCGCGAGGATGCCGTCGGCGCCGAGCTTTTGGTAGGCCTTCGCCTGCGCCACCGCGTCCGCCGTTGAAGTCGAGGCGACACCGGCGATGACAGGCACGCGACCTTTGGCGGCCTCGATCGTGGTCTGCACGACTGCCGCGCGCTGCGCCTGATTGAGATAGGCGAACTCGCCGGTCGAGCCGAGCGGCGTCAGCCCGTGCACGCCTGCCTTGATCAGATCGTCGCACAACCGGCCCAGCACCTCGCTGCGGATGTGCCCGTCGGGGTCGATCGGGGAGACCAGATACGGAAAGACGCCGTGAAAATCAGCCATGGTGGGACGCGGGCCTTGAAGCGGGAAAGTCTCGTCGCCATGGCTAACCGGATTGTCCGGGCAAGGCAATGTCAGCTATCGCACGCCACCCGCACGGGCTGATTACTTCAGCCCGTCCAGCTTGTACGACGCCTGGATGAATCCGCCGTAGCGTTCGGTCCGGACCGGCAGCGTCTGGCAAGGACACGGCGTGCCGAAAATGTTGGTGGAGGCGCCCGGAGCCCACATCGCCCAATAGCGGCCGCCGGCACCGACGCTGAAGGATTTTCCGATCGCGTAGGACAGGATCGCCTCGAGCTGCACGCCGTGCCCGGTGCCCTGCTCAGGGGAAACGGTATTGGCGACGTCGGTTCGCAGCAGATGATTGTCGGTGCCGGTGAAATTCGCAAACGGCAGATAGGCGGCGTCGGCGGTCAATGTCAACCGGTCCATGAGCTTGACGACGCCATTGACGCCGACCCTGAACGAATTCCATTTGGTGCTTTCGGTGATGCTGAGCGTGGAATTCGGAATCGAAGGGACGCAGTCGGAGAAGCGGTTGGCGATCTGAACGCAGCCATAGGCTGATTTGTCTTCCCTGAAATAATTGTAGCCGACAAAGCCGCCGACATTGGCGCTGGGTCCGCGAAACAGCGAGTAACCGAGGTCAATCGTGGCGTAGCCGATTTCGCCGCTCACGGTCGAGAGCGTGTTCGAATAGGGCACCGTTCCGTTGAAGATCAGCCAATCCTCGTCATGCATGTTGCCCGACAGGATTTTTCCACCGCCGACAAAGCCCTTGAGGAAGAGGTTCTGCGAAGTGTCGACGCGGCCGAATACCTCGCCTGATGCTGCGGTCGTGTCGTAGGTGAGCCGCGAGTTCAGCACATTCTGCTTGGCCTGATCGGCGGTTGAGCCGAGATCCTTCTGGAAGCGGCCGGAGCTGTACCAGGTGCGGCCGCCGATTTCGACGTCGATGCCGGGAATGACGCCCGCATCGGTGGTCCCGCGCAGATGATAATCGGATGCTGTCGGCTCAAACTTCGCGTCACCGTCAACGCCGATCTTGTAGTTCAAGCCCACCTTGACGGTTTGCAGGTCCTGGCTGACCGAGGTCGTGCCGCCAGCAGTGCGAAGATAGCCGTTGGCGAGCGGCGGCAGAACCTGGAGGAAGCTTTGCGGCGTGGCGACGTTGATTGCGCCGAAACTCGCGTAGTCGTATTCCAGCCTGAACGACCAGGCCGGCGTTATCGCCCGTTCGACACCGGCACCGACGGTCCATCCCCATCGCGTGCCGTCAAAGCTCGTCGCGGGAACAATGAGCCGGTTGCTCGTGATGTCGATCCGCTCCTGCAAAAAGGCGCCGCCGCCCTTGGCATATACCAACGTGCGTCCCTGCGCGCCGGCGGCCCAGCCGACACGACCGGCCAGGCTGCCGCCCAACCCCTGATGAACGCGGCAATTCGCGGAGATGAAGAAGCCTGATGATGCGAGGCAGGTTGCGCTGCCATCGGAGATCGATCCGGAGACGTCCCCTTCGACACCAAGGACAAAATTCGAGTTTGGAATTTGCCAATTGTAGCCGGCCTGCCCGCCGCCAAGAAACGCAGGGCTTCTGACGGTTCCGCCGTAAATCGAAGGGCCCCTGGGATCGGAAAACTGCGAACTGACAGAGCCAGCCCCGAGATGCGCTCCGGCGTAAAACCCGGTCCAGGACCACGACGGCGCGTAGCCCGGAACGACACCCGGCATGTCGGCCGCACCGGCGAAGCTGGAACCCAACAGCAGACCAAGAACCGCAACTGAAACTGTTTTCATCGACTCAACCCAAAACTGTCAACGACCGTAGCTGACAACCAAGGTCGGTCGAAAAGCTTAAATAAGGGCTAAGCGTTGACGATTGGGTAACCCTAATTTTTGGTTACCGTCATCCGAGCGTAGAGATCAGCTGTGCGGGAGCCGCGCAGAAGGCAAGACATAGTCGGGATCGTGCGCCAAAGGGAGCGGCGCGCCGGTTCGCAGCGCCTGGAGGACGGCGGCGAAGTCCGTCACCGCGCGGAAGCCGAGCAATCGCTCAGCCTTGCCGGGATCGTAGACCCCGCCGATGCTCGCCGGCAGCCGCCACCCTCGCTGTGCATAGAGCGCCA
>Ga0307516_10004452_pt1 | contig 17275 bp, 13 predicted proteins | sample 19_EM_MG_FD_203310 | JGI IMG/M metagenome (GOLD analysis project Ga0307516, IMG submission 203310) | Populus trichocarpa ectomycorrhiza microbial communities from riparian zone in the Pacific Northwest, United States - 19_EM | ecosystem: Host-associated > Plants > Roots > Unclassified | place...
GCGCCATACTTCACGGCATTGGTGCAGAGTTCGTTGAGGATCATCGCGAGCGGAAGAACGGCGGCAGGACTGACCTCGATATCCGGACTTTGAACCGAGAACCGCGTGCCCTTGTCGAACGGCTCTATTGCGGTCTGGACGATCGACGCCAGCGTTGCGCTCGTCCATTTGGTCCGCAACAGCAGGTCATGCACGCGGCCCAATGCAAGCAGTCGATGCTCGATGGCGACCCGGCCGTCCTTGACGCTGTCGGTGTTTCTGAGCGTCTGCGACGTGATGGCCATCACCGTCGCAAGCACGTTCTTGATGCGATGGTGCAATTCCTCCAAAAGGAGGCGCTGCAGGCTCTCCAGCACCTTCTGTTCCGCCGCGTCGATTCCGGCTTGTGCCAGGAGCCGCCGCAAATCGGCGTTTTCGACGTCGAGCCTGATCTCCTTTTCGCTTGCCAATGCTCCAATCCCTTCCTGATCAGTGATCGACAAGACGGCCTATCATGTCGAGCGTTTTCTGATTTTCCGAAAGAACCCGCGTTGCTTTCTCACAGACCTTTCGCCTCTGGAGTGAATTGGCAATACGTAGTTCGCCAAGACCCCATTGGAAGCGCCGCCACTGTGATGGCGGAAGTTGGGCTATTTGTGGGCTGATTTTTCGGCGCCCGAGATTTTTTTGAATCGACGTCGACTGCAAGTCGTCGGCCTCAAATCCAGGGGTTGGGCAAGTGTTCCTGCTGCAACGCTGCAGCGTAGTCGTGAACGACATCAGCCATTTGTAGAAGATCGCGCGTTCGTGGTTGCCAACGACCGGAGCCAGATTGCAGTCCGGTTGCGTATCGATCAAATGAAGGCAGATCGCCGCCGACTCGACCAGATCATCCTGCACGAGAACGGGGATTAATCCATTTGGATCGAGCCGGAGACGATCGGGCCTCCGCTCAGATCCAGATGGAGGATAAATACCTCATCATTCGCGCATGCGCCACCGGATTTGGGCGAGGCGCGCAGGATCGGCGGAGCGAGGCGAAGGCCGTCCGTTGCAGTTTACGAAGATGACGGGTTTCACGAGGAGTTCGACCCTTCAACGCAGCTCACCGCTCCTCCTCATCCGGATGCACCCATTTGTAGGGCGTGATCTCCCGGGTCTCGGTCAGCTTGATCATGTGCACCGGCGGCGCCGTGCGGCCTCGCCGGCATGAGCGGCATTTCAGCGACGCCTCGAGCTTCCACAGCGGCGTGTCGCGCGGCCTTCGGATCGCATCGAGCGGCAGGCTCGCCTTGGTGTCGCAGCGATTGCACTTGACCTCGAGCCAGCCCAGTCCGCCGTTGAGGCACTGCGCGATGGTCGGCGATGGCTGCGCCGGTCCGCCTTGTCCCTCCATCCGGATCGACCACGCGTCCGCTTCGGCGCGGTCGGCCTCGCGAACGGCTTTGGTCGCAGCCGCGCGCGCGCCGTCGGCACGGATTTTCGCGGCCATGATGCGGCCGGCATAAAGTCTCTGGCGCGACCTGGTGCTCATGTCGGGCGATTACAGCGCCGCGCGCGGTGCCGCGCAACGCCACTAGCTGTTGAGCATCGGAACGCGCAGACCACACCACAGCTTCGTCAAATCGTGCGTTGGTATCCGAGTGCGACGTCAACACGGTCGTGAGCGTCCGCCATGGTCGATACCGTACGCGGGCGCGCGCATCGCTGCCTTCGTGCGCGCGACATTAACCATGGCAGGCGTCGCGCGCGGCCGGAGCGGGAAGCTTAATGCGCGCTTAAGACATTTGCCAAAGATTGAGAGAGCCAGCGCAAGACACGTTTTTCACGCAGCAGGAATGCGGGCGGAAACACATATTCAAGGAGAGACCGCGTGAGAATATGTCTCATCGGTGCGCTGGCTATTTGTCTGGCAGGCTGCAGCCGTCAATCACCCCCGGAATTGGCGCTCGCATCATGCGCTGGCCCGAACGCATCAGCCTGTTTCGACAGGTGGGGCGAAACCGAGCCGCCCCGGCCGGTAGCTGCGGCGATGGACATCCGGCCGTCGGTGGCGGTGAAAGCTGTCAGCGCGTCGTCGGCGCAGATCCGTCATCGCGCGCGCCCGGCGGCGAAATCAGCGGTGGCGAAAGCCGAGCCTGCGGCGTCGCGTGTGAGCCTCGCGCCGGAGGCATCGAAGGCGCGGCCGCAACCCGGGCGGACCATCACTGTCGCCGCTGCGAGTGCGGAGCCGAAAGCAGGCAGCAAGGAGACATCCGCGCCGCCTGAATCCGCGCGGCAGGGCGTCGTGGCGGGGCTAGAGTCGTCCTCGTCCAGCAACCCGGACCTCCTTGTCGCCATCCTGATGGCTGGTCCGGACATCAAGTCGGTCTCCGATCTCAAGGGCAAGACGATCGCGATCGACGACAGATATTCCGCGTCCGGCAGCACGGTCCGAACCGCGATCGTGGCGGCGGGCGCGCCTCAAGTGCAATTGAGTGAGGGGCAGGGGGCGGCGATGAACCGGTTGAGCAATGGCGAGGTGCCGGCCGCGGTGGTGGCCCTGGTCACGCCGGACGCCGCCGAAAAGTTTCCGGCCTTCGCCGGCTACCGGATCTTTCAAGTGCCGCTATCGCCGGATTCGGTCAAGCCGCGGCCGTAAGGAACACGTCGGGCGAGCCATGCCTACGGCCGCAGGGTCAGCGTCGCGCTCGGCCGGAGCGAGCCGCTGCGCCTGTGGCTTCAGACATCCACTGGGAGGCGCTTGAACGTGCACTTAAGAGTGCACCGGCCGATGCCTGTACTTACTGTGGCGAACGGGCTCTGCGGCTCACCCATCAAAACCTAATTGCAATGGGCACTCATCCGAAAAGATGGACAGAGGAGACTTGGACCTGTGGCTTGCACCAGTCGAAAGAATCCCGATCTAAGTCCGACGACCCAGCGCAATCCAAACGCTGAAGTCGTGCCAAGCGGAAGGCGATGAAACAGAGGCTGGTGCGGATGGTGTTTTCAAACGCGTTGCTCGAAAATCTCGGAAGGAGGATTCCAACTAGAACCAAGCTGGACGCTGAAAACCCTTCCACGCTTGCGGAAGCCTTCTGCCAATCGATCGTGGGATTTTGCCTCTAGGCCATTCCAGGTTCGGTTGACCGAGTGACATACGAAGTCTGCCGCCTGAAGCGAAAGGACATCTCGCGGGTCGAAAATTCCGCACCCCATGAGCGCGTTGTCCCAATTGAAATTCTCGAAATAGCGAAGCAGAAGCCAAGGCGGCGCTTGCGGATGTCTCGCAAGAATAACGTATGCGGGATCATCCCGAAAAATTCTTCGAGACATCGAATTCAGCGCTCGCAAAGCCCCGTCATTATAGGCTCGCTTGAAGACAAGCCTTTTCCGTGGCATCGACCGAAACAGCTGAAGTGAAAACGAGTGCTTCTTCCACATGCTCAGTAATGATATCGGCCAGCCGGTCCCTAAAAGCTGAGTGCCGAGGCCAATCCTTCTCACCGGCAGGTGTGAACCACTCAAATTCCCTCTTGAAGCTGTAGAAATCTTTTGCGTGGAAGACACTTATCTTTTCCGCATCAAGCGCCTGACGCCATTGCGGCTCAAACGCCTTCCATTTTTCCAGCGAACTAACGCAGCCGCCGATCAGCAATAAGTCCGGCAAATACTGTGGCGGCTTGCCATTCTCACCGTCTACCTTTTTGTGAACGACCGTTTCGTCAAAATAGGCCCAGACCATCGCAACCTCCTACGGCGCGCGGCATACACACTAGAACAATACAAGAACATCGTTAAGGTTTTTCGTAGACCCCGGGCGCACAGCTACCCTTTCCCCTGAATTCGGACGGTGAGCTATAGGGTTTTTCACTATAGCTCATTTTTCGTGATATTATGAGCTATAGGGAAGGAACTCCATAGCTCATGGTTTGGAACTGGGAACAGCCCGGGTGGCCGACATTTGAATACGATTCGAAGGTCTTGGAGCCATTGGAAAAGCAGTTTCTTGTGCAATCCGGGGAATTCATCGGGGTCCGCAGACATATCGGGCCGGACGAGCAGCAAGCCCTCAAGATTGAGCTCATCAGCGACGAGGCGGTCAAGACCTCCGCAATCGAGGGAGAAATCCTCAACCGCGATAGCGTGCAGACCTCGCTCCGTCAGCAACTCGGACTTGGCCCTGAAGCTCCCGGCGTTACGCCTGCGGAGCGGGGCATTTCGAAGATGATGGTCGACTTGTACCAGAATTTCGCGACGCCGCTCTCCGATCAAACAATGTTCGGTTGGCACGCACTGCTGTTCAGCGGCGACAGGTCGATCCGTGTCGTCGGCGGGTACCGCACGCATTCTGACCTCATGCAAGTGGTCTCCGGCCCGATACAAAAACCCATGGTGCATTTCGAAGCGCCGCCATCCGATCGGATACCGGACGAGATGAAACGCTTCATCGAATGGTTCAATCACACCGCGCCAGGAGGAAAAGCAGCTTTACAGCCCTTAGCGCGGGCGGCGCTCTCGCATCTCTACTTCGTGTGCATCCATCCCTTTGAAGATGGCAACGGACGCATCGGCCGAGCCCTCGCCGAAAAAGCGCTCGCGCAAAATCTTGGCCGACCAAGCCTGATCGCGCTCGCCTATACCATCGAACGCAGACGCAAGGATTATTACGCTGCGCTTGAACGCGATAACAAGGATCTCGAAGTAACCGGCTGGATGACATATTTCGCCAATACGATCCTCGAGGCGCAGAATAACACCATTAGGCGCGTCGACTTCTACGTGGCGAAAGCCCGGTTTTATCAAAGCTGCAGCGATAAGCTCAACGAGCGCCAGGCCAAGGTCATCGCTCGCATGTTTCGTGAGGGCATCGACGGCTTCAAAGGCGGCCTGAGTGCGGAAAACTATGTCAGCATCGGCAGGACCTCGCGCGCGACCGCGACGCGCGATCTGCGAGACCTCGTTGAAAAGGGCGCCCTCACCAAGACCGGCGAACTGCGCCACACGCGCTATTTCCTGAACCTCCCGAAGGGAACGGCCGGTGAGTGACGAGAAATCACGGCAGTGACCCGACGTGCCATCGTCATCGCCGCGCGCCTTGTTTCGCTCAGCCCGTCGGGCAATGCGCGCATACGCGCCATGCGCAAATTGCCCGTCGTGCCAATCTGCCGCAGGGTGCACGGCTTGCGCCGTCGGGCAAATCACGGCCGCGTTTTCGCCCATCTCGCCTCGCGATGATGGAATATTGCAGGTGATTTGCCCGACGAGTCAAAATGTCTTCGCGGGATCGCGCATGCCAGCGACCGCCAGGCTACTTTGCATGGGGTTGTTTTCGATATTTTGGGTGCGAGAGCCGCGCAGGCCATGCGGCTGGCCTGCCGCCGGGCCGGAGCTGGAGGCCAGTCCTACCCCAGCAGCACCGCGTCGGCACCCATCACGCTCTCGGCGCCGTCGGTCACCGTCTTCTCCAGCGACGGCGCCTGCACCGACATGGTTTCGGCAAAGAACCGGGCCAGCGCGACGTAGCGCTGCGCATCGCCGCCATCCTTGCGCGCGGCCAGCGCCTCCGAGGCCAGCATGCAGCCGCCGAGCGTGGCGCCGAACAGCCGCAGATAGGGCGTGGCGCCGGCCAGCGCCTCGTTCGGCGACGACGCGAGATGCTCGAGCAGCCAGCGGCTGGTGCGATCGAGCGCGCCCAGCGCGTCGCGCAGCTTCGCGCCCGTGGTGCCGAAGGCCGGATCGTTCGAGACCTCGACCTGTGTGACGATGGCCGACAATTCGTCGATCAGCGCGAACACCGACGCGCCGCCCTGGGCGCCGAGCTTGCGGGTGACGAGGTCGATCGCCTGGATGCCGTTGGTGCCCTCATAGATCGCGGTGATGCGGGCGTCGCGATAATGCTGCGCCGCGCCGGTCTCCTCGATGAATCCCATGCCGCCATGGATCTGCACCCCGAGATAGGCGACCTCGCTGCCGATGTCGGTGGAGAAGGCTTTGGCGATCGGCGTCAGCAGCGCGCCGCGCGCGGCGGCCTCAGTGCGCACCTTGGCGTCGGTGGCGCGGGTGGCGACATCGAGCGCGACCGCCGTGGCGTAGCAGATGGTGCGGGCGGCGGCGGTCAGCGCGCGCATCTGCATCAGCATGCGCTTGACGTCGGGATGCACGATGATCGGGTCGGAGCCGTCGCCCTGCTTGCCGACGGCGCGGCCCTGCCTGCGTTCCTGCGCGAAGGCGAGCGCCTGCTGATAGGCGCGGTCGGCGATGCCGACGCCCTCGAGGCCGACGCCGAGGCGGGCCTGGTTCATCATCGTGAACATGCAGCGCATGCCCTGATTTTCCTCGCCGATCAGGTAGCCGATGGCGCCGCCATGATCGCCCATGGTCATGGTGCAGGTCGGCGAGGCGTGCATGCCGAGCTTGTGCTCGACGCCGCTCGGATGGATGTCGTTGCGCGGCCCCAGCGTACCATCGGCGTTGACCATGAGTTTCGGAATCAGGAACAGCGAAATCCCCTTGGTGCCGGCGGGCGCATCGGGCAATCGCGCGAGCACGAAATGCACGATGTTGTCGGTCATGTCGTGATCGCCATAGGTGATGAAGGTCTTCGAGCCCGTGATCCGATAGGAGCCGTCGGGCGCGCGCTCGGCGCGGGTGCGCAGCGCGCCGACGTCGGAGCCGGCCTGCGGCTCGGTCAGCTGCATGGTGCCGGTCCATTCGCCCGAGATCAGCTTGCCGAGATAGATGCGCTTCAGTTCGTCGCTGCCATGGGCGTCGAGCGCCTCGATCGCGGACAGCGTCAGCAGCGGGCAGAGGCCGAAGGCGATGTTCGAGGCGCTCCAGATCTCGGTGCAGGCGGCGTTGATCGCGAGCGGCAGGCCCTGGCCGCCGAAAGCCTCCGGCCCCGACACCGCGTTCCAGCCGGCCTCCGTCCAGCGCTTGTAGGCATCGGGCCAGCCGGGGGCGGTGGTGACTTTGCCGTCCTTCAGCTTGATGCCGTTCTGGTCGCCGATCCGGTTCAGGGGCGCCAGCACGTCGGTCGCGAACTTGCCGGCCTCTTCGAGGATCGCGGTGGTGATATCGGCGTCGAAATCGCCATAATGGCCGGCCCGGATGGCCGCCTGCAGGCCCGCACCGTGATTGAGGGCGAGCAGCATGTCGGAGATCGGCGCGCGGTAGGTCATGGCGTTGCCTCGCTGGCGGAAAATCGGCTCTTTTCAAGGTCTTTCCCACGAAACCGCCCGGCTCTCAACCGTCCTCAATGGAAAATTGCGCCGCATCTGCTGTTGAAATGGTTGACCTCCCTCTGTAGACCCTCGGGGCCGGACGGGATTCTCTCGGGCAGGGTGTCCTGCCCGATCCCGAACACCCTGTTGGGGCGTAGCCAAGCGGTAAGGCAGCGGATTTTGATTCCGCCATTCGGAGGTTCGATCCCTCCCGCCCCAGCCAGAAATTATCTAGTCAGATCAATATCTTACGGTCTTCACTGACTTTTCATTCTGAACGCTGTCATCCGTCGCGTCCTGAACGTTTGTCGCCAGTTGTTTGCCAGCAGGTGCGCCTGCCGCTTTCTCGTGGCCGACAACATGCAGATCTCTGTTCGCTTCGCATATCCCGCATAGCTCTCGCGCGTGCGATGCGCGGAGAGCGCGCGGCGTTGCCCCTCCGTCAACTCCGCCTCTTCCAGCTCCGTCATCCCGCCGTGTCGGCAAGTATCCAACGTAAACTCCTTCGGAATCTGACGATCTTCGGGAGCGCGGCAAGGCGGGCAGCGACGATTGCTATGAGAATCTCGCCGTCCATCACGACGAATTCGTGCGTCTCGATGACGGCTGGCGGTTCAGGCGCCGCTATCACCAGTACCGCTACCTTGATACGTTCGCCTTCGCGGGCTCCGCTCTCCTGCCAGTCACCGCCGGGCCGCCATCTGCAGATGGCAGCGCGCGCGACACCGCCGCTCTCTCCACCTTTCTCCCCGCAACTCGGAGGTAGCCCATGCAATGGTCTCTTCGCTTTCCTGTCGTCCTGATCACAGCTGTCATTTGCATGTTGATTGGCTTGAGCCTTGCGATCGGCGGTGCGTGGCTTGCCGTGCTGGGAGGCTCATGGTTCTATTTCGTCGCGGGCGTTGGCCTCCTTGTCACCGGCGCGCTATTGTTTGCGCGGCACCGTGCGGCGCTTTGGGTTTACGCGGCCGTCCTGATCGGTACGTTGGGCTGGGCCATCTTCGAAGTCGGCTTCGACTGGTGGCCGCTCGCGGCACGCGGCGATGTGATCTATCCGCTCGGCGTCTGGTTGCTGACTCCATGGATCGTCAACGGCCTGCGCGGAAGAGGCGCCGTGTCCTACCGGCTGGCGACCGCGCCGCTCTGGCTCGGCGTCCTGGCGGGGGCGATCGTGTTGGTTATTGGGCTCTCAAGCAACTACCACGATATTGACGGCACGATCGCCGATTCCAATGCCGTAGAGAACAGGTCGCCAGATGGCCAGCCGGATGGAGATTGGCAGGCCTATGGTCGGACCCAATTCGGACAGCGCTATTCACCGCTGAAGCGGATTACGCCGTCCAACGCCAAAAACCTGAAGGTGGCATGGACGTTCCGCACCGGGGATCAGCAAGGGCCCAACGATTCACCCGAAACCACCTTCGAGGTGACCCCGATCAAGGTGCGCGATACGCTATACCTGTGCTCGCAACATCAGCGGCTGTTCGCGCTCGATGCCAAAACGGGGGCGCTTCGCTGGTCCTTTGACCCGAAACTAGTGGCCAACCGCACGTTCCAGCACCTCACCTGTCGCGGCGTTTCCTATCATGAACCTGCGGCCGGCACGCCGGCGCCGCCCGACTGTCCGCGACGGATATTCTTGCCGGTCAATGACGGGCGCATGATCGCGGTCGATGCCGAGACCGGCAAGCCATGCGACAGCTTCGCCGATCACGGCACACTCAATCTCCAGGAGGGCATGGGGATCAAGACCGCCGGCTTCTACGAACCGACATCCCCACCGGTGGTCAGCGACCGAATTCTCGTCGTCGCCGGCGCGGTGATCGACAACTACTCGACTGAGGAACCATCCGGCGTCATCCGAGGCTTCGACCTCATCACCGGCAAGTTGATCTGGGCCTGGGATTCAGGCGCGGCAGATGAAAATGCGCTGCCTTCGCCGACCCACACCTACACCAACGGCTCGCCGAACTCCTGGATCACGGCCTCGTTCGACCCCAAACTCAATCTCGTCTATCTCCCCATGGGCGTGAAGACACCCGACATCTGGGGTGGCAACCGCGACGCGCTTGCCGAGCGCTATTCGAGTGCGCTGGTGGCGTTGGACATCAACACCGGAAAGCGGATCTGGAGCTATCAGACCGTCCACCATGATCTGTGGGATATGGATCTGTCTGCGCAGCCGACCCTGGTGGATCTGCCGACCGAAAATGGAATAACTCCGGTCGTCATCCAACCGACCAAGACCGGCAATCTGTTCGTGCTGGACCGCCGGACCGGCCAGTTGATCGTGCCCGCGCCCGAGCGTCCGGTCCCGCAGGGGGCTGCGCCCGGCGATTACGTTTCCGCGACGCAGCCTTTCTCGGAACTGACGTTCCGCCCGGAAAAAAATCTCACGGGCGCCGATATGTGGGGGGCGACCATCTTCGACCAGCTCGCGTGCCGCATCCTTTTTCACGGCATGCGCTATGAGGGAACATTCACTCCTCCCTCGCTGCAGGGAACGCTCGTCTTCCCCGGCAACCTCGGCATGTTCGAGTGGGGCGGCATCGCCGTCGATCCCGTTCGTCTGATCGCGATCGCAAATCCCATCGCTATTCCGTTCGTCTCGAAGCTCATCCCGCGCGGTCCCGACAATCCGTCTGCTCCGAATGATGCGCATCCATCCGGCACCGAGCTCGGCGTGCAGCCAATGTACGGCACGCCGTTCGGCGTCGTGCTGCATCCCTTTCTGTCGCCCGTCGGGCTGCCCTGCAAGCAACCGCCATGGGGCTTCATGGCTGGAATCGATCTGAAAACGAGGAAGATCGCTTGGATGCATCGGAACGGCACGATCCGTGACGAGGCGCCCATTCCGGTCCCGATCAGGATGGGCGTGCCGAGTCTCGGTGGCCCGCTGACCACGGCCGGCGGGGTCGCATTCCTGACCTCCACGATGGATTACTACATTCGCGCCTACGACGTCCTCAGCGGCCAACAGTTATGGGAAGACCGCTTGCCGGCCGGCGGTCAATCGACGCCCATGAGCTACGAAGTCGATGATGTGCAGTATGTCGTCACCGCCGCAGGCGGCCACGGATCATTCGGTACCAAAACAGGCGACTACGTCATCGCATATACGCTCACGCATTGACGATGGAGGCGCGGTCTTGATGGTGTTGATCTGGGAAACACCGCTGTGAACTCTCAGCATGTCTCGCGCGGCATCGGATTGCTCGCGGGAGCCTGCTACCCGGAGAACGGGGCTTCGAGTCGATGGAAAGACGGTGACGCGACGGGATACCGCTGGTGCAGGGCACCCGATCCAGGCTCCTGGCGCCCGCCTCGAAACTGAACGCGGTGGTCTCCGAAGGTCTCGCTTAGCGACGATCCTCGCGATTGAGGTTGAGCGATGATACTGTTGTGGTTTTCCGAAGCCGGGCATGCCAGCTGCGGGGCGTTTGTAGCGTCCAGCAATTTTCACCGTAATGCCCGGCCAGCATAGTGTCGCGACGCGTGAGATCTCCGCGAGCGTCTCGCGCGTCGCCTCGGATACGCAAGTCCTGGTCGAGAATCGGTCGGCGAGAGCATTTCTGAGGCGAGCGGCGCTACGCGCGACCGCCAACGGCGAATCCGGCCTGAATTATTTGTGTGCTGGATACCGGATGTGCTTCAAACGCGTCGATGGCCCCATCTGTAGCATGGCGGGCTTGCTCAAGAACGGCCGGTTCGCAGGTGAGATCATGACGATCGACGCCGGTGCGCCGGCCTGACGCGCTGCTCGCTGTCATTTGCCGGCCCATACCCATAGCCGCCATGAACTCGAAACAGGGAGAGAAAAATGCAGGAACCGGAAGGACACGAAATCGGCCGCATCTATTTTCCTTCATCCCCCAGTGAGTTCATAACGGTATTCGCTCACTTCCACCGCGCCGAGATTGCGCGCATGGCCGGATGGCGAGATCGCATCGACCGCACCACCAATTGGGCCATTACGCTCGTTGCTGCGATGCTCTCGGTCTCACTTTCGACGTCGAATGCCCACCACAGCGTGCTGATGTTTGCGATGGTGTTGGCATTTTTCCTGTTGATGATTGAGTCCCGGCGCTATCGCTTCTTCGACGTCTATCGGTCTCGCGTGCGCCGGCTGGAACGCAATTACTACGCCATGCTGTTCGATCCCGGCCTGAAAGCCGAAAAGGACTGGCAGCGCATCTTGGCTGCCGATCTGGTGGCGCCGACATTCGCGATGTCGATGGCAGAGGCCGTGTCGCGCAGGCTGCGACGCAACTATATCTGGATATTCCTGATCCTGCTGGGCGCATGGGCGCTCAAAGTGACCTTTCCCTCCTTCAGCGGCGAGATTCCGGCGGCTCTGACCTTCAACGATTGGGTCAGGAACGCAGGAGTGGGTCCGGTTTCCGGCTCGATCATATCGGCGGTCATTCTTGCCTTTTACGGCTGGATCGTCGTGGCCGCATTGAGAACTTACGGCCGTCGGGGCGAACTCGCGCATGGCGATGCTCATGTGTGAGGCACGTAGGCATGCTTTTCGATCCTGACTGTCCGATCCAGCCGCCAGCGGGGCGGGGCGTGCGAAAATCTTACGCAATTCTGGAACGACTTGATAACCGTAGCTTGGCGTCGCCGCCGGTCATTCAGAAAAAACTAATCATTGCACCTTCAACTTGAGCGCGCGGGGGTAATTGAGCACCGCATCATGCACAACAACCAGTTGGAAGTGTCGCCGTGGCAGGAATCCGTCGTCTTCGGGGTTTTCGAAATCTATTCAACGAGTTTTGCCGCGCGCGAGAGGGCAATCTCGCCGTGATATTCGCGCTCTCCGCGCTTCCGGTCATTGGTGCGATCGGGACCGCGGTCGATTTCTCAAAAGTCAGTGACGTAAAATCACAGATGCAGAATTCGCTGGACGCGGCCGTGCTGGCCGGCGTCACGCAGGCATCAGCGAACCAGGTCTCGGCGGCGACTGCCGTATTCAAAGGCGACTTCGACGGCAAATATGGAACGTCGAGTACGCCTTCGTTCACGCAGAATGCCGACGGCTCGCTGAGCGGCACGGCAAGCACCAGCGTCAGCATGTCATTCCTGTCGGCGCTCCAGGTGCAGCCGCTTTCCTTGACGGTGAACTCGACGGCAACTCCCGGCACGCAGGCGACGGTATCGCCGGCGGCCAGTGTCTGCATCCTGCTCGTCGATCAGCTGGATAGTCAGGCGCTGCTGGTCAATTCCGGTGCCAAGATCACCGCGCCGAGTTGCGATGTTCACGTCGCCTCGACGCAGAGCCCGGCCGCGATGTTCAATACCACCCTTGGCGTCAATACCATCTGCATCAAGGGCTCGACGATCGTCAAGAACGGCGGCGCCAGTCCGCCTGCGGTCACCAGCTGTTCGACCATCAGTGATCCCTTCGCCGGCACACTGCCGACAGTGAGCACCAACAGCTGCAGCAGCATTCCCAGCGCCAACAACAACCTCAACTACAATTCCGGCAGTAGCGCGGCTGTCCTCTCCGCCGGGGTCTACGGGGGGATCAATTTCAACAATACGTCCGTGACTCTGAACCCCGGCGTGTTCTGCGGGTCGATCAACTTCAACGGAGTGACGAATGGAACGGTGACGTTGAATCCCGGTCTGTATGAAATTCATGGCACATGGAACGTGAATTCGGGCTGGACCGTCAACGGCAGCGGCGTCACCTTCTATCTCGTCGACCAGAACGCGATGGTCCATTTCAACGGCACCACCAGCGCCACGCTGTCGGCGCCGACGACGGGGACCTACGCCAACATCCTGATGTACGAGCCGGGCGGGCTGACCACCAGCTCCGCGACGATCGACTCCTCGACTTTGAACATGACGGGCCTGATCTACCTGCCGAGTCGGAAGCTCACGGCCAACTCGACGTCCAATCTCACCTCGACTGGCCTGACCATGGTGCTCTCGACTTTGACCCTCAACACGACCAACTGGACGATGGCGCCGAGTGCCGCGTCGAAGGCGCTGTCGAGCGGAACGACGACAAGCGCCTACCTGTCGAAGTAGCAGAAGCCGCTCTTCGATAGGTCTGCGAGATCAGCGCCCCCTTCTCTGGGGGCGCTTCCATTTTTGCGGTGGTGCGTGAGCACTCTCTACCTGAGGTCAGCAGCTTCGGCGGTATGCCGTTTTCTTGTGCCGGTTGACTAGCTTGTTCGCCTGATCCTTAGCCAAATGCTTCCGCGCATGTCGTCGGCAAACCCGTCGCATTGCCATACCGGCGAAGTTTGGGGTCGTTTCCAGTTGTAAGGACTCTGCGTATCTGTACTATCCGCGCAAATTCGCGAAGCCCGGGCGCGCGTCCAGACATCTGAAGGAGAGACAAAGATGATTGAGTTGAGAAAGGCCATCTTCGCGGCGGCCTGCGCTGTCGGGCTTTCGCTGGCGGCGACGCCGTCGTTCAGCCAGACGACTCTCAAGGCGGTCATGCATTCCGACCTGAAGATTCTCGACCCGATCTGGACCACCGCCTACATCGTCCGCAATCACGGCTACATGATCTACGATACGCTGCTGGCGCAGGACGAGAAGGGGGCGATCAAGCCGCAGATGCTGGAGAAGTACGACGTCTCGGCCGACGGCAAGACCTACACGTTCACGCTTCGCGATGGCCTGCTCTGGCATGACGGCAAGCCGGTGACGTCGGAGGACTGCATCGCCTCGATCAAGCGCTGGGGCGCGCGCGATTCGATGGGTCAGAAGATGATGTCGTTCGTGGAATCGATGACGCCGGGCGACGCCAAGACGTTCACGGTCCAGCTCAAGGAACCCACCGGTCTCGTGCTGCTCGGCCTGTCCAAGCCGTCGTCGAACGTTCCCTTCATGATGCCCAAGCGCGTGGCCGAGACCGACCCGACCAAACAGATCGAGGATTTTACCGGCTCCGGCCCGTTCGTGTTCGTCAAGGATGAGTGGAAGCCCGGCGACAAGACGGTCTATGTCAAGTTCGACAAATACAAGCCGCGGCCGGAACCGGCCTCCGGTCTCGCCGGCGGCAAGGTCGCCAAGGTCGATCGCGTCGAATGGCTGGCGATTTCCGATCAGCAGCAGGCGGTCAATGCGCTGCAAAAGGGCGAGATCGATTTCCTCGAGCAACCGAGCATCGACTTGCTCGGGACGCTGAAAAAAGATCCGAACATCACGATCGTTGAGTCGCCGCTGCTGAAGTTTCAATACGTCTTCCGCCCCAACCATCTGCACAAGCCCTTCGACAATCCGAAGATCAGGCAGGCGCTGTGGTACGCCTTCAATCAGGAGGACTTCCTGATGGCGACCGTTGGAGAATCCGCCTACATCAAGGAATGCAAGGCGCTGTTCATCTGTGGCTCGACGTTCGGGTCGACCAAGGGCACCGAAGATGTGCTCACCTCCAACATGAAGAAGGCCCAGGAACTCCTGAAGGAGGCGGGCTATGATGGCACACCGGTCGTGCTGATGCATTCGACTGACCTGAAGGCGCTGACCAATCTTGCGCCGGTGGCAAAGTCCCTGATGGAGAAGGCGGGTTTCAAGGTCGACATGCAGTCGATGGACTGGCAGACGCTGGTGGCCAGGCGTGCCAAGAAGGATGCTCCAAGCGCCGGCGGCTGGAACGCGTTCCTGACCTCCTGGGTCACCGCCGATGTGATGAATCCGGTTTCGACGGCCTATCTCAACTCCGCGTGCGAAAAGGCTTTGTTCGGGTGGCCCTGCGACGAGACCATGGAGAAGCTGCGTGACCAGTTCGCTCGCGAGTCCGACCCCGCCAAGCAGAAGTTAATCGCTGAGGCGGTTCAGGCACGCAACGTGGAGATCACCGCCGAGATTCCGGTCGGCGAATATCTGCAGCCAGTGGCGATGCGCAAGAATGTCAAGGGCTTGCTGACGGCGCCTGTTCCGGTGATGTGGAATATCGAGGTCACGAAGTAGCGCGGGGCACCATGTCTCGATCGGCTGCCAGACCGTTTTCCGGCGAAGCGGGTAACCGGTTCGCTTCCAGAGGAACGCGTCGAGACAAGAAGCCAGAGCCTCCGTTCCGATTCGATCGGAACGGACGAGGGTCTCGCTGTCAGAGGCTGAGCCGAGGTTGCCTTCCGTGAACATGCTCGGCTACATCCTCAGGCGCCTGCTCCAGACCATCCCGGTGATGCTGGTCGTCGCCATCTTCATCTTCCTGATGTTGCGCCTGACGCCGTCCGATCCCGCGGCGATCATCGCCGGTGACAATGCCAACGCCGAACAGGTGGCCCAGATTCGCAGTCAGCTTGGCCTTGACCAGCCGATGCTGCAGCAGTTCGTCATTTGGATCGGAAAAATCGCGACCGGTGACCTCGGCGAAAGCTTCTTCTTCAAGAAGACCGTGGCGGCGCTGGTCGGCGAACGCATCGAACCGACGCTCTCGCTGGCGTTCTTCACCATCATGATTGCCGTGCTGGTCGCCGTGCCGCTCGGGGTGCTCGCAGCGCATCGCCAGGACACCTGGATCGATCGGCTGGTCATGGGCTTCTCGGTGCTGGGTTTTTCGCTGCCGGTCTTCGTGATCGGCTATCTCCTGATCTACGTGTTTGCGATCTGGCTCAACTGGCTGCCGGTGCAGGGCTATCAACATATCAGCGAGGGCGTTCTCGGCTGGGCCCAGCGGCTGATCCTGCCATCGATGACGCTGTCGGTGATCTACATCGCGCTGATCGCGCGCATGACACGGGCGAGCGTACTCGAGGTCCTGTCGGAAGATTATATCCGTACGGCGCGCGCGAAGGGGCAGATCGAGCGCAAGGTGCTGTTTCGGCACGCGTTGCGCAACGCGGCCGTGCCGATCGTCACGGTGATTGGCCTCGGAATTGCCTTGTTGATAGGCGGCGTGGTGGTGACCGAAAGCCTGTTCACCATTCCCGGTCTCGGCCGTCTGACGGTCGATGCCGTGTTGGCCCGCGACTACCCGACCATCCAGGCGGTCATTCTGTTGTTCTCCTTTGTCTATGTCATGATCAATCTCGCAGTCGATCTGATCTACACGCTTCTCGATCCGAGGATTCGGTACTGATGGCGGATGCCGCGACAACCGGTCCGACAGTTGCGGTCGCCCCGAGCCGGCCCGGCGCTTCGGCGAGGGCGCTGCGAAATCCGGGCGTCATCGCGGGCGGGGTCGTCATGGTCCTGGTCGTTCTGATCGGGCTGCTGGCGCCCTGGCTCGGAACCATCGATCCGACAGCGATCAATCCGGCGGCGCGCAATCGCGTGCCGGGTGCCGAATTCAGCATCCGGACCGACACCGGCGAACGTATCAAGATGGTCGCCCGGTTCGGCACTGACAGTCTCGGCCGCGACATCTACAGCCGCGTGGTCTACGGCGCGCGCGTCTCGCTCCTGGTCGGCATTGTCGTCGCTGTCATCAGCATCGCCGCCGGATTGTTCATCGGGCTTTTGGCCGGCTTCTTCCGCTGGCTCGACGCGGTCATCATGCGCATCATGGACGGGCTGATGGCGATACCCGCGATTCTGCTCGCGATCGCCATGGTGTCGCTGTTCCGCGCCGGCGTGTTTGCCGTGATCGCGGCGATCGCGGTGCCGGAGATTCCGCGCGTCGTGCGTCTGGTACGATCCATCGTGCTCGGCGTACGCGAGGAGCCTTATGTCGAGGCCGCGGTGACGCTCGGCACGCCCACGGCCAAGCTGATCTGGCGCCACGTTCTGCCCAACACCATTGCGCCATTGATTGTCCAGGGCACGTTCACCTGCGCGTCCGCCATCCTGGTCGAGGCGATCCTGTCGTTCCTCGGCATCGGCGTGCCGCCGGAGGTGCCGACCTGGGGGAACATCATGGCCGAAGGCCGGCAGGTCTTCAGCCTCTATCCGCACAACATCATCTATCCCGGCATCATGCTGGCCGCGACCATTCTCGCGGTGAACGTGCTGGGCGACGGCCTGCGCGACACGCTCGATCCCAAAATGGCGAAGCGCGTGTGACATGAACGCGCCGGTTCTCGAAATTTCCAATCTGTCCGTCGCGATCCATGGCGGCGGCGATCGCGCGCACGCGGTCAAGGGCATTGACCTGACGGTCGGCGCCAACGAGATCG
>Ga0307516_10004453_pt1 | contig 17272 bp, 4 predicted proteins | sample 19_EM_MG_FD_203310 | JGI IMG/M metagenome (GOLD analysis project Ga0307516, IMG submission 203310) | Populus trichocarpa ectomycorrhiza microbial communities from riparian zone in the Pacific Northwest, United States - 19_EM | ecosystem: Host-associated > Plants > Roots > Unclassified | place...
AAATTACAAGGACATTAAGCTGTGAATGACAAGACGGTGGGCCCACGGATGCCTTGAGGGTCAACAGTTGTGGCTGTCGGTGGATAGATGGAATGTGGACCCAACATCTTTAAAGGGCAAAGGAAAATGAATGGAATGGAGAAAGTGAAAGGAAACAACATTCTTTAATGTTATAAGATTCACACTCAATTTTTCTGTAATCTGTAGGCCCTGCTGGACCATGCTAAGAGACAAATTAAATATCTCTCTATAAAACAATTGAGCAAAAAAAACTATTATTTTTCATTTTCTCCTCAATTATCATTATGCTTACTAAGATTTCATTAATTTTATTTTTATAATCTTCTAGAAAAATGTTTGATTTAAAAATTAACAAATGTTCATGAAGAGATCGTATTTATGGTTCTTTGTACATCTTCAAAAAGAGATCTTGTATTAATAATCCATAGCTCAAATAGATTGTAATTAGATATGCGGCACATATTAAGTTGTAAGTTATTTTAAATTTTTTAAAACGTAAAAAATTATTAAGATGATACAAGCGTTCCTAGAAAAAAAAAATATTCGAGACTTGGATTATTGACTCGATTAAGTTTAATAAGCTTGGCTAATTTAATAATATAAATAAAAAAAATATAATTAACGTGTATATATTAATAAATCAAATAAATTATTTTATTTGTTGAAAGATGAAATTAAAAAAAATTATTTTAAAAAAAAACTTGAAAAGACTAAAGTCAACTTGTATTAACTTTTAAAATTTGTGATTCTAGTCATGAGCTTGAGACAAATCTCATAGAAGATAAACTATAAAAAATAATAAAGCAAAATTCTCAATCAATAAAATGTTGAGGGATGAGATTAAAAAAATACAATAAAAAAAAAAGATCCAAAACAAGTAGCAATAAGAAGAGTGGAGACCAAATTTCAAATAAAAATAAATTAAAATCAAATGTTGAGGGATTAAATTAAAAACAAAATTTAATTAAGAAATGATAAAAAAAAATCAATCAAAAGAATGAAGACCAAATTTAATATAAAAATCAAATGAAACCAAATGATTAGGAACAAAATTAAAGAAACAAACAATAAAAAATAGAGTATTAAAAAAATAACAATTAAAAAAATAATAACTAAATTGAATATAAAAAATAAATGACATGACACCTTTATATTTTGACATACCAGTATGAACATGCATCCTTGGAAGGGAATGGATTTTCTTTCAAATTTGTATACTTTTTTCCACTTACCCAATATTTATTTATACCTCTAAACTTGATTCTATCAAAACAATATCCCGATAATTATATATCACAACTATAAAAATTCATTTTTCCATAATACCCCAACATCACTTCAAACCTCAATATGCTAAGTTTTCAAAACCAAACATATTAAAGGTTGTACTTATCTAGAAACAACAAAGAATCAAAGAGAGATTTGGAAGAAATTCTAGCTTTTTTTCACTTTTGCTTTCCTTTCCTTGTGAAACCAAATTTTCTATTACATGCTTTCAAACCCTTTAAAATCACTTTACTTCCTCACTCCCCTTTTAATTTCCTTAAACCCCTACTTCTTAAGATATTTATCAAGAAGTTTGTAGGAAAGAGAATTCAGAAACCCTAACTCCCTCTCCCAAACCAAGATGTCAACTTTAAGAAGAGAAAAAAATGTATTTATACTTCATATTTTGCCTATTTATAAATCGACTCCTAAAGATTTTAATGTCCTTTTTTTTTCTCCCCGTACTTTTAACAAATTTTAATGCCACACCTAACTTTTTTATTATTTAATTCACTCTTTAATATCCACTTAAATAATTATTATTGAAAATATTTTTTCCATTTTTTTTTATTTATACACTACTTAATTTATTTTTATTATTTATAATATTCTGATTTTAGACCGAGTGTTTACATATTGTAAACCTCGTCCTAAATATCGATAAATAAATGTTAAATATGATAATTCTTAAATGAAAAATGATAAATTAAGAGGAAAATTGTTGTCATTTGAGATGAACATCCCTAATAAATAACTTAAATTTTGGATGAGATAAAATAATAAATTGGTACGTGAAATGTCAACCCAGTGATAAATTACATAAACTCTCCAGTCAAGTAAAATAAATATTTTAAAGGAAAATTTTGTTATTGTTGTTTATAGGAGTCCCCAATGAATTAGTTGAAAATCTTGATGATTTAAGTAAATAAAACAATATACAAATTCAGATTTTGAAGAAAAATTATTGACTGTCTATTTTTACGATATCAAGTATAACTCTCAATCCGATTGTCGGATTGAGATGAAATTTTACGAGTCTCTTGACATATTATTTCATCTTCAATTAAAAGTTTAGGGTAATTGAAGATCGAGAAGGCCTTACGAGAGTGATGATAATCGGATAAAAATACAGAAAATAATACATGAACTCATTAATGATATTATCGTAATTTTATCCAAATTCTTCTCTTCTCTACTGTTTCGATAGACAACCCTTGAAAAGAAGAAAGAAGGGAAGAGAGGAATCAAAAACTTAAAAAAAAATAAAAAAAAGAGGGGATTAAGGAGTTGATTGTGAGCTTGAAGGAGTGAGGGAAAACTTGAATCTGGTTTGAGGGAGAGAGTTTAGAGAGAAGCTAGAAAGAAATAGAAACATGACAGCATCGCCGTGAAACCTATCCCGTCATCACCCACTGTCAAATGGATCCAATTTCTTGATATGGTGTTCTACTTAACCACCTCTACAATCCGACCTTTGGGTATTCCAATATCATATTCCATTTGGAAGTTACAGCTGGCGAAGTTAAACTGTACAAAGCTAGAATTTATTTATTCAAAACAACAAAGTTTAGTGTCGTGTTTCTCCTCCTGCCATTATTGGATTGCCACTATATTTTGAATAGATGTTAAAAAGATGTAGTTATTGCTTATAAATGGTGGAGATTTAAAGCAAAGCCACTAGGAAGATGATCATCTTTAACAGTAAAGATCTAGAAAATATTGATTTCCAAGTCAGTTTGTCATAAAGTCAATCATGTCTAATTTAATCGTTGGATTATTCTCGGTTTTTGATATATTATGCAAGACTCCAAGTTCTATATTATGATAATATATTATTAATGATTTATTGCTTTTTGAATCTGCTACTAGTTTATTTTATTTTCATGTACGATATATCTAAATTATTATTTAACAGTATGTGATACTATTGTTCACATTAGGAATAATAATGTCACCGTACATAATGATATAACATAAATATATTATAAGATATTATGTAAAAAAAATCAGATTATGATCAATTGAACATAATTTTAACTAAATTGCATTACCTCAACAATAATTTTCAAAATTGATAACAAGTTAAAACAAATTCCCAAAATTTAATGCAACACATACTTCACCAAAATTAAATATAATTCATGATTTCAAATCTAATTAATATTTTCATACTCACTTGCATGAAATCAAACCCAAACTCATAACAAATTTAAACAATTCAAAGAAAATACAAAATTCAGCAACTTATCCATAATTCAATGTAATGTGTAATTAAATTTTGGTAGATAGGGATCCCATCAAAACTTCTTTCAAGGAATGGGCCAGACCCGGTCATTTCTCAAGAACAATAGCTAAAGGACCTGATACTACCACTTGGATTTGGAACCTACATGCTGATGCTCACGATTTCAATAGCCATACCAGTGATTTGGAAGAGATCTCCCGAAAAGTCTTTAGTGCTCATTTCGGCCAACTCTCCATCATCTTTCTTTGGCTGAGTGGCATGTATTTCCACGATGCTCGTTTTTCCAATTTTGAAGCATGGCTAAGCGATCCTACTCACATTGGGCCTAGCGCCCAAGTAGTTTGGCCAATAGTGGGCCAACAAATATTGAATGATGATGTGGGTGGGGGTTTCCGAGGAATACAAATAACCTCTGGTTTTTTCCAGATTTGGAGAGCATCTGGAATAACTAGTGAATTACAATTATATTGTACGGCAATTGGTGCATTGGTCTTTGCAGCCTTAATGCTTTTTGCTGGTTGGTTCTCATCAAATTTCTACCTCATTCATGCTCTATTGCATGAAACATCAAGTATAATTGATAACATTATTAGTTGATTTCAACCAATTCACACAAAATCCTTAATGCAGTAACTTATTCAAAATTCAACGCAACAAATAATTCAATGAAATAATTAATTCCTAATTAATTGATGTTATTTTTATGTTCTTCCAAATCAATTATAATTAATGGTATTCATAACTAATTTATCATTAATTCAACAAGTTCTAAATTCAACCTAAACCCTAAACAATAATTTTATTTCAGCTAAACCACACCCAAATTAAATATAAAACCCATATATTTAATAAAAATGCAGTATGTTGTTAATTCAGTCATATTTCCAGTTCGAAACTTACATGGTAACCCTTCCAATGAGATCAGATTTGAATCAGAACACTACTCTACCTTATCTTTTGGATCAAGCAAGCTGGATGCTGGATGTTTTCAATACGGGATATAAACAAATTTGACTTGATGAAATGTGAGCAGGATATCAAGCTGGATGCTGACCGTTTTCAATTTGATGGCTTATTTCTGGTTCAATGTCTGATAAGCATGAATGATAAACTTGAAGTATAGTGCAACGATAATCGAGTATGTTGCTGAATTAACTGTGGCCTTTTTGAGTGCCTTGAGGTGAAGCAACAAAGGCAGTGCCTCTGAAACTATTCCAGAATTTTGCAGTCCTGTTCCGAAAAAATAATCTTTTCAAGACTAAGCCTTCGAATTTCTTCTATCGCATTTCAAAAAATTCTCTGAATAAATGAATGCATTGCTAAGATTCAGATTTCTTATTACTTTCATGAATATGGCAATATTTTTTTCTGTTTTAGAATCATGGTCAAATTATATGTGGTACTCACCAAAAAATAAAAAATATAATAGGCTGACAATTCATGGCCTGAGATCGATAGGAGAAAGACTATATCTTTGCGAAGGGATGAGGCCCAATTGAAACACACAGACCCTCTTCATTCACTTCAAGCAGATTTCTACGAATGATCTCGATCTGTAACAAGACTGTAATTTGGAGAAAATCCTTGTTTCTAGCCTCTTTATCGTACAAATTCATTTCTCATAATATACATAAATCATCGGTACTATTCCTTTCCTACATGAAGAAACAGGAAGAAAAAGAAGTTTCTGGTTTGCACGCTGCTATATAACCACCAGAAGAAGTGTTTGGAGTGAAACATTATTCTACTTTAGATTGTTTTATCTGATTCTCATAATCTGAACATTGATCAGCAGTGCTAGAAGGCATTTGCAGGCAGTTTGATGTGGTCTCTGCCTGTGGCTGTTGCAACATTGATGTAAAGCTTGGACCTGCAATATTCTCTTGCTGACAAGAGAAGTTTATATGTTCTTGTTATTAAATAGCCGCTAGACTATATGGTGCTTAAATATCACATAGTATTTCAACGATTCCCAAAGAGGGAGAAACCTTTACAGCAGAGAATGAGGTTGGAGGCATGAAGGCAGAGAGGAGCTCAGTTGATGACAATGTCGAGAAAGCTTGGTACCAAGATGGGAAGACCTCACTGTTTGAGTTGTTGATATTGCTTCCTTCCATGTTGTTGCAATGATTTGCATTTACGTTATTAGTCGCATGAGACAATGCATCAAAAAGTGTCATGGAGGATTGGTTGCTGAAAAAAATGCCCAAAAAAAGAAAGAACAAGAAAATGTTCCATCAAGAGCATAAATCATACAAATTTCCCATCTTCCTTGTACAAGATTTTCAGGCTTTATTTACCTCACAGGAACACAAGACGATTGATCAGATCCTACGCGGACAGAGCTGGGGTTGTTTCCATTTTCAGGCAACCAACTTACAATATCATTTTCGAAGTCTGGCATCCCCCCGTTTGTATCTAAGAACATCTTCAAATTCAAAGATGAAATAGAACAAGTTTCATTTCCTTAATTAGTCCTAAAATTAATCAGTCAGCTAAAATTCAAGATTGATGCCAATTACAAATCAAAGCACAGTCGATTACCTGCATACTCGAAGGGTCATAAGTAGATACAGCCGGGTTACTCAAGATGCATTTCTGCAGCAAAGATTAGAATTAAAATGGATATTGTAGCTAGTGCTAGTGCATGGCATTTTGGAACATAACACTTGATCATGTAATTACAAGAAAGAAAAAACAAGTAACCTTTCTCTCTTCAAGACGTGCCATGGTATCCAAAAGAGTCTTCTCACATGATTCAAGCTCCATCATTGATGTGATTTTTAGAGGATCAGGCTCGTATAACCTTTCAATCAGTTATCCAACAAAAAAGAAATAATTAGAGTTCTATATGACAACAAAAGTGAAAAGGTTATGTTGTTGCAATTTTCTAACCTTAACTGCTCCTCGGCCATATAAAGTTGATGCTGCAGATTACGAGCTTCTAGCTGGATTTCCTTAATTTGCACAAGAAAAAGAAAATCCATAAGTGCGCTCCATGTGTGGAAGGAAAAGAAAATCCCAAATCCATGACAAGACTAAGGGAAAAAATAAACACAAGTAGCTGTTCTATTTACCTCCATATTTAAATTCATAGCATGATCAGGACTGCAAGACAAAACGAAATAATTAGAGAAATTTTGTATTAATGGGAGCACAATGAATTGATTAAAATTAAATTGAGAAAGAGAATCCTGCTTTGCAGCTTGAAGAGCCATATCATTCTCAGTCTTGAGCTTCCTCAGGATATTGAGCAGATACTGCAATTAGATATGGGGATAAACAAAAGTGTAGGCTATAAGAATTTATATGCCCTATTCAACCAAGACATAAAAAAATTATTATAGTTTACCTCTCGATTTTGAATGCCGCAGCTGCAAAATACATGGAAAAAACTGTTCATATAATGTTGCAATACAAAAACGAAAGGAAAAATAACACATACCCAAGAACAAAAACATATAATTTGGTAACAACATACCTGAAATCTCGATCATGTTCTGACATATTTATATAACGTGCAATCACATCTTCGAGTCTATATATAAAACAAAAAACAAAGAAAATTTACAAACATCAGATTCCATGTGTCCACAAAAGAAAAAAATGTCCATATCAAGAAATGAAAAATATGTATCATCAAGGGCAATGATGATCACCTCCTCTTGCCAGAAAAATGACTGAGACGACCAGATGGAGAGAACATAATGAGAGCAATATCAATGTCGCAAAGAATTGCAAGCTCATAAGCTTTCTTAATGAGTCCATTTCTACGTTTGGAGAATGTAACCTGCCGGTTTGTATTGTTCTCTATTCTCTTTATCTGGAGTTTGACACGGCCCATTTTTAATTTTCATAAAATATGAAAAAACAAGCAAGTCCCTGATCAGCTACGTATAAAGAAGAAGGCAAGGTATATATTAACAGAAATCTGCTGATAATGCCTGTTCTCTTTTCTTCTACAGAAATGAGAATCCCACCAAGTTAGAGAGAGATATGAAGAGGGTGTTTTCTTCTGTTAATGCATGGGCCTTGTTTCCTGGTTAAGGATGATTTTGACCATTTATTGTTAATAGGGAGTGCCCGAAAATTAAGTATTGAACGATTGAATTGATGTGGAAGAAGGGGTCGTGGTTTATTCACCTTGAAGAGTGGAATGGTTTGTTTTCGGAATCAAAACTAAGATTTATTATTTTCTTGGAGCAGGTTCTCTGAATGCTTCTCCAAACATAAACATAGGCAAATTGCCTTTCAATTTATACCTTTACCATATTCATATTGTATAAATCTTTTTTCCATATTATTATTATTCGGCTTTCAAATTGTAAGAAAGATTATTAAAAAATTATCTTTTTATTTATGCAAGCATTAGTTTAATTTTCAATGATCTTCTTAAAATTCATTTAAGAAAAAAAATTAGTTTCAGTGTATGAAAATTACCTGAATATTATATATTAAACAAAAAGTAAAATGAAAAATAATAGAATCAATTACTTGGTAATTAAAAAAAAATTAAGAATTTTAAAATAGACATTAGTCTTAGATATTCTAGTGCTATATATGTTAATTATGCCTATAAAAAATCGATGTCACTCTTATCCCATCATTTCTAATAAAAAGTTATCTATGATATGTGTTTTCTTATAAATTTATTATATGTATCTTATTAAGTGTTGAATTATTTCTAAGCTTTTATATATATATTATTTTTAAAAGGACATTGAAGAGTTGTTGAGAGATTTGATGCTAATCACTAAAAACAAGAGATTTCACCGGTTTTGTAATTTTTACAAAAACTTTAACGCTAATCCCTTAAAATAGAAGATTTTGTGGCCTTAGAAAAATTTTAACATTAATCCCTAAAAACAGAAGATTTCATCGATTTTGAATTTTTTTATGTTAATCCTTAAGAATAAGAGATTTTATTGATTTAGAAAAAATTAAATGTTAATATCTAAAAATAGGAGATTTTATTGATTTAGGAGAATTTTGACTTTAATCCATAAAAATATGACATTTCATCGATTTTAGAATTTTAACAAAAAAAATAATCTCTAAAAACAGGAGATTTCATTTATTTAAAATAATTTCAACTTTAATCACTAAAAATAGGAGGTTCTGTTGATTTTAACAAAAACTTTGACATTAATCCCAAAACTTAGGAGATTTTGTTGATTTAAGAAATTTTGATGTTAATCATTAAAAATAGAAGATTCCATCGATTTAGAAGAATTTTGATGTTATATCTAAAAATAGAACATTTACTTTGATCAAATCCCTAAACATAGAAAATTTCATCGATTTAGAAAAGTCTTGACATTGATCCTAAAAAGTAGAGAAATTCATTAATTTAGGAAAGTCTCGACATTAATTCCTAAAAATAGAATATTTCATCGATTTAGAAAAACTTTGACATTAATCCTTAAAAATAAGAGTTCATCATTATTCAAGTTTCTTTTTATTTATATATTAAGTATAAAGCTAAATGGTGTGGTGTTTTCACTATACACGAATTTACTGTTCACCCTCTCACATTTTACTATGGATTACAATAGTGCTATTTATGAAAATTTTCAATTTGATCCTTAAACTTTTTTAGCACAATTTAGCCCTTTTCAATCCAAATTAGAGTCTAATTGCATGTTTTTTTTTTTTTGTGAGGGTTGCATTGAAAGACAAGAGACTAAAATGCAAAACATGAGTAACATAGGTGGCATGTGCAAATTTATTTGTGAAGTACATTTTTATTCCCGATGTTTTTTTGCTATAAGGTGATCGGTCTTTTGAAGTTTCCAAACATTTATTTTGGTATTAAACTTTATTTTCATCATTTTTCAGTCATTGGTGGGTGAGAGGAGAGAGAGGAAATTGTCAGAATCTAACCTAGAGAGAGAAAGATGTCATTTCAACAATTTCAGCCACCAAAACATTAATTTTTTGTTCCAAATGGTTCCATATGATGAGGGGAGTTTTACTTGGGTGTTTTTTTCCCTTGAAAGTGCCTAAAAATCCAGATTTAAGATCAGGAAGAAATTGGTTTTCGTGTTGATTCTTGGTTTTGGACCGGTATTTTGCACTTTTGGAGCTTAAAGATTGGTTTCACAAGGTTATTAGATTTTTTTTCTAAATGTTTTGAGTTGAAAATGGAAGGAAAACAAGTTTTTAGAGCGTATAAACCAGGCACCCTGATTTTCCAACAACCAAAATGGTTGGAATCTATGTATGCTAGACGACGTGTCATTTGTTACTAAAATATTGCCAAAGGTCCTCTCTCAAATTAGCCAGAAACCCAGAAACTTAAGGTTGAAGAAGGTACCAAATGACACATCATTTCTTCCCTTTATTTAATTAGGATTTGCGATTAAATTAAACGATGTCGTTTTGGACTTTTCACTTTTGGTCTTAGAACTTCAACCTTTCTTGATTTTAGTCATTGGCTTCATAAATTTTCAACTTGACCCTAGATTGGGCTTTTATCTTTGAAATTCTTTTCAATTTCACCTTTGATCCAACTTAATTTAGTCCCTATATTTTGACATATTTTGCAGTGTAGTCCTTGGTTCCCTAATTTATGTGGTTTTGGCCAAGTTAACTCTTAATCTTAATTTTGTCTTTAATCACATCCTTGATTGAATTAATAAGATTCTTTTAACTTCAGTGTCTTTTCACTTTGGTCTTTAGTCTTTGGTTTTTGGTTAAATTTTATATAAAAAAAAACTCTAAAGAGGCTTAGAGTTTCACTGTACACACACATATGTTATTGTAGATTGCTACAATGAAATTATTGTTTTGCTTTGCCCCATAAAAAAATCTTAACACTAGCTAATTAGGGTAGAACAATCTTTTTACATAACCCATTGATCATTATAATGTAATTGGAGCATATAGGTCTTTTTTTTAGCATAGTATAATTACTAAATCACTCTTAAAAGTAAGATTTAATTAGCTAGAGTCTAGGGGCATGTATTTTCACTTTTGCAAAGCACAAATTACTAAAATATCCTCAAAAGTCAAATTTCTTTAATTAGCGTACAAGAGCTTTTTCGTCTTTTCAGCTTGGTTTTTTTTTTGTTATTATCAAGTTGACGAAGGAGTAATTTGGCAATTTGAACAAATATAAATATTATTAAAAAAAAGTAAATGATGTATGCAATGCAAGAGTCAACGTGTGGGTGTTGCTCATGCACTTCGAGCGGTAGGAGCGTTGTCGCTTGACAGCCAAACACTAGCTTCCAGGATGATGTTAGAATCTCCTCGATAGCCTCTCCATGACTGGGCATGTTGTCAACGGGCCTCCGATTTGACATCGACGGCCTTTTCTTTTGTTTTTTTATTTTCTCTCTCCTCCTTGATTTTCATGTCAAACTTTCTAATTTTTCAAAGAAGTATTTCAATTTGTTTTCTCTTCGGATTTTGTTCTTCTTTTTTTTTATCATTTTCTTGATTCATTTTATATTTTAATTATATCCCTTGTTGTTTTATTTCATTTAATTTTTATACTAAATTTGGTCCTCATTCTTTTGATGTTATTTATTTTATGGATGATTGAGAATTTTGCTTTGTGATTTTTTTGAGTTTGTCTTCAATAGGGTAACCCAATCTCATGACCTAGGTCATAAGTTTTGAAAATTAGCTCAAATCGACTTCGGTCTTTGTTTTAGGTTTTTTTTAAAAATTGAATTTTTTTTCAATTTTTTCTTTCGACATTAGGTTATTGAACCTTCAACCTCGTGATTTTTTTCAATTTCCTTCCTATAGGGTTATCTTGATCTCATTTCCGAGTGATGGGTTAGTTGAGTTAATCTGGGTTGACTAAGCTTTTTCATGTTTTTTTAATTATTTTCTCTTTAGCTTTGACTTTCATCATTTAGTTTGCTTGAGAGTTAACCTCCATTGTTTTATTTAATGTTTTTGTACAACATTATCCCAACCTCACAACCGGGCCACAAGTTTGTCATGCTGAGTGAAGTCAGGTTTTTTGTCCTTTTTAAAATTGAATTTTTTTTCAATTCAACAAGTTTGATTTGCTAGTAATTAATCTTTAAATTTTTTTTATTTTTCTCTTTATGATGTTATCTTGTTTTCGTTCAATCTTTTTTTCTTTTTGTTATCAAATAATATTGTTGAGATATTTTAATAATATTTAATGATTTTTTTTATAATATTGGCAAATGTTCATTTTTCTTAATTAGTCATTGTCTTTTTCTTGTTTTTATTGTTGTTGGCTTTTTTATAATAATATTATTAAATTAATTGAGCTTATTAAATCTATTTGAATCAATGACTCGGTTTCCAAGTTTTTTTCTCTTTTAAAAGTGCTATCATCACCTAAGAATACTTTTTTTATGTACATCGCAGACCACCTATCTAATTGACTCTAAATGTCAATTTTTTTTCTTCAATCAAGCCCTTGATTGAATTAATAAAACCTTCAAACTTTACTATTTCTTTTTAGTCTTTGATCTTTTAATTCATGCAAATTTATCCAATTTCAACCATTGTCTTCAAAAAAAAATTTAATCAAACCCCTAATTGTCCCTCAAAATTATTCTTGACCTTTTGTTTCTGTGTTGGCTCAGTCCTTGGTTTTTAAAAAAAAATTTATTTTATCCTTAATTGTATTTTTTTTTCTTTTTTCTTGTGTTTTTTTTATTTTGATTGTTTTTAACGGTTGTCTTTTTTTCAAAAATATGTCCAATTTCATCAGCAAAAATGTTTTGATGTGGAATTTTTTATTTTAAAATGGATAAAAAATAGATTATAACAATTTCAATAAAACTAAGCACAAAACTTGAGAGGAAAAGAGTAGATATGATATAAAAAAATGATGAGAATAGAAAAAAGTTATTAAATTGAGGTTGATCAAAGATTATTTAATTGTTTTAATATTACAAATATCAATTAATTAGTTTTGCTAAACAGATAATTAATTTATAATTAACTCAAAAAAATCATTAAGGCAAGAATATTTCTGAAAACAAACATGAACTTTAAACCCAGCAGCAAGTGCATCAATAATTAAGTCCAGGCCTTCCAATCTCTAGCCCGTCAATAACAGAATCAATGAGGGCTCCTATCCATATCCAACGATCAAAATTCCTCCCCTCCAAAAGATTTCTACCCTCCCAACTTTAACCACTTTTTGAAAAACCATAACAGACTACATTACACACTGACCAAAACATGGCAGCACTCTCTGCTATAACATTCACAACCTCAGGAATAAAAAAACCCTCTTCAACACTAACAAGCCCACTTTCTCTTTCAAGCACACTTCTTCATTTTCATGTCTTTCTTGTTTGTCACATGATATGATGCGGACCTCTGGTCCTCATCAAGATAAAGAAACAAATCTGTCTTTGAAGTCCGTTTCTAAGACAAAGAAGTGCTTTCTTGATGTGGGTTTTGGGTCTTTTATCTGCTTCTGTTCTTGGTTTCTCACCAATGGATGCTGAAGCAACCAGAATTGAGTATTATGCTACTGTAGCAGACCCACCATGTGAACTTAACTCTGTTCCCTCTGCCCTTGGTTATTGTGATGTTCTGTAGGGTCAGGTGTGGTGGATGCCCAATATAATGAGCTCATCAATGTAAGTTTAACGATTTAGGAATTCTGCCAATTTCCTATCTTGGTTTTTTGTTTCCCTGAATTTTGCTTTATTGAAGTAAATATACCAAGCTTTAATTTCAAATTGACTAATTAATGATAGTTATTCAATATTTGTCTAGATTTGAGTAAGTTTTTATCTGTTCTTGATTGGTTCTTTTATGTTTTTCTGGGCAATGATGATTGGAGAATTGGGTTTTTTTTTTTTTTTTGTAATTTTGAGTCTTTCATATTGAAGAAACTGTGAATTAAGTTGGATAAAGGACTAGACTTAATTGGAGTAATGAATTAACTTTATCCTCTAAAGTGCAAGTTTGTTTGATTCATGATCTTCTTCAATTTCTCAAAAAAAAAAATTATGTTAGGCAGAAACAGCTATTTTTAAATGTGACCGACTAAGGTTTCTGAGACCAGGAATCTTTGCGGCAGTCTCTTAACTTCTAACTTGTCACTATGATTAATGCTTGTTTTGTGGTAATGGATCTCTATTAGTTGTATTCTGGTCATGAAATGTTCCTTAAAAATTCAACTTGTTTTAGTACAAAATTGGAATATCTTTTTTTCTGTTAGCAAGGAGCTATCAATGAGCTCACCGGAAAAACAACTTTTAATAGATAGATGCCAAATACCATGAAGCGTCACAATCTTTGTTTTTCCTCCTCTCCCTCGATACAGGTCCGTGACACTGCAAGATTTGCTGATGGGATAGTCTTTGACAGAAGCTATAAACGCGGCAGACCTCTCACCATGCGCATTGGTGTTGGAAAGGTGTGAAACTATTAGCTAGAATTATTAGTTTGGTTCAGTTTTCTTCTTAAACATACAAGTGGGAAGATTTTCTGTTGAAATCCTGATTTACAGCCGGTCATGTTTGAAGCTTCTACGACTAGGATCTAAATTACTTGCTACCATGTATTATTTGAGTCACAACTCAAAGTGCTCAGTAGAGATTTTGTATTACTTTTACTGCTCTTGTGTCTTCATTAACAGGTTACATTATCTGCATTCTATGTTTGTTACTTATTATTCTTTGATTGGATTGGTGATGCTTTATTCCTTCTCAATCTAATCACGATTGTGGGCAGAACACCATTTTCCACAACGTCCTCATGTAAGGATAGACTAGAGTTTTCATGTGCACTGCTTAACAAAATATTTGATACTTCTCTGTCCTGGCATTTTCTGTGAATCCTTCTGTTGTAAATTGTAATGATTAAGGATATTGAAGAGCTAAATTGACTCTTCCATTAGGAGATCAATAATTATAAGAAATCGACAGCAACACCAATTGAAACTTGTATGTGACTCTTGTGATTTGTGATCTTTCCTTCATGAAGCAGTTCTACCATTCTTCACAGAAACAATAAACAGCATATGACATAGTAATTGATGCTGTCATTGCTGTGTATAATTTCCTCACATATATCTACACTGGTCAACTTTATTTTACATGGTTATTTATTTGTTCAGGTCATTGGGAGATTAGATCAGGGAATTCTAGGTGTTGAAGTGGTGCTCTCTATGCAAGAAGGTAAGATTTTGAAAACAACAGGAGTTCTATTGGTTTTTGTGTTGTGTATCCGTTCTTGTTTGACTGAAAGATTTGTCAAGCTGCTGATTTTTCGCAGGTGGAAAACATAAGCTTCATATTCCTCCCCTGTTAGCATATGGACCAGAACATGCAGGATGCTTCTCAGGTGATGTTGCCATATGAACAAAAAGAAACAACTTACAGTTTTTCTGAGGCCTGACTATCTGAAGTAAAACCTGTAGTGTGCATCAAATAGCTTTGAGTAATTTAAATGTTCAACGATATGGAATTGCATCCTCTTGCCTTTGAGTTCATGTGTGTATTGAATTTGCAGTGTCGTTGTATGGATTCTTTTTTTATTATTTTCAATACAATGACTGATACTGTTGGTCATTATTGCCAATATCGTTTCTCACTTAGACTTTATTAAGCCCATTAATCCTGTACTGGATGTGTGATCTTACTCGTTATGCATCCTCGTCATGATTTTATATGCTAACTACAATGACTGTTTCTGTATAGCTAAAATTTTCAAATCAAAGCACTAGTGCGTTCAGTCAATATTTGCACATGTTACTTGGATACTAACAGCCGTGATATTGTGTACGCAGGTGATTGCAATATCCCTGGCAATTCAACTCTTCTATATGATATCAATTTTGTTCGAGTCTAGTCTGGGAATAGGAGTAACAAATAGATGAAAGTCAAGTGTAGTTCATCAAGTGAGTCTCCTCTTGTTATCTTGGAAATGATATCATTACACATTGTTGGATCAATCCTGGGATTGGAATCCTGTAACTACTTGGACTTCCAGAAGCAGCTCTTTTTGTATACAGACTCACGATTATGAGATCAAGAGCCTCATAGACTGGCCATGGCTGCTCATGTATGGAAATTTACTTTTTGAAAGTGCATAGTAGAGCATATTCTTCCCAGCTCCACCTCGGCATATCATGATCTCTCCAATCTTGATAAACCCTTCTTTTTGGGATTTAGCAAAAACATAAAAAAGAGGATTATTCCCTGTTTGAGTGCCACAAAGTACTCAAATGTGGGGGACAATGGTTTGTGCACATAAAGTGATCAATTTTAAGAAATTAATGGTGCTCATTTACGCTTCCATTTTTCATTAAGAAGCTAAAGCTCTCTTTGAAATCTTAGAAGACTGGTGGGGATGAGGTCACTTATGCTTCTGAAATACTATTTTCTGCTAGACAATGCATGCTTTAGTTGCAGGGGAAGATAACAAGATTGAATTCACTTGCTAGGTGCAGATGTTGGATAGATACTATGATTGTAATTGTGCAATCACCCTGACTAAGAAGGTCATTAAAATATAAAATACCCCACATATGAGAAATATCATCCATCAGACTTTTCCTCAGGAATTCTCATGATATTTTTATATATATTTTCACTTCACCAACTATATTAGTACTTTTAGACAAAATGATTCTGCATATCAAGCTGCATAAGATATATACCAATGATGGCTCAAAAGTCAAATCAGCACTTACTGCATCACCATTAAGATCACTAGGAAGTAAATAGCTCAAGTGAATAGCTCAAATTTCAGCTCTACTCCTGTTGTAATGATGTGCTTTCTTTCCAATGAATTTACCAAAAGGAGTGGTTAGAGAGATGAAGTGCAAACTTCTGAGTATAAGTTATTGACATTACTTATTTTCACCTTTACTCAAAACATAAGCAGTGGTTTCTTCTAACTTACTCAACTGCGCTTGCTCTTGGAGGTGGGAATTCTTCTGTTACTCACAGGGTGGAATTGAGCATCCTGATTGTTATGTAGCAACAAACAACATAAATTTAATAAGTTACTTTGGTTGTTGTCTTTTGATTTTGAATTGTCTACGGTTGGTCTGTCAAGTTTTTGTGTCTTGTTTCTTGTTATTAGCTACAAGTATTTCATTCCTGTTAGGTTTTTCTCTCATCACTTCATAATCTGCTGCATTTCGGCAGGCATAATCTGCTATAGATACTAATTTGTTCAATAATGTTAGCCTCATCTGAAAAACCACATCAATTTACCAGCATGCATGCTTTTATATGTGCTTTGACTTGGTCTGCTTTCAAAATCCCAAGGCAAAATAATGGAGGAGTGGACTAAACATAAAATATATGTAGGACATGGGTGGAAGTTGCTTCTTTTTGCTTTTTCCTTCTGTTACGAAGTGCTTTATCTTGAAATGGAATTGAGCGTGAGGGTGGGGGTGGGGGTGGGGGTGATTTTTCGAAGCTGTGTGGGAAACTGTATTGCACATGAATCTCTATTTATAGGACTGATTTATGTCTTTACGCTTCTTTGAAACAGAGAAAGGTTGAAAGTAGAAAAGAGGGATTCTTTTTCTCAAATTTGGGTTTGAGTGGAAGTGCTTTTTCTGGGAATTTCTTTCCTTGCCTTTTACCGGAACCAAATGGATTCGAAATCCTCGTGTTTTTAAATATTAGCGCCAATGTCCTTTTCCCAAACCTTGGAGTTGGCGTTCTTGCTAGTTCAGCCAAATGGTGGCCTGGCCTAGACTAAATATGATTCTAGCTGAATGCCTAAAACTCACAAATTTAGCATGTATATAAACCTCTTTAG
>Ga0307516_10004454_pt1 | contig 17270 bp, 19 predicted proteins | sample 19_EM_MG_FD_203310 | JGI IMG/M metagenome (GOLD analysis project Ga0307516, IMG submission 203310) | Populus trichocarpa ectomycorrhiza microbial communities from riparian zone in the Pacific Northwest, United States - 19_EM | ecosystem: Host-associated > Plants > Roots > Unclassified | place...
AGACATTTGGCTTTCTCAGAACCTTTTCCATGACCTCTATGCCACCTGTACAATCCGCGACGTCGATGACGTACGAACGACCCTCTTCGGGTAAAATAAACTTGACGAGCCTGTGACGTTCATCCGACGAGGACGTATGCGAATGGGATGGATGACTGAGAGGACTCCTGCCCACTGTAAAGCCTGCTGCGGGAGGCGAGGCCGAGCCTGGGGATGATCCGCTCAGATGCGACTCTGCAATAGGTGATAGCGCCGCCCCACCATGGGGGGACTGCACTGTTGGGGGCTGTGCTGAAGCATAAGGGTGTGTTGCGGCGTTGGTCGTCCCGGATGTCGAGGGTCTCTGTTTGGATGGCAGGGGGACAAAGCCCATCGGAGAACTGACACCTCCGAACGAGGTATTACGGCCGTGTGTTGGGTTATTTGCACTGCGAGGCGATGCGAGAAGTGAAGACATGGGTGGTTTGAGGGTATTGGGTCGAGGATCAGATGGTAGACCATACGATGACCATGAGCTGGTTCCGGATATGGGAGTGAGCGCGCCTTGGTTTCCCGGAGCGGGTGGCAGGGGTGAGTTTGAGTAGGGCAATGGATCTTGGTTAGGGGTGCGTGAGCGCGCAGCCGAGAGTGGGTGCAAAGTGCGTGTGGTGGGACTGAGGCGGGAACCGGCTGATTGGTTTGTTGGAGGTTGGGGCGGCTGGCCTCGAGGGGCGGGAGGCAAAGGTGGCAACGAGGGTCTTGTAGACGTGAACGTGCCATTAGGCGTGGTTGACAGGGTGGTCGAACCAGTCTGTACGGGCTGAGGAAGGGGACGGATGGCAGGAATGCTTCGAGCCGAGTCGCCGGAGAGGGGTTCTCGGATGACGCGTGGAAGGTCGCCTCTACCTTGGTTTGATAGCACGAGGGGTGCGGGTTTGTTTTCCAATCGTTTGGGAGCTCTGGAGATGGAGTTGTCTCGATGTACGCCGTCGCGTGAATTTTCGCGGGAATGGGAGGTATAGGATGTGTTTGTTCTAGGGGAGTCCCTCGGAGACTCGAGGATGCGCGTTTCGCCGTATGCACTGAGATACGTCCGTACTGGACCCAGCGAGGGAACGGGGGGGCTGGAAGTCCGCGACTGACATCTCTGACGAAGACCTTTTACACCGTTGAGAATCCTGAGTTTATCTCCGACGCTCAGGATCTTCATTTCTTTGAGGGTGTCCTGATCGAGTTCCAACAGTACATCGCCTCTGATATCATGTTGCTTGAAGGTATCGATATGGGCGGGACACTTTATTTCAGCGAGCCACTTGGCCACATGGGCGTCTGACCACGTGCGGAGGTATTCTGCGAAGGAGGAGCCAGCTGGTGAATCCAAGATGGTTGTGGTGACAGCACTCATAGGGGTAACTGGGAAAGAAGTGTTCTGCGCACGAGGTGAGCCCAAGTGTATGAACGAGCGCGAGGACGTGGAAGGCTGTTCAGTGGCATTGGCAATGGGGGGAGACGGCGACGGCGAACTGATCGTGGCTTGTTCAGCATTTTGAGAACTGGAGATGGTGGATGCCACAGCTGCCATCAAGTCTGGCGAGATGGTTGAATGGATGATAGGTGATCAGAGACGAGGCAGGTCAAGGTGCAGAGTGTCCCGTCGGGGTAGAGTCGGTCACCAAGGCGAGTGAGGTATGCGGCACGGGGCTGCAGGGAGAGCAGAGAGTCGACACAGAGATGACGAGCGGTTGAACGGGAGAGAGAATGGGTGGTTGTGGCTGTGCATGTCTCAGTATCACTGTTCTGGACTGCTGATTAGTAATACCATAGCCTGCTAATCCGAGTCTATGTCAAGAAATGACAGTGGCTGCAATGCCGACGGTGCAAGGATCCGCGAAGGTTGCACCAGCGTATCATGTCGTGTGAAGTGGGTGTTGTGCAGGGCTGCATGACAAGTACTGGGCGCATGAGCATGAGCAACGAGCACAACGACCTCGAACCGCGACGTCCTTACAAGTGCACCCGTTGACTGTGAGTCGAGGCTGTGTGTTGACATGAATTCACACGAAGCACCATGCCCGAGACCATTATTTTTATTTGCCACGGGAGCACGGCACCGTTGACCCCTCCTAGAGTTCTTTTTTTTTTTTCGCCTGCTCGCTCTTTCTCCTCCACTCCTCATTCTAATCCCGCTCCCTTGCGGTTTTGTCCGCCCTTCGTTTACGGACATCCTACGGCGTTGGCTACTCACTTTACTACCAGTCCATCTTCACAGCGACCCACTGACCCTACGATCTGTTCATGATAATGCGGTTTTGGACCGCCCTCACAGCAATATGTCTCGCAACCTCAGTCCTTTCTTCGCCCTACCGCCCCGACCTCGTCCAGTACAACTTCAATGTCAACCAGGATGCATCGGACCCAACCCAGTACCACTCCTCGCGCACAAATACAACCTACACGCCGTCCCCCCAAAACTGGCGCGCTGTTCCGATCTACACCGTCCTCATGGACAAGTTCGCTGATGGCGATCCATCTAATAACGACTATTTCGGCACCATGTACGAGTGGGACTGGCGAGAAACGCAACTTCGCTTCGGCGGTGATATCAAGGGTCTCGCCTCAAAGCTTGACTACATCCAGGGAATGGGAATGCAGGCAATCTATCTTTCTGGCACAATCTTCTTGAACATGATATGGCAGGCCGACAGTCCGTAGCTCTTTTTTTTTTCTTTCTTTCTCTTACTCGCAGCGTGTTTTTTGACGCCCGACTGACAGGCTACTCTCCCCTTGATTTCACCGTCGCTGATCCCCATTGGGGCACAATCGACGAATGGGTGCAATTCGTCGACACCCTCCATGCCCGAGGAATGTACCTTATCCTTGACTTTACGGTTGGCACCATGTCCGACCTTATTGGTTTCAAGGGGTAAGCAAGCCACCAACTCTGGGTACCTCACTCGCTCATTCTCTTCAGGTACCTGAATACATCCGCTCCTTTCACCCTCGATGAGTACAACGTCCAGTGGAAAAACCCAAACTATATGCCCTGGAATTTTACCGAATACGTCGATTTCGCTGTCCGTTTCCTTTCCTATCCATCCGTCTGATCCTTGCAACTGATCCGTCCCTTGCCACCATCTATAGTTCAAAAACTCCCGCAATGATTCTTGCCAGCTCCCCGTATTTTGGGATGACTCTGGTTCCATCGCCTCGGTCCAATCCAATGGTTGTATGGACTCGGATTTTGACCAGTACGGTGACATGGAAGCTTTCGGTGTCCACCCCGATTGGCAGCGTCAGCTTTCCAAGTTCGCGTCCGTGCAGGACCGTCTCCGTGAGTGGAAGCCTTCCGTCATGGCCAAATTACCCGTTTTCTCGTGCATGGTCATCACCGCCCTCGATATCGACGGCATCCGTGTAGACAAGTCAACTCAAGTAACAGTCGACGGTATGGCCGCGTGGGCAACCGCAACGCGTCAATGTGCAACCAAGTTAGGCAAGACAAACTTTCTCATCGCTGGAGAAGTCACCGGTGGTGACACATTTGGTACCTTATACCTGTGAAGATCCTGTTTGCATCTCCACTCGCACGTGACTGACACCTCCCACAGGGGCCGTGGCCGTACGCCGACGCAACTTCCGCCGGGTTTCCTGCAGGCAGCGAACCTCACAGAATCGGATAATCAGTACTTTTTGCGTTCCCACAACAACAACGGCCTTGACGGTTATGCGTTTCACTATTCGATATACAGGTCCCTCACTCGCTTCCTCGGAATGGATGGTAACCTGCAAGTGGCATACGATATCGATACCAACTTCATCACCGCATGGAATCAAATGTTCGTCAACGATGACTTCCTAAACGCAAACAATGGTGTCATGGATCCACGGCACTGGTTTGGAACGAGCAACTTCGACGTGTTTAGATGGCCCAGCTTGGAGAATGGAACTCTTAGGAGCGCTCTGGGAAGCTTTATTACTAATCTAGTCATGCCAGGAATACCTCTGGTAGGCATTCCATTTCATTTGGTCAATTTTAGTGCGGATCACTTACCCGGACTCAGTGGTACTATGGGGAGGAGCAGAACTTTTATCTGTTTGATTCCACCGCCTCTAACTATCTCTATGGGTAAGCATTTCCCTTTTGTCCCTTTGGACACCACCAACGCGTCATTCAGGCGTCAGGCCATGGTCAGCAACAAGGCTTGGCAACGACATGGCTGTTACAAGGTGGGGTCAGATCAATACTTCAACATACCCGTGGAGTCCGCTATCGTAGGATGTATGGACGACTGGAACTCTCTGGACCATTTCGACCCCACCACGGACATGCGCCGCCTGACTAAACAGTTCATGTATCTCCGCTCCGTCTATAACGCCCTGCAGGATGGCTTCAACCTTGTGCAGCGTGGTAATTGGACTTACCAAATTCAACGGCCCGGTTCCAATGGCACTGCAACCGAAATGGGTCTCTGGTCCGTCTCCCGTGCAGGCATCCCAGGCGTCCAGACCCTAGCAGGGAACCACACTGACCAAGTTTGGCTCTTGTACTCCAACCTGAACACGTCGTTTACTTGGTCGTATGACTGCAAGAGCTCCCTCTGGATCTCCTCACCCTATCAGTCTGGCACCACAGTCCGGAATCTTCTCGCTCCATACGAGAACTACACGCTTGCCGATTCCGGGTCGTCGTACTACGCTAACGGGACAGCACCATATTATGGGTGTATGAACAGCATCACGCTCGATCCATATGGCATGAAAGTACTCGTACCTGACAATGAATGGGTAGCCCCCCCACCTACCCTGACGGGTTTTTTGCCTGGACACGACGCACGGATCCAGACGACCCCTGGCAGCGCCAATGCAACAACGCTCAACCTCCTGTTGGAGTTCAACCTGCCAATGTCATGCGACAGCGTCACCAACTCGCTTACATTTAATATGTCATCTTCTGGCATCGGAGGACAGCCCACGCTCGACGCGGGTTCGATAGAGTGTGCTGCGGTAACAAATCCAGTCACATCAACCCTGGCAGTTGCGCCACCTTCAACGTGGTCATGGTCTGCGACACTGACGAATGTGCCGGATGGGGTTTTGGAGATCATCGTGAACAGACCTACCACGGCGGATGGAACAGCCAACACTGGAGTAAGTCTCATTTGTTTTTCAGGATTCGATGGTATTCTCATGTTATTGATCATCCGCAGTCTGTCGACCATCTCCTTGTGCGCAAGGGCACGGCAGATAATGTCATGGTCTTCCCAATGTCTGATTACGACAATTCGGCCTTTGCATATTCTGATGGACAGTATCAGTTTACGCACAAGGCATATGGTGCGGATATGTTGAGGTATTCTGGTACTTTCGGCAGGTCATGGTCAAACTGGACCAACTGGGAGAACGTCACCGTTATTCCGTCAAGCGTCTTCAGCAACATCTCCAACTTCTGGGCAGGACAACATGTCATGTTCCAATGTACGTCAGCCTTGCTTCAGCTTACCTCTTGATGCTAACCCCTGCGTGTGGTAGACTGGAGCCAAGCCACTGCGAGTGCGAGCATTGTCGTCCACGCCGATCTCAATTTCGACATACAGCGCCGTGTGCCGCAATTCCTTGCCCGTGGTCCTTACAACAGCTGGGGCTACGACCAGGGTCTCCCTTCGCTCATGAACCACGTCGGCAACGGCCAATGGGAGCTCGAGATTATGGCTCAATGGCCAACATATCTGCAGCTCAACGTGTTTGGTTATGACGACTACTACTACGGTGACGTGGATGGCGACGGTGTCTTGGACCGTCTGCCCCCGAACTCCGTCGCAGCCAACTACCTAAACATGTCTGCGCCTCCGTGGCCAGCGCTGTCGTGGCAACTAACTGTCGATGACCAGACACTGGAGTGGTCTTTGGAGCCCCGTGGTCAGGCGTTCCTTGGTGCAATCATGTTCGGTCTGCTTTCGTCGATTCCGCTGATCACGGGTGCGGTTGCGGCGGCCATCTTCATGTGGTCCTTCTACGGCATTCGTCACAATCGTTACGGTGCCAAGTCCAAGGGCAGTGCCAGCAAGTACCTCCCCATCCTCGGTAGCCTAGGCAACAGATCAGCGGCTGATTTCAGGGATGGCGGCCATACACCAATTGGAGAGAAGCTCTTCGGGAGGCATGCGTCAGGCGAGATCATCGGCTGGCCTGAACACAAGGAAAAGCGCCGAAAAGTGCTGATCTCGACCCTCGAGTACGAGATCTTTGACTGGAAAACGAAGGTTAAGATTGGTGGTCTCGGTGTCATGTCGTCACTGATGGGCAAGGCAATGTCGGACGTGGACCTCATCTGGATCGTTCCCAAGGTCAAGGATATAGAGTACCCCCCTGGCGACCCCGCCGAACCCATCGAAGTCATAATATTCGGCGAGCCGTACCTGATCGAGGTCGAGACGCATGTGTTGGACAACATTACTTGGGTCATCTTGGACAGCCCGGTGTTCAGGGCGCAAACCAAGTCTGATCCCTACCCACCCCGTATGGACGACCTCAGCTCGGCAATCTTCTACTCGACATGGAACCAGGCCATCGCTGCCACCATACGCAGATTCCCTGGCATTGACATTTACCACGTCAATGACTACCACGGTGCGCTGGCGCCCATATACTTGCTCCCCAAGGTCATCCCTGTCTGTTTGTCCCTCCATAACGCCGAGTTCCAGGGTCTGTGGCCGCTCCGCACAAAGGAAGAGATGAAGGAGGTCTGTTCGGCATTCAACATCAGCAAGGAACATTGCACCAAATATGTCCAGTTTGGAAACACGTTCAACCTGCTGCACGCCGGGGCTTCGTTCATCAGTGTGCACCAGAAGAGTATAGGTGTTGCAGGCGTGTCAGACAAGTACGGAAAGCGCAGTTGGGCGCGGTACCCTGCGCTGTGGACGCTCAAGCATGTCGACTCGCTGCCTAACCCGGATCCTACGGACATTGCTGCCCTGGATGAGAATCCGGTCGCTGTTCGAGAAATTCAGGTTGATCAGGAAGCAGAGGCAAAGAGGCCCGAGTTGAAGCGACAGGCACAAGAATGGGCAGGTATCAGGCAGGATCCGAATGCTGACTTGTTTGTGTTCGTCGGTCGGTGGTCCAAGCAGAAGGGTGTCGATCTCATCGCCGATGTTATGCCGTCGCTGTATGTGTTTTCCGTGGGTATGTCTCATGCAGGTTACTGACGAGTTGCTAGGCTCGAGAAACGGCCCTCCATTCAGATCATCTGTGTCGGTCCTGTTATTGATTTGTTCGGTCGTTTCGCGGCGGAGAAGCTTGCGCGTCTGATGGAGATGTACCCTGATCGCGTTTTCTCCAAGCCGGAGTTCACTGCCTTGCCGCCATTCATCTTCAGTGGTGCTGATTTCGCACTGATCCCGTCTCGTGATGAACCATTTGGCCTGGTCGCAGTAGAGTTTGGTAGGAAGGGAGCCCTTGGTGTCGGTAGTCGACTTGGAGGTCTTGGTTTGATGCCTGGATGGGTAAGCGTATCGCAGGGCTAACCGTTCAGTGGACTTATCATATTTGCAGTGGTTCCCAGTGGAATCAACATCAACGGCGCACATGTTGTCTCAGCTGTCGAAGACTATCAAGCTGGCGCTCAAGTCAACAGAGTCTGAACGGGCTATCCTTCGTGCGCGTTCTGCTGTCCAGCGTTTCCCAGTTATCGAATGGAGACAAAAGATGGAGGACTTCCACAGGCGGAGTATCCAGGCCAGCCGTCGCATAGCGGCATCCAATGCCTGGCGCGAGACAGATTGTGGCAACGTCGCCTCCCGACCTCTCGAAGACACAGACGACTGGAATCCTGTTCAGCAAAGTATGCCCACCCAGCCTGACTGGGACGCACAGAGTGGGGCCTCGGCTTCGCCTAGGTTCCCAGTGTCGCCACTTTCGCACGCCTCAAGTACTCCCCGGGACGAGCACTACCTTGCTGCCCCTCCAAGGTTCAACCTTGACCCCGGCTCTTCTCATTCTGATCATTCTGATGAAGAGTCCTTGACACGGCATAGCATGGCAACTAGCGCACAACCGTATGATGATTTCTTAGAGAGAGCAAACCGCACCATTGCCAAGAAGCAGAAACACGCGCCTGATCCCTTCTTGGATGCGCCCCAGAAGCCATTTGGTTTACACTCCCGTAGGGCGTCTATGGAATCCATCAGTACTATTGTCGAGGAGAAGACGAATTCACCGTTGAACAAGGCCATTGCATCGGTACGTGACTGACATATATGTCCCTGGTTCGTCGCTCTGATTGAGTTTTAACCTCTAGTTCACGGATTCAGACGGTGGCGTCGCTCAGGAGTTCGCACAGAAGCTGCAGTTGCTCAGTGCAGACAACTCGAAGGGAGAATTGTCGATCGAGAAGTTCCTGACGAAATCGGAGGAGCACTTCTTCGATCGGGTCCGCAAGGAGAAACTCTCTAGCGCAGCGAGTTACATCTCTTCTAAAAGAGAGTCTGTATGGAGTATGCCCGGAACGTTCGACGATCTTTCGCGCCCAACATGTAAGTATTCCGCCCCGGTTTTGTACTGGCCAAAGCTTAAGGATGATTATAGCCCCTGGTACTCCTAGTTCCCACCCCTTGGCCAATGAGAGTGGACAGTTTCCTCCGGGTGAAATAGTGGTCATGAACAGAATCCAGATTGCCCTGGCACGTGAGATCGGCGGCTGGCCCTTATACACCATTATCATTGCCCTCGGTCAAGTAAGCCCTTTTTTCTATGCGTCAAGGTACTCGTTACTCACATTCAACAGATGTTGGCGGCCAACAGTTATCAGATGACATTGTTAGGCGGACAAAACTACTCGGACGATCTACAGCTGTATGTGCTAAGTGCTGTATTTTTAGCGGCGTCCATAGTTTGGTACGCGCTCTTCCGCCTGAAACCGTCGGTCTACGTTCTCTCGGCTCCTTGGGTCTTCTATGGGTTTGCATTCTTCGTCATTGGCCTCCCTTCGTTGTCATCGAAGCTTCACGGCACGCACACGATCATAGCGGACATTGCAACCTGGTTGTATGCTGTAGCTTCCGCTGCTGCATTCATTTTCTTCGGTTTGAACTTTGGTGAAGAAGCTGTATGTGGCTTAATGTTTTCTGCACGCACGTTATACTCACCCTTCTTTGTAGGGTGCTGCGGCAGAAGTCTGGATTTTGCGGGCATGTGTCGTGCAAGGTTCACAGCAAATTTGGATTGCCGCGCTGTGGTTTTGGGGTAGCAGACTAAACAGTGCACAACCTGGCCAAGTTGCACCATGGTGGATCGTCTTTGTCCTATGGCCATTGGCGATTATCTGCTTCTTGTTCGCATACCTCATGCTTTATGGCCTTCCAGGTAGGCACGCTCACCGCTATCCGTATACGAGTCATTGACGGTCTGTAGATTACTACCGCCAGACGCCACCAAAAGTTCCCAACTTCTTGAGGACACTGTTCCGCAGGAAACTCGTCCTTTGGTATGACTTCTATGTTTGAAATGATGCTATCAATGTTGCTTATCCCACGACTAGGTTCCTTGCATCAGAAATCTTGCGTGATTACTGGCTCAGTGGGGTGTGTGAAATTCTACTTCGTTCCTTCTTCCAGCTCAACTGAATTTACTTAGCCTTACGGTCGCAACTGGAGTTTCTTGTGGAGCGTCAACATACCGAAGTGGCAGATCCTCCTTCTCGTCGTTGTCTTCTTCGTCGGAATCTGGGCGCTCATACTGTCTATCCTGATACACCTTGCGAAGACGCACACCTGGATGTTACCTGTCTTCGCGGTCGGTCTAGGAGCTCCTCGGTGGTGTCAGGTGGGTGCCAGGATGATCAGTGGATCACATCGCTGACACACTATCAGATTCTTTGGGGAACGTCATCGCTTGCGTTATATATTCCATGGGCAGGTGGTGCTGGACCATACCTTGGCCTGTCTTTGTGGCTATGGCTCGGAGTGTTGGACGCAGTGCAGGGTGTCGGACTTGGTATGATTTTGCTCCAGGTACGAAATACTACGTCAGAATGCGGAATGGTGTACTAACGACGGTCTAGACGCTGTCACGTCTTCACGTCTGTGCAACCCTTGCATTCTCACAAGTCATCGGTGCGATTTGTGTGATGGTTGCGCGTGCCACAGCCCCGAACCGCATTGGACCTGGTAGCGTTTTCCCCAATGTTGGCACCTGGGATTTTTCGTCGGGACTCAAAGGTGTGTAGTTTTGACATTGTTGATTTAGGGCTTACGTTGATGACAAAACAGGGAGTCCAATGGCATCAGCGCCCTTCTGGATTGCTCTGATCTGTCAGCTCATCATTGTCTTCGGATACTTCTGGTTCTACCGGAAAGAACAACTTGGTGAGTCAGATATTTCTTGTACATGACGAGGATAACTCACATCTGTCTGCCATTTCCAGCTCGCCCATAATCATACACACTCTGCATCTTCACAAATTTCTGACATCATTAACATCTCATCTATCTAACCTTAGGATCAATGTGGATCCAACGAACTTTCCTGGACTTGTACTCGCGAATAGACTTTCCCAGCTATCTACTACACTCTGACGTGTCTACTCTCCCTCCTTTTTTTTTTCTGGTCACAACAGCAACTCATACTAGGACGTTGTCACATAGTTAAAGCATTACAGCTAATGGGTATATGGACTGATTCTTCTATTTGGGTACCGGCGGCGTCGCATAGCTTGTGTCCTCTAGTGTTTATAGAGCAGACCTAGTACTATGTTGTAATACGTTGAACGTGCACAAGGCTTGACAGGCAATTCAGCAGAATATTTGAGGTGCGCCAAAATTTCAAGTGAAGCTTATCTCGAGAGCTGCCTGATGAGTACCGCTCTACCACAAATGAGGAATGAGCACATACACTTGACACTTTCGCTGCTCCTTTTGATGCAATTAACCCACACCATCAAACTTGCCCATGAGTCATGTACCGCGAAAGTAGTGTTTTCCTCCCTACTATTGTAGCTCGTCGTAGGAAAGGAGCACTTGTATACTGTACAATTACAATAGACTTCTCTCTCCCCCTCTCTACCACATAAAAAGAGCACTGTGGCAGGATGTACAAGGATCCATGTATTTTGTCTTGACAAGAATTCTAATGTTTTACTACACACAAGTACCAACTCCAGCTGGTGTACAGTCAAAATCTGTTTGCCATGTCCCATGCATTACCAAGTGGTGATGCAGTAGCAATACATGACAAAGAGAGAATGAAGTCACCACGCCAGGATGTATCCCCTGACAACTTGAAGCCATTAGTGCAATAGCAACGTCATCGCGTTCCCTGGAGTTGCAAGCAGAGCTCGCAGGGACCAAGGGCATCAAAAATTGAATAACCGGTAAAGAGGGCAATGCCCCCATCACAGTGGTTAGACTGTAAAGAACAGATACTACACTTGATCTTAGCCATAAGGCCAGAGTGGTGGAGATGTTGTCACGGTCAACCCACCTTTATATACCCATTCAGTGTGCGCACGGACCCTCAAAAACTATTCCTGAGAAATTCCTTCTAAGGAGTGTATTACTTACCTGATATAGATATTAGGAGTCAACAAGAGCAAATTCAACTTCACTCAAAGGGAATGTCCAAGCTCTGCAATACGCCACATAAGAGAAAAGGTATATTGTAATAGGGGGGCGATACAATAGACATAGGAATACACGGTAGACCACACACATTACACCTTTTATTTGGCACCAGCAGAGAACTCTGCATGACGGATCAACATGTGCAAAGGAATGCAACAATCCACTTACTTGTGACGGATTTGGTGCCCTCGGAAATGGCATGCTTCGCGAGTTCACCCGGCAGGATCAATCGGACAGCCGTCTGTATCTCACGAGACGAGATAGTCGACTTCTTGGAGTATGCGGCAAGCTCTAACCTACGATCAGTCTCTATTGCAAAATCAAGGACAAATTGTCACTCACTCGAAGCCTCAGTGGCAATGCGCTCAAAAATATCGTTGACAAAGGAGTTCAAGATAGCCATAGCCTTGTTCGAGATACCAGTGTCAGGGTGGACTTGCTTCAAGACTGAAGGCCACATCAATGACGCGTTCTGACTGAGGAACATAACCAACATACCCTTGTAAATGTAAGAGCTGTATGTCTCCTTGCGGACCTTGCGGCGTTTCTTCTTCTCACCCTCGGCTGCTGGTTGAGATTTCGCGGCAGTCTTCTTCGCTGCCTTGGCGCCTGCATCAGATTTGGCAGGTGCCTTGGAGGCAGTGGAAGCTGGGGCTTTTCCGGCAGTGGAGGCTGGCTGGACACCTTATCAGTACGCGAGACCGATTAACATTTCATCGACTCACCTTGGGTGGCATTTGTGCAGAGGTTACACAATGTACAAGTTGTTAAGACTATGATGGCCTAATCAGCTTGGTTGAATGCAAGTCAAGGTAGACAACCACGTACTAGATGTACGACAGTGGCTTGCTGAACAGCAAGTGAGTGGTGGTGGTGGTACGGGGGAAAGGGTGATGCTGGACGCGGTGCTGGTCGTCGAGCCTTATGAAGGGGCCCTCGCCCAATTTCAAGGTCCGCCACAGAATGTGGACTCACGTGTCATTCAACAGACCGCGCCCGTCACGCGATAGTCACACCATCGTTTTGGTCACACTAGTCTATGGGATGTTACGTGATAGATAAACTGGACATAGATCAAGGAGTAGTTATGACTCTCGTTTCGAAGCTGTGCCCTTGTCGTCTGTCAGAACGAACTCCGGCGCATAATGTGGATTTGGGCTCAGTATTGTGCCAAGGCAGGGCAAAACCTTGACCTGAAATTCCTCGAATGGGAAGAGCTCTCCATCAACCACCAACACTCCTCGAGAATCGGAGCACGGCTTTGCAGAATAAGCAGATGCTTTGCAGTAACGATTCTAAGTCACATGTCAGTCAGCGCACACTTCTTGCGCACAAAGTACACACCGAACTGAGCCAGTAAGATCGTCCTTGCTCAGCCCCGTTCATGTAAAGCAGCATGTTCTTGCGGGGTACCTAGAATAGTCACGATAAAGAGGTTTACAGCCAAAAAAAAAAAGAGTCTTACAATCTCTTGTATAGCTATGTCAATAAGTCCATCATCCGGTTGAGAAACAGGGAATTGCATGAGCGAACTAAAAAGAGGATCAAGACCATGCTGGAAATTCCTAAATGGAGCCGACATACGGGCTGACATAAGGTCCCTTCCCCGCGAACATCCATAGACATGGTTTGTCGTATTTAACCCACGCCTCACTCGAGGAACCAGGTGTATCATCGGTATTTTCCGAAAGTGGCGATGTGGGCGGAGGGGCATCAAAGGACGCGGTGACACGACGCGCATGAAGGGCATCCACCATCTTTGATTTATCTTGTTCCGCCACTTTTATGGAAAATTCCATTTGGCACGTCGGACGTTTGACAACTACACGAAGCAGATCAGAATTGACACTGTCAAGGATGGAAAATCAGTCACTGTTTTGCAAGAAGCCTACAATAAAACGGAGATCTCCCATCCATCGCAGATGCTCGGTCTCGATATCGAGATCGGCGATGATGCCGACTGTTTGTGACATGAAAGACACACGTTTCCGGTTCCCCTGTGTGAAAGAAAACAGATCGATTTTGAGGGGATAACCTAAAATAACGAAATCGACAACTAAGTCACATTAAAATGATGTGCCAGCTCCTACAAACCTTTAAGAACGTTGAGGGCAGCGGCACGTGGATCTAGCCCATCCTGGAGGCCGAGGAGATTTAATGAAAGCCCGTTTCCAGAACCCGCAGGAATGGGGACTATCGGAATGCAAAAGGCCCTGTCTGATTGAGCATGTTTTAAGAATCCATTAAACACCTCATGTATGAGCCCGTCTCCAGAAACAACAACCACTGCATCATAATCTAGACTTGAGTTCTCAACGATTTCTACTGCATGATTCTTATGAGTGGTATCTGCGAAGAATGAGCACACAGCAGTAAAACATAATGAACGATCACGGACAGGTGACATCAAGCGTACAGCCAGCAGCACGTAGGATTGGTTCTACCTTATTCGTGTATATTGAGCATGCTTTCCCCTACAAACATCACATATGATCAGCATATGATCAGGGTTGGACATTAAGAACATACCGGACCGCCATGCGGATTGACGAGTATTTTCAACTTCTTTGGAGGACTTCTACCTTGATAGGCAGCCGCCATGACAGCGTCACACCACTGTTTTGCGCGCTGAGCATCATCTTCACTAAGGCTACCACTGATGTGGTCTAAAGAGAAGCGGCTTTTGGGACACTTCCGGGAAACATAAGACACCCCCACGGAGTCGACGGAGAAGGTGGCCGACACAACGTTACGAATTGGTATCTGGGTGGTAGATCCAGTCTTGGACCGCAAGGAAAACCGAGATGACCGCTGTGTCGGAGGAGCGCTGGTCCCCAACTGGACGTCGAGGCTTGTTTCAGTGAGTGTTAGTGCGGTAGAAATGTCATTGCTGTTAGTTACAGTGAGCTCCATCGAAAACATTTGTTGGTCCAGTTCGTGGCAAGTGTGTATCGGGTGAACTGCAAGACTCCTTCAACCTGCTGTGGTCACTCATCTCAGGTAAGGCGCTTAGGATGTTGAAACTGTTGCCCTTCGCATAGGATGTGGTGCACCGCTTATGTGATCATTATTATCCAACATGCAACTTGATCAAATTACAAACTACATACCATCAATACGCGGTTCTCCAGATTGGGGGAAAGACTATAGATATGCAACGATAATCTGCCGCGAACAGAAGACGAAATGCGAGGGTGGACTTAAGGCCCGTTTGGTGACCGAATTGATGTGAAATTCAACTCAACACAACTACAACTTGATGGTTTGCCGAACTTCGGGCGCGAACGGGGATGAGGAAATAGCTGATGGCGAGATACTATGGATACTCAGAGAGGTAGCCTAATTTCTAGCGCTTCAGGAACGGGCGTGACGACTTGACATTTGTGAAGTATAGCAGAGTGGTGGTTTGCATGAAACCCATTCATCTATTTGTTTCAAATCAATCACCATCCACAAACGTATGCTTCTCCAGACAATTCGTTGCCACGAGTCTGACCTGTAATTATATAGCTTACCCAGATCCAACGCTTATGCCCAGCAACCTGAGGATTCGCGAGAATGCTCGGACAAAGACTTTTAGAGAGGATCGTGGATATTTGAATAGACAACTTAATATATTACACAGCTGAACTGCTTGCAGTGAATGTACAAAATAAACGTTGTCGAGTAGTTATGTGCCCACCAAACCGCAGGCTGAATCATTTGTTTCATCATTCATGTCGAAACCGCTCGCGAGGCGATTAGGTGCCTGAAGATGGCTTGCGAGCGATACGAAGAGCCAGGTCCTAGTGGGGAACGCATCATAGTTAGTTGTTCAACTCTAGGAACTCTACTTACCACAACCAGCGATGACAAACTCAGCCGGCGGCGGGAAGTATCAAGGGATTGAGTGACATGAATCACGTTATTCAAGTTCTGCTTTCCGTTGGCGAGATCCTGAAATCATGGGCGTCAGTGAAAGGCAATTGAGAACGTATCTGGAACCCCACGAAGTCAGAGTCGGTAGATTGCAAGAAAGGTGTAGAAATCCCGTCGTAAGATGAGATAGTGTCTTCGTCAGCGACTTCCAAGGCGGCCTAATCACCATATGGGTTGTCAACGCTGCTGCAGAAGAAATAAAATTAAGACTTACTATCACTCTCTCGCGGGCAGAGGGCTTGACTCTTGGATACGGATGGAACCTGAGCAAGTAGGACGACTTGTAGTTTGGGAGTTTTCCTGACATGGGGGTCGTAGAATGGGGGGAGAAAAAATGATGGCGCCGATCCTCCACTGCAGTCTGGAGCTTAAATTTGCAGCAGCGACGGGGATTCCGAAGAAACGGAATCGACCAAGCGAGACACCCCATGCTAAAGACTCCGCTCTAGAACGAGGACTTTGGTCCACAGGCGCTTATTCCAGCAGAAACTTTGTCGCAACAAACCACGCTTCGATGATACAATTTTGCTTCCATGGAATCATTTGCGTTCGAACAACCACATCCGACTCTGCAAGACTTCCAGTGCCATGAACACAAGTTATATCTGTCTCCAATGTGCCAGAAGCAGTGCAATAACAAAAGGTCATACCGTGTTCCCTGAACGGACTGACACATGTTGCATGTGGATCGTGGCCAGACAGGACTTCGTACTTTGTACTCCACATCCCAGACACCACGATGGCCATCCTGATCTTCGTTTCGTTGTCGGCACTATTGCCTGACTGCTCGGGTTGCAATTTTGTGCTCTTCGAGTTTGGGAGCTTCAACCTGGGCCGTCTGTTCCACACAACCACGAAAATCGGCTTCATTGCCTTATCCTACATGCAGCTTCCCAAGAATTCCAACGTTGTGGTCCTGCACGCACGCAAAGCCATGGGAACGTCCGTCGGTGCGTGACAGGTAACGAGAGAAAAGGGGCGCGTCACGTCACGTCACTGCATAAGAACTTCACAGGCGAGTTGTTTCATAACCATCATGTAGTCTCGGTGTGCAACTCAACCTGTGTCCGCGAATGCTTCAAAACCCTGTTCAAGACCACTGGTGTGACACAAGATGACGAAACTGCGGAGACATGTCCCCTCAAGTTTTCAACAAGGAAGACCCAGCAATTCTGCTAGCCAACGCAACGTCAAAATGTCACTTATTGTCCTCCTAACGGAGGAATGTACTTGAGTGAATCAAGACACTCACTGCTATGCTGTCTTGTGGGACACCCCGGAACATGGGGAATGACGCCCCCCTCCCTTCCAATCATCATGGTGACCCTTCGGATGCAGCAAGTCTTGAAATATGCCAGAAAAGGTTGGCGTGCATCAAGTGAGTTCTGTAACGAGCCCAGATCTCCTACGCTTCGAGGCAAAGTTATTGGAATTTTTCACCGTGGCGTTGTCGTGAAGAATGCCCAGGTTCCGGCCATGCGGCTCCTCGACATTGAAGACGTTGGCCTGTGATGTTCAGAAAGCTAGTCACAGGCAGACTGCGTGGGGGAGCTTCGACCCAGGTAGGTAGAGTATTTGAGGTACGCGATAACAATTTTCAAGTCTGCAAAGCGTGCCCGGAAGATCCAGCAGAATAATGCCCGAAAGTTGCAAAGTAACAACTCGCGGTTATCGCGTTCAGCAACGGTGTATCCAAGCGCATCAGAGCTATTTGAGTTGATAGGTGAGGGCTACAATCAACAGACGATGCGCCTC
>Ga0307516_10004455_pt1 | contig 17268 bp, 25 predicted proteins | sample 19_EM_MG_FD_203310 | JGI IMG/M metagenome (GOLD analysis project Ga0307516, IMG submission 203310) | Populus trichocarpa ectomycorrhiza microbial communities from riparian zone in the Pacific Northwest, United States - 19_EM | ecosystem: Host-associated > Plants > Roots > Unclassified | place...
TTGGCCCAGCTCCGGCGGCATAAAGCATCGGCGTCTCTCCGGCGGAATGTCCGACAACGGCGGTAGGCTTGACTCCGATCGCTGCGAGTAGGTCAACCATGGCGATCTGGAACATGGTCATGGCGGGAATGGTAATATCAACCGGCCATGGGCTGGGGGGCGGGGGCTCATCAGCCTCGGAAAAAAGCCCAGTGGTCTTGATGAGGGATGAACCCGTGACACGTTCGTAGATGACATCCAATTCTAAGATACTTTCTCTGAACGTGGGATACGTCGAGAAGAGTGCTTTGCCCATCCGCATGTGCTGAGGCCCTTGACCGGTGAAAACAAAAACAACAGGTGCCGTGTCCTTTGGAGCAAGTGCGGGTTCAGGGTTCGGGGGAAGATCCGGAGAGCCTGGGGTGAAGACGAAGTAGGACCTCCAGAGCATCTGACGGGCTCGGCGCGCGTGTTTCACCGCCTGGGATAGTGCTTGTGGTGACGAGTCTTTGGAGAGGGTGTCGATGAGAGAGGCAGATATCTCCTGTGCAGCCCTTGGAGATAGCCCTCCAACGATGAAAAGGACAGGAGAGCCGGGTTTGGTGGGAGAATGATCGTGCTCCCTCGAGGGAGGCGACTCCAGGACGATATGACCATTGGCTCCACCAATACCAGAGCTGGCCATGGATATCAACGAGCGGCCAGTACCTGATCTGGAGCCCAAAGGTATGGGATCCAGAGCGACCTTGAGGCGATGCTCGTCCCATTGGATTTTAGGGTTAGGGTCGACGAGGTTCACATTCGGTGGGATTGTCTTCCTCTCGAGGATCAGGCACACTTTCATCAATGACGCAAGGAACGCCGTGGACTCAAGGTGGCTATTTCAAACGCCGACACAAGCAGCTCGTTAGCGCCAGATCAATCCGAGAATGAAGATCTCGCGGCGCACCCTATGTTTCCCTTTACGCTTCCAACAATCAAGTGATCGTTCTTCCTCGCGTAGAACTCTCCGGCGACATTCGTCTCGAGGGGGTCTCCCACAGATGTTCCTGATTAAAGCTCAGTCTCCATTGCCCAAAATCTGAGGTCGGAACTGACCCGTGGCATGCAACTCAACGTAGTCCACATCGTTAGGATCACGACCTGCATCCTTGAATGCGGCCTCTAGACACCTCCGTTGCAGGAGCCCAGATGGTGCCATCAAGGAAACCTGCCCCCCATTCGCGTTGATTGCGGTTCCAAGCATCTGGGGGTTGGATCAGCGCCGCGGGCGGAGGTGGGTCTGGCCAAAAAGCCTACCACAGCATAGATATGATCATTAGAAGCAAGAGCCGCTTCCAAAGGTTTGACGACAATCGATACGGCACCTTCCCCCTTGATGAACCTAAATACAGGTGTGTGAGCACGGAATGGTGACGATCTGTCTGAGATCTCACCCATCGGCGGAAGAGTCGAACGGTTTACAGTACCCTGAGCTGAGAATGTCGTGCGCGTGGTAAAGGATCCAATCCCATACGCTGCACAAATGGTTAGCGAAGAAATTTCAATCAGGGTGGGGTCCAGTGCGCGCACTTCAGGTTATGCTGACAACCTGTGACGACGGCAGCATCGCAGTCGCCCGCCTCGATCGACCTGATGGCGAGGTGTGTAGCGGTGAGAGTTGAGCTGCACGCCGTGTCCAAGAAGAACGATGGGCCATTGAGGTCCAAAACAAACGCAACGCGATTCGCCATAGTATAAGCCCCGCTCGCGTGGCCTCTATTGTCCAAGTGGTCCTAACAGCGGCCGTCAGTTCTTCTCAACAGGAGAATAACTAACGCCAGCTTACGGGGTCAGAAGCCCCTACGTTCGTTCCTGCGCAGAACGTCCCGACTCTTTGGCGCCTGGAGTCGATTCCCGAGTCGAGGAGAGCCAGGAATGACATCTCAATGGAACTGCGGGTGCTCGAAGACATTGAAAGAGTGTCCTTCGAACTGATACCGAACTCGACATTGTCGAAACTGGTAACATCCTTCAAGAACGTACCGACATCGGTCGGTAGTACGTCCCTGATAATCGCACGAAATGAGCGGACTAGGACATTGCTTAGCGAACGGCCACATACGATATTCCTTGTAGCCTTTCTACGGGCATTCTGCCACGGGCTTGTCCCTTTTGGACGAGGAAATCCCAAAATGCGCGGTAGTCGAGGTCATTGGGATTATCGGGGCCCGAAGGGAGCCTTGCAGCCACTCCGACCTGCCAGCGCGAACAGTCAGTGCGGTCGTCTTCTGGTAAGACACAGGCTGGACACGTACAACTGCGATGGGCATCCTGGTGGTGGTGAGTACTGGTTTGGGTCATCCCCCCCTGGCCTTTATACTTGCATCTCTGGAGCAACCACCGCATGACCGGAGCCTCCTGACAAAACCTGCGAGAGATGCAGATGTGGTTGGCCGTATACTCACGCCTTGTAACTGATGTCAGAAGGTCGTCCGAAGCTGATCTCCTAAACTATTAGGCGTCACCTTTATAGAACTCACCGCTTTGTGATCGTTTCATCGTGTTTTGCGAGCAAGGTTCCAGTCAACTCACAGTGGACACTTCCTAGCTTAGTAGAGAGCTGTGGAAATCCGACCGCGGACATCTCGATCATCGCGTTCGATTCCCCCAACTACTCGGTTCGTTCCGCATTGCACGAGGTGGCTGCTTCCCCAGGCAACACCTACCACGGTGAGCGGAGGTTCCTAGTGCCCACGAAGGTCCTTAACTTACGGCATTGATCTTCCTGTCTCAAGCGCCAGCGGTCAAATCACTTCCTCTCTCACAGCCCCGCGCATCGCGAGGCGGTACTCCGGATCTTCTACTTGTTCTAAGGCCCCCCCGTTGGTATGCTTCCTAATCCTGCCCCGTAACCTTGAAAAATTCCAGCTTGTGGCCCGCATGGGCCTGTTTGTTGAGTGATGTGATAACACAATGCCTGGTTATCGTGAATCCACCACGGAGCTGTTTCCTAACACATCACGAACAAGGTTCGTCGTTTCTTTGATGTAGGGAAATCTCCTGGCTTCTGGCGTCGGTAGGGGCGATTGTATACTGATGTCCAGACCACATTGTCCCAACCGAACTGTGCATAGCTTGACTCTTTCACCGAAGCTTGTCGGGCTGAGGTTCTGTTTGCTCGTCACCCGAGTACCCTCACTACAATGTAGAGTGGTTCCATGCTTGCCGGGTTGCCACCTTAGATCTTCGCGAACTTGTGATCCACCGCGCAGGGGTTGGAAAACTGGGTGGATGCAAATAGATGCTGAGTCTGATTGCAAAACCTTTCGACCGTATGGAGGTGTCTCGTGTGGTGCGGAGCTCTCGGCAAAAATCTCCATGGGACTCAACTGCCGACTGTTGCCCGCCGGTATGTGTTACGATGGGTTCACCCAAGGTGATCAGAGGCGGATGTCACCATACGAAGGGCTGATCCTATTGTTCAGCAGTGCTGTGCACCAGTCCGCAACACAATCACCCACACCGAACCCTAGGAGAACGCGGGCTTTGTAACCTGCAGGCCAGAAGGGCGAAGGCGGTGTAAATCTCATCCAGATGGTTTTGCGTGGTGGGGGGACAGGTTGGGGTGTCGGCTTGCATACTTAAACACCTCGGTTGTCATAGGCCCGTCGATTTATTTGTAATCAACCTGGCTGGTTTCCAAACCCGGTTCGCTGAACCTTGTTCACCGGTATGGTTGGTCTCTAGGGAACCGCTACGCAGCTGTTCGGGGACCGTCTCGATGGCCGTTCGGCTTCCACTCGCCGAGGTGCTGGGGATGGACCCACCCCGCGGGCGTGAGACCTGGGTGGAAAGATCCGGGCGGGATTGATCCGGAACGTGTCCGCAAGGTTGTCCATTGACCACCACCCGCAGCCAGCATCGACTCATTTACCCCGTCGTCGCTCCTCTACAATTTCTTCCAATATCCCATCCACACCCCCCCTCTTCTGTTGCAGAAACAGAAGCCACTTCATGCATAGGCCGCCAAAACTACTGTTCAGAGGAAAACTTAAACACTGTCGCCTAACACTCCCCACAATCGTCCGTTTTTCAGCTTTTTCGTGACCTATTTTCTTGACCTTTACCTGAAAACCATCCCAAACAGAGATAACTCCAATATGGCTGGTACTCAATACGTCAATGTCCGTCGCGACGTCGATGACAAGTTTTACCGTTACCGGTGAGAGGGGTAAATTAATTACTTCCGAACGCATGGATCTCATAACTCATTCAGCATGCCTGTACTTCTCACCAAAATTGAAGGCAAGGGTAATGGTATCAAGACAGTCCTCCCGAACATGTCCGACGTTTCCCGTTCCCTTAGTCGTCCTCCCACCTACCCTACAAAATTCTTTGGCTGCGAACTCGGTGCCCAGACCTCTTTTGACGAAAAATCCGATCGCTATATCGTAAACGGCGCCCATGACGCCGTCAAACTTCGAGACCTCCTCGACACCTTCATCATAAAATTTGTCCTCTGTGGTTCGTGCAAGAACCCGGAGACCGAGTTGATCATCACCAAGAATGAAGACCTCATCAGGGACTGCAAGGCCTGCGGGGAGCGTACAATCGTCGACATGCGTCATAAGCTTGTCACCTTCATCTTGAAAAACCCCCCCAAGAACCCGAAGAAGTCGAAGGGAGCCAAAAAACAGGGTGCCGCGGACAATCAGGGGACGAACGGGCCAAACTCTCCCAAGGCTGAAGCAGAAGAACCTAATGCTGACGGCGGGGAGAGCGACGACGAACTGACCAAGAAGATCAAGTCCGAGGCCGCCGACCTCAACAAAAACGCCGCAATCGCCCAGGAAGATTGGTCCGTGGACACTTCCGCTGAGGCTGTCAAGGCCCGCATGAAGTCTCTTGAAGGGGCCATGGGAAACGCCAAGCTCCTCGGGGATGATGACAGCGGCGAAGACGGCGGCGGGGACGATCCTTACTCCCAGCTGGGTGCCTGGGTAGCCGAGAATCAGGACGAGGGTCCCGTCGAGGTGTTCAAGAAGATGCAGGAGATGGGTCTCGACAAAAAGCACAAGGCTGTCCAGGTCCTTGCCCAGACCCTCTTCACTGAGGATATCCTCGAGGAGATCAAGCTCAACGCCCCCATTTTCCTGAAGGTGGATCTTCACATCTCAGCATTTCTGGGACATTCACTGACCACCTCCACTTCTACAGATGGTGACATCCGAAAAGCACCAAAAGGCCTTGTTGGGTGGCCTCGAGCGGTTCCTTGGGGTGGACCACCCCGAGCTTATTCCCATCGTTCCCAAGGTTCTCATGGAGTTCTACCAGATTGACGTTCTAGACGAGGAGCTCATCAAACAGTGGGGAACTCACGTCAGCAGGAAGTACGTGGACAAGGAGACGAGTAAGAAAGTTCGCAAAGCCAGTGAACCATTCTTGAAGGTGCGCTCATGGTACCATCTAAGTCGCCATCTCGGTGCTGATCATTATGTCTTGTAGTGGCTTGATGAGGCGGACGACGACGACGACGAGTAGTTTGGTTTCACTCGTCCACAATCATAGAGTTTTCTTGTCGTTTCTCTGCCTGTAATCTCGAAATATATCTCGCACTCTCCCAGCCGGAAGCCGTGTCGATTTTTCTGGCAGCGGATGAGCCGCCCCGGCCGACCGGTTTCATAGAATCAGAATCTTCCCCAGGTGATCAACAGCCGAGCTCGTTATCCACTCCGTGTCCACCAGGGCAGCCTGGCCGGGCACGCTCAAAATTGGTGCGGGTCTGTCGCCGGCGGTCCGAAGTGAACGTAGGGCAGGCAGTCACGTGAGTGCTTTCTGTTTGCTAGATGGCATCCAACGCAACCGTAGCTGCCTGGCTCCTCGACGCCCCGCCTGTGGTGGGCTACTGTTACGACCCTCGCATGCGAGAGCACAAGCACCTAGGTTATGACCATCCAGAACAACCGGCGAGGATTGCAAGTATTTTCGAGACACTCGAGACCTCCGGGTGCACTTCTCGCATGATCGTTCTCCCCGCGAGGGAAGCTTCCAAGGACGAGGTCACCCTGGTTCACAGTAGAAGGGTATGGGACCGCGTTAATGATATCGAATGTAAGGTTTCTTCTAAACCGCATCTCCCAGGAGCTTATTTCATCACTCCGCTTCCTGGCGCTTCCACGTCCACACCGTCTCTTCATCCCCCCACCCCGCCTACAGCGATGACCACGACGGAGATGCGGAGCAAATCTAGATCCTATACGGCTGATTCGCTGTTCGTCAACCATAAAACCCCAGCCTCTGTTCGACTCAGTTGCGGGGCCACCATAGAAGCCGCGATGGCCGTTGCAAACTGGAAGTGCAATCGGTCCGTGGCGATCGTCCGTCCACCTGGCCACCATGCGGAACCGGGCAGATCCATGGGCTTCTGCTTTTTCAACAACGTGGCCGTCGCTGCGAATGTTCTTCTGCAAAAGACGTGGATCACCAAGATTTTGATCGTTGATTGGTGGGTTGACGGGATTGGCACTTCTAGATGAAGATCTGCAGTCTGACCTCAGATCTCCTGTGAACCTTCTAGGGATGTTCATCACGGTAAGTCTCACATGGTTATGTTCCCGTTTCACCCTCCAACATTCTGCTCACTGTTTTTCTTTCGCTACACAGGTAACGGTATTCAAGCCACGTTTGAAAACGACCCCAACGTGTTGTATATATCCATACACCGGTATGAAAACGCATCCTTTTATCCCAACGACACCTCGGGGAGCTGTTCGTCAAAGGGGGAAGGTCAGGGACTCGGCTTGTGTGTACCTCTCTGTTCTGGTTTTCCCGTCCGTTCTGGATCTCCCGGAGTGTTTGGGATGTCGTGCAGCCCACATCTCATCACCCTGTTTTTCTCTTGACCAGTTCGGTTAATGTCCCCTGGTCAAAAGGTGGGAAAGGCGACACAGACTACCTTTACGCGTTTGAGAGGGTGGTGATGCCGATTGCAAAAGAGTTCAATCCGCAAATCGTTCTCGGTAGGTGTTTTCCTCTGCATCGTGACACATTCTCACCCGTTTTTGAAGTGTCGGCCGGATTCGATGCTGCCGAGGGGGACCCACTTGGCGAATGTAACGTAACCCCGCGTGGATTCGCCCAGATGACAAAACAACTGTGCGGCCTTGCCGATGGTCGCGTTGTCATTGTTCTAGAGGTTCGTCTCCGATCCACTGGGGTATACCCCCGCTGATGGAACGTGTGACAGGGAGGATACAACCTAGAATCAACCTCTGACTCTATGCTAGCTGTATCGAAAGTGCTCCTAGGTGATCCTCTCCCTCCCTTAAAAGAGGCCACCACATCCGACCGGTCCACCGCAAAGACGATCTCTGATGTTCGCCGGGCGCATGCACCTTACTGGAAGTGCTTTCAAACCAGCGACATCCCGGCTTCGACCCCAACTCCCTCTTACCGTACCTCTACCTCTACCCCTACCCTTACCGCTACCACTACCACCCAGAGGAAACGAAAGAGGAAGAATTCGGACACGGAATATACGCCCCATCAGAACAACCAGCCCACTGCCCCGACAGTCGTGCGGAAATCGAGACGGCTGGCGGTCTCCACAAAGCCGGAACAGCAGTCAACTACCGTCACCTCCACCAACCCTCTGTCCTCTCGGTCCACCCCTACCGAGAGATCGTCCTCTCTGACTTCGGCTTCCTCTAGTTCCTTTGACCGCCTCCCGACTCCGAAAGATCTCGATACCTCGGACTTCCCCGCACTAACTTCCAAACCCAAGCGAGCGCGCATTAAACAACCGGAAACCACTTGGACTGAAGATACCTCTTCTGATGAGGACGCGGAGCCTGATATTCCTATCCATGTGAAGATCGGACCCCCGAGGAGGCGGAGACCAGTGGATACTAGACAGTATGTAACAGACATAACTCCGGTCAGCCTTTCCGAGGTGAGTGGCCGTCTTCCTACCGCCCCATACCTGTAATCCCTCCTCGTGTAATTCGTGTGACTGATATCCGTGGCCCACAGGATGAGACGGATACCCCTTTATCGCAGGCCAAACCCAAGGAGCAGAAGCCACCCCTCAAAATACCCACCCCTCACCCCAATCGTGCCTTCAGAGTTCGGGTTTCAAATCCCACCACCGAACTCCCTCCCACTACCAAACCATCCCCCACTGTCACTGTCAAACCCTCTCCCGCTGTTAATCCCTCTGCCACTGTCAAACCCCCTCCCATTGTCAAACCCTCTCCCATTGTCAAACCCTCTCCCACTGTCAAACCCTCTCCCACTGTCAGACCCTCTCCCGCTGTCAAACCCTCACCCGCTGTCGAGTCCTCCCCCACTGTCGAACCCTCTCCCACTACCAAACCACCTCCCGCTGCTATACCCTCTCCAACTATCAAGCTATCTCCCCCGTCTCACGCCGCACCGCTACCTGCTCTAGCCGAACACGAATGCTGCTCGCCGAAACAGAAACTCCACTCCGTCTCTGTATTTCGCCGATTGGCTTCCGAGACCGCAGCTCCACGATAGTTTGGGACTTTACTCTCTCCTTTTGGGGACTTTATCACCACCTTACATTTGTCCATCCTGTTTTCCTTGCGGCTTTTACAGTACCGGTCGCACCGTGTCACCTCTTTAATGTTTGCAGTATGTATAGACAACGTTCCGGAGCATGTGCTTGTCATGTCGACATGTAGATCGTGTTGTGACACTCGCCTTATTAATATTGTTAATAGCGGGTTTCTTGGTGTCTACTGATGAGTACTAGTAACTGTGGAGGAACGGATCCAACAACCGTTTGCCAATCAAGAAAGCGTACTGACGAATCCCAGTATTCCACTCTATGCCAACCCGAATGAGATAGCATTCTCTTGTACGCACACAAAACCATAAGGATAGAAATATAGCCGCGTGAAAACCGTCACCCCCTCCGGGGCGCGTGTCCGGCCGGTCAGCCTTAAATCCAGGAGTGCAAAAAGAGTCGGGGTGAGTACCACCCAGCGACAAACTCCCCGCGAGCACTCGATCCAGCTTACCGCCCTTCCAATCAAGCCCCAAACTTGGCCAACCTCCTCTTTCTCATCTCTTCCACACTAACCTCGTCTTCCTTGGGTTCGATGAAGCTTGCCTCCATCTCGGACTCAAACTCCGAATCCGTTCCGTCCCCGCCTTTCTGGGTATTCTTACCCTTACCCTTGCCTTGATCCCCCTCCTCTTCCTCTTCACCCATCGCGTCCTCCTTCACCGCTGTTACACTCTTCGGGAACACGCTCGTGGCCAGTCCAGTGGTTCGAGAGCTAACAAACCCAGACTCCAGAGCTGGTGTGATCACCGACGGAAGGTCTGCGGTCCCCATCATTGGCGCGAGGGTTTGTTTCCGAGATAGAGAGAGTCCCGAGGGAGGCTTCCTTCGGAATGAAGGTGGAGAAGGTGGGGCCTGGTACCCTTCCGGAACGTCCTGGAGCGAAGCCCTCAATGCGGCTTGTAACTCTTCGTCTTCGTCGTCGTAAACCCTGTGTCCCTCGATCAGAGACGAGGACACCAGCGGAGGCGACGTTGGATTGGATCCCCCCGCATGTGGTTGGTGGCCTTGGTCTTCCTGCCGTTGCCTTCCTTCCACCTCCATTGCCATCTTCTCGCTCTCCTCAATAGCCCTCTTGAGCATGTCCTCTTCCTGCTGGGTCTCCACCCTCCTTCTGGCAAAGTCTTCCATGTCTACATCCTCAAACGTATCTCGGAAAGCCATCTCCTGTTCACGTCTCATCCTCTCCATGATTAGGCTGTTTCGGGCGACGCTCGCGGCTACAGGGTCCAAGTCCGGGTCGATCTCCGGTTCAGGAACAATCGGAATAGAATTCTGGTGCGGGAGGGTTGGGGAAGCTAATCTGCTCCCCCGCCTCGACTGTATCCTCGACCGCGAACCAGAGTTCGACCGGGAACCCGATCTAGATCTCCTGTTGCCGGAATGCCGGTCAGATCTCCTCGTGCTCGTCGTCGCAGGAATTCTGCTGGCGGAGAACCTATGATTCGGTAGCAACGGGGGAGGGACGGGAAGAGGGAGAGGCGATTCTAATCCGGAGTCGCTATGGGGTTGGAAGGCGTCGAAGAAAGCTTGGGCCGCAGAGACCGGACTGGGGTCGGACATGAGAGAGGCTTGGAGGGCCGCTTGAAGTTCCCTATCCTCCATGGCGGCTTGAAATTCTACGTCGTGATCTAAGGGATCAAGCCTCTCAAACCCTCCTAGGCCACCTTCGTGTGTGTCAGGTCCGGGACGTCTGGGGGGCTGCGTCAAATATGGTGGGTAGCTTGTATCGCGATAGAGATCGGCTTCTGCTGCTTCTAGGAGCTGGTGCATTGGACTGACCGAGCGTTCTTCTCGCCAAGGTAGAGGAGAGGGGGGACTCGGAGAAACCGGTCGAGAGCGGGAGGCACTGGGGGCACAGGAGGACAGGGTATGCGAGGAAGTCACGGGAAGGGATGATGTACCACTGCTTGGGTCGGGGAGATGTGCGGCCAGTCTATCAGCATCCGTCTCCGGGAGCGCAGTCTCCGTGGCAGGATCGATCCGTGTTACCACGAAGACAGAGTATCCTAGTAGCAGATAAACAGCAACGTAAAATTTGACTCAGCAATCTACCGGAGCCATACAATGGGACATTATACATACCTTCTGCTTCAGATTGTTGTAGTACCATGGATAAATACAGCTTTCCAACCCATTCGGGCTTCTCAAGGAACGAGTTTAAATTGAACCAGTGTCCCTGCCCAGGGTTCAAGTCGTCGATACCCTTGGGTGTGACACCAAACCGTCTGAGTGTAAACCAGTGCTCGCCCAGGTTCAATATGAACGCGAGCTGGGTGCTACATTGATAATTCGTTTGCTAAGCGTCCGCGGGAACGGAACACGAAACGTACTGGGGGTGGTCCGTGTACGCGCTCATCTCTGCGCTCCGCCAGTTTACGAGTCTGTTAGTGTAAGCGCCAAGTTGGCATCCCATCAGCTGCCGAAGGTATGCATTCAAAAAGGGTACCCACGAGAGACTCCAGACTTCCAGGGCTTTCTGTAAGACCTGTATCGAGAAGAAACCTGGTAACGTGAATCTCCAGCATCACACCGAGCCGCGGGACACAAACCCGTGTCATCCATATTTGTACTTCTCCCTCGATGGGCGTCATCATAAGATCTCTCCAGGTCATCGAGCCCTCGAGCGATCGTAGAAAGATCTGGGGCGGAGAACTGTTCGGGAGTCGTTATTCACCTTGTTCGCTCAGAAATGAACGAAGGGGAGGGGACGAACCCAATGTTCTTCTGTGTAGATCAAGAACTAGTTGGAGATTGAGACGGAGTGATCAGCATTAGGGGCGGCGTACGGAGGAGGGAATTTAAGGCGTGCTGGGCGCAGAGCATGGAACCTTCCTCCTGGCGTTCATGGTAGATCAAGGGGACCAACTGGGCGAGCGTGCTCATGGTGGTGGAAGACAAGCGCGTCCGAGGATGGCTCAGATCATCTTAGACGCGTCATTCCCATTTGCGTGCGGCTTCACTCAGACACGGACGGTGACCTTCCGACGATATCCCCCTCTACAATGATTCTTAGAAACTCTTCGCTCTGGCAATCCCTCGCCTTCGCCCATCTCCTCCTCCTCCTCGGGGTGGCGGCTCAAGACGGGAACAACCCATTCGACTGCCATGTCCGGACGAACGGTCTCACATACGACCTCACACCTCTCCAAGGCGAACACACAGTATCAAGAACACGAGAGACCCCCCCATCGAGCTGGATTGACGCTGTCAGGTTCGATCTTTGTGCAGATTTAAAGCTGCAGGATGGCGTGGCAGCTGGCGATCAGGTGCGTAGTAACCGAGGTTCCAAGTCTCATTTGACAGTTTACCCATGCCCCACGTAGTGTCCATCGGGGACGAGAGCATGTCTGACAAAGACGAACCGGAAGGGCGAGAACTCGGATCGTGTGGCCGTCGTGATACCTGTTGCTCAATCGAGCGCACTTGAGCCGAAGTATTCCCATATCGTTCGTAAGTTTGAATCGCGGTCGGATTCGGTCTTCCGGGTTATCAGGCCAGAAGGCATTTCCTAACCCGATTTCCCATCTCTAGCAACAAACGGCAAACCAAAAGGTCTCTCTTTGACCCTCCACGGCGCCGAGTACACATCTGTTATGCACTCTCTCACATTCACGCTCTACTGTTCAACGACGGAATCGGAACCACAGTTCACCTCCTACAAGAATGGGGAGGTCAAGATCGAGTGGTCCACTCCGTCTGGGTGTGGGATGGCTGCGGATGATGACACCAAGCCTCCACCAGACAATACTCCCGACTCCGAAAAAGTGGGAAGTGGAGTCGGCTGGTTCCTCCTTGTGTAAGCTACTGCGGAGAGGTATCCTTGCGTTCGGGCTTCTTTACTTACGTTTATATCGCACAGGTTATTCCTTGCGGCCATGTCGTATTTTGCGCTGGGAGCGTATTACAACTATTCGACATACGGCGCTACAGGCTTAGACCTAATCCCGTGAGTTCTGCTCCTCCCTGGGTTCCCTCTCCGCTTCGATCAGTACCGACGTCAATACCATCATTCAGGCATCGGGACTTCTGGAGAGAAGTGCCGTATATGCTGCGCGATGTCGTGGACCACCTCTGTTCATCGTTCCGACCGAGGCATAGTAGCAGGAGCGGATATATGCAGGTATAAAGTGGTGCTGAGAGTTCCGTCAAGAAGATAGAATGCTCGATTTCGCTTCTGCTTGCCGGTGTTGGTTGCATGTGCTTTGCAATTTCATTTCGTTATATTACCTTGCTATTTCTGCCTATTCTCCGAAGGCAGCGATTAATCCCATGTTTTGTGTTGACCTTCGGTTCCATGAAACCGTTGTTGTGACAATTCACAACCTCCGCTGATGCACGGTGAACTGGAATCCCGGGCCTAACCATCAAGTTGAGAAATGCATCGCCCCCGTGGCCGTGGTCCTCACTCACCCATACAGAACTCACAAGGCATTTTGGGCAAATTTATGAGATCCAGAAGCCAGCCAGGCTGCACAACGTCTTCCCCTGAACACCTCGTATTCAGACTAATGAAATAAGCATTAGTGGGGTAGTGGTAACCTGGATCGTTGCCACTCCATAGGCGCATGTCTCGATCCGCCGGGGGTTCGATTCCCTCCTAATGCATCAGTTTTTTCCCTCCCTCGGAGTCCCGAAGACATTGGCTCGGGTAATATAGCTGGTGTCCGTTTAGTGTATTTCACTGATTTTCCGCACGCCCTGAGGGTTATGGGCCTGGGAGTATCAGTAAACCGTACGATAACTAAGTGAGCTCATTTTCGCGTTCCGCACCATCGAATCATTCGAAACTGCTTCTTCGAAGATCGAGAGTGATCGACACCTCTAGCAGAAGTAGCTGTGGGGCTGGACGGTTACTGATGGGGGGACCCTGGAAGCACGGTGGGGTCTCGCCCAGCAGTTGCCCTGTGTCACATGTGGGACCTGCCAGGCAGGTGGTAGTTCGGGCCAGCCCTCACTAGTTTCCACGTGCCAACTGTCACCCTGGCGGCGCCCAAAACCAGTTCAGGGTTGCCTCCCTCTGACCTCGTGGTTGGATTCCAGCGTAGACCATCAAAGCCCCAAGGTTCTTCCTTTTTGAACATCATGCACTTCTCCATCGTCTTTGTCGCTCTCTTTACTGCTTTCGCGACCTCAACTTCGCTCCTTGAGGGTAGGCAGACCGGTTTTGCGAGTGCGTTTTTCTTGCCGCCTCACCGTTTGTTTGGGCGGGACAACTCACCTCTCTTTTTCAGGCTGTGCCCTTCCCTGTTTGATATCTGATACTTCCACTCCATGCGTCGCCGACGATATCAAGTGCTTGTGCCTGGACGAGGGTCTCATCAACAATACCACCGCTTGCTTCCAGGCCAACTGCAGCGGTGACGACCTGACCAATTCTATCACTGCCGCCGTTGAATTGTGTCGCTCCGTGGTAAGTTGACATTCAATCCATCGTTCTCTGTTGCATCTCGTCTAACTCGACGTAGGGTGTCATTCTGAACATCTCGGTCATCGCCCCTCACCCGAGCCCGCCCTCAACTGCCTAAGCTTCAACCGGCCCTGCTCCCATTGGCGCTAGCAGGAGTTCGGCCGTTTCCAACGGTGTCGACAGTCTTTTTATCTTGGGTGCTTTAGGGCTTGTTGGCTACACTTTGTAGAAATCGAAAGAAACCACCATATCACCCGAACCCCGTGCCAACTGTACTATCCCCTCCGCTGTAGCACATAACGTCGCTGAGCGTTCCACACCTTCTCACTTTCACTGTTCCACATACCACCTCAATCTCCCCCCGTGTATCTAATGCACTGTCAAATTCCTCCAATTAAATCTGATCCTCATTCCAACAATCCGGGGGGCGTGGAAATTTCGACAGATGCGCGGCTCGGAATGCGGAGCGTTTTTTGTGGTCAGTAACTCTGTTACACACTCTTAGGGCGGTGAAAGGCGACAGTCGAGTGTAATGTAACTCGGCGCAGCGAACTCGTTGGAAGCAAAGGTCACGACTCCATAGAAACATCTTCCACCTCAGTTCCCTCGGCATTTACCTGGCCCTCCTTTGCCTGGATGGCTGCCATCACCTGTTTCAGTAGCTCTCGTGCTGCATTGGCGTCTTCCGAATTACTGGCCGAAAGTTGTTCGAGGTACTCCCGCGCGAGACTGAGGTTCCCACCCCCGTGTGGGTAGTGGCACTGGGCTATGTATAATGCCGATTTCGCATAATCCGTGAGGTTCATGTCTGCCCAAAGAAATGTAAGCAGAACCAGCTGAGCGCGACAACAGGCTGGGGGAGAACTGACTGTCGCTTGAACAAATACTGATGACGTTTGCATGGTACTTGGCCGCCGCCGGATACTCTTCGGTCATTGTAGAACTGTGCCAGCTTGAGATGCATCGAAGTGTCGTGGGGTCCTGTAGCGATGAGTGACATTCGATAGCTCTGGACGGCCTCGCTCACGTCTTGCAGCCATCCCTCAAAACGCCCTCCCATCTTGACTGAGGGGGGCACCTCTGCGCCGACCGAGATCGTCACTAATCGCCGACGGAATTCTGGATACCCTTCCAGTTCCGGACACCCTTCCCATCCCAGACGACGTCCCAGCCCCAGACTCTCCCAGCTCCAGGCCTCACTCCAGTCCAAGATCCCATCCCGGTTCTGTTTTATTCAGAGCGCGAAGGCGTCCACTATCTGTCGTCCCTTCCGTCGCTCGCTTGCCTCCCTCTCAGTGTTGGCGGCTCACGCCGCCTTCCAAGCTCCTCGAGTTCAAGCGTCCGACCGGACCCCCCAATCAGAGTGATCTCTATTCTACCCACAAAACACCATATCCAGCGCAAACCACGACTTCTCCCCATTAGACTTTGCAAACACACGCTCCCATTTTGCAATGTACTCGGCCAAAGTCACCCACCCATCGAGGTTTGTCTGGTTGTTTGGATTCAGATCTCGGTAGGTAACCCCCGGGTCGGAATGGAGTTTTGTGATAATTTGTTACCCAAACGCTAGCTCGATCAACCACCGCCGCCCACTCGAGTTCCCCATTCGAGAGAACCACCTTCGGTGACCGGACTCACCCACGCACCACTTGCGTTGTACCTGCACTATAAACACACCGTACACGGTCACTGTCCCTCCGCGAAATTCTCACCCTTTCCCCGGAGGACGATAGAGGGAAGGCAGCGAAGCCTGGGTTGACGCACGGAAGGCGGCTAGCGCCGGTCTCGGATTCGCCTTGTGATGAGGGTGAGGCTGTCTGGAGGGGCGATCGCACCCGACAACCCTGTGGGAGGCGTGCCATGAAGAGAAATTCATCACGTAAACCATATTGTGTGTGATTCTGTTCCTGTCATTCCATCGCCGAAGGTTAAGTCAGATTTGATACCCATTAATTCCAGAAGTGCAAAACGACCTGAGAAACATTCCAAAATTATAAATGTGCAATCCTGAGGTCGATTGAGATCCCATTACAATTTTGGCCCTCGGGTGGAAATGGTCAATAGACCCATCATCGAAGTCAAGGGCATCAACCTGCGTATGGTAACAGGGTGGGCGATACTTTTAGGATCCCAATCACAGCTCTCCACCTTACCAAGGAACACCACTGAGACCTGAACCAAAGACCGGAGCACTTCTTGTGTAGAGAGAAGCATGTCGAGGGCTTTCCAGTCCACAAAGTTGAGGTCGGCTGGCTGATGAATAAGGATCTCGATAGTGAGATGTGTGATAGGTGACTGGAGGGCAGCTACAGCGCCATGGACCCATTTGAAGTGACCTCCTTTGCATGCCCTCCAGCCATAAGGACCTCTCGGAAAAATGTTCGCCAGCGTCAAATGACGAAGATTCGTGAAGTGAGAGATGTATCCAGGCGAATCTACAACAGTCATCAGCAGGATGGCAGAGGTTGGAAGCGACGCATAGGCGTACACCGACAAGAGTACCCCCGAACGCTCAGACGAAGTTGAGAGATCTGATGACCATAGGCCCGTGCCAATATTATGAGCCCAGATTCTCCCCTGGGGTAGATATCATGGATATCGAGGGTTGACAGGGATGTAAGGGGTAAGGGGGGTTGGAGAGCTCGCTATATACGACCCCCCTCACTCTGGGCTTGATAGATATGGAGGATATTGGGGGAGAGTAACATGGTAGACACAACTGAGGGAATTCCACGGACACGATGGGAGCGTACCCCCCACCATGGTTGAAGGATACCAGGTTGGGGAACATCCGAACAAACGGCCAAATATCCTGTCTGCGTATGATGATGAGGTTTAGGGTGAAGGAAGTTATTTTGTGTGCCACATTCGAAATCGCGGCTGCTTCTGATTGCCAAGGAGGGGTAATTTCGACCCCGTCCAACGTGAGGTGCTGCAGGCGGGTGAAGCTCGTACATGCGGAGATCCACCTCTGATAATGGGCGCCATTAGGGTCTATGACGATGCTTCGAACGTAACGTGCCATCGTTGGGGAGATTTCGATAAGGCGGTCGAACTTTTCCCAACACATGGCATCACCCAACACGGCCACCCCGAATCGGTGGTACCTGGTTGCGGCGGTCCAAGATCTGGCTGTGAGCGAGCATGCGGCGAGGGCTTTTGGTTCCATGTGGAGGAAATCGATGATACGGTCGACGAGTTCTGGTGGGAGTTCACGCTGGGGGTGGGTACGCTCAGCCCTCGAGCACGGGGGGGTCATGATCGAAGGTCGCGGCCCGGACTGCTTTGCGCGTTGTGCTTAAGG
>Ga0307516_10004456_pt1 | contig 17258 bp, 21 predicted proteins | sample 19_EM_MG_FD_203310 | JGI IMG/M metagenome (GOLD analysis project Ga0307516, IMG submission 203310) | Populus trichocarpa ectomycorrhiza microbial communities from riparian zone in the Pacific Northwest, United States - 19_EM | ecosystem: Host-associated > Plants > Roots > Unclassified | place...
ACTTCCGCTGCCTAAATCCCCTCTCGTCTTCAGCAAGGCAATGAGTACTTTGCCCCAGTCTCTAGGGTCCTATGCTCGTGGTCTACAAGGGCCCTTAATTGGGTCCTTCATCAGCATTTTGTGAGTTCCGCCCATCAGTTCAACTAGTATCATCGACCAAGGCTGAGCTGCATGAACTGGCAGACTTTACGGGGTTAGCTGTGTGCTTACTTTCCTCTATTTTCAGACCTACCCAGACGACCACGTATGGCTGAAGTGTTTGGTACGACCGTAACCTGACCCCCGTGATAAGTAAACTGAATGCTTTGTGTCAGGTGGCAATTATTTGGTATAGATCTAGTGACCTTCTGCATGGTCATTCACCGATCCCTCATACATCATTTTTCAGGATTCTCGAGTCTATTCACACTGGATTCTTGGTATCATTCAACAATACCTGTTTTATCAATGGATTCGGCGACCTTGTCGTACTCCGTCGGATACCTTGGTGCGTTTACTTGATTTTGCTTATCCATCAGTTCTCAGTTCAACGACCAGGGATCTTCTGGTGTGTACCACTGTCACGTCCGTCTGGTCACAGAAAGATTCGTCTGACAACCATTCAGGTTTCTTTTGAAATAAGCGTGAGTCTAAATAACCTTGATCTTGCTCAATACCCCACATCCTTGGGTTTGCAGTTCCTTATCACATTAATCGTGAATTTGTATGGGCACATTGATTCATCCGTTGCGTGGACCTATAGACATTCCTCTCCGTTTTAGGTTTTTCATCTGGAGAGTATGGAGATGTATGTCGTCGGAAGGTTCTTTTGTTTTCGGAAACCTTAACCCCTGCTGCAGTTTCCAAGAAAATCTGGGCTGTTGGCCTGCTAGTAAGCTCTTCCACTTATGATCGATTTATGGTCGGACTGGACAAATCACAGCTACTTTTATCGACCACTCGCTATGGTATGTATCATGCTGCCTGTCTAGTATTCAGTAGTTAACGCCTATGGCTGCAGTGATAGCTACAGTTGCATTATCGTTGGGGTGGGTGGCTACCTCGAAATTCGCAGGGGAGGTGCTATCCTGACGCCGACGCACAGCTTTCATTATTCTAGCTGGGCGTCATTCAAGGATCATGCATATGTAGGTCATGTTTAATTTTCTCTGATTCTGACCTGCCTACAAAATCTTCCCTTAGGCACTCCTGGCTGTCGCATTGGGTGTTGCTGTCCTTGGAGACACACTATTAGCGCTGATTCTTGCGTACTATTTACGTGACAAACGTACACCAGGGTAATAATCGCGAGTTCTGAATGGCGTAGACGTCTCACGATCGTTTGGCAGTTCTGCCCAACTGGTTACTCGAGTACTGGCATATGTTGTTGCGACTGGCGCACTCACAAGGTTTTTACGCCTCTACCTTACTGCGACTGCCATCTATCTGACGTCCAGAACCCAGCATAGTCGTGATAATGGAGCTCATTTTTGTAAGTTTGAGTGCTGCTCCTAGGGATGACACTTGAACTGGGATGTCTGACGTAGATCTTGGTCTTCCCGGACACCCTGGCATTCGTTCCATTCGGACTGGTACTGGTGAGATGTAAGGTCGACACTTGCTTTGACGCGCGATGTAAGATCCACTGATCGTATTGCAGTATACGCGAACTCGGCAATGCTGTCGTAAGCCTACCGCAATCCTTCTACCGATAACGCTGTTGTTGACATGTGCGAACCCGTGTAGCCTCAATTTGCGACAGCATCAGAGGAAACCTCTTCAGGGAGTCTCGATCCCACTTTACAATAGCAACCCTTCGATCAAAACAAGTTGTTGAATGCCCTTCTACTACCCTGACGTTTCTTGTCTCGTATATAGCGTTTTCTTCCAAACGTTTGGTTATTGAACTCGTCAAAAGGTGGACGCAGCAGAGAAGCAGTTTCAGTCCATAACGAAATTCCACTAATAACAGATTCATGTCGACCCCAGACATAATTTCGACGAAAACATTGGCCACAAGCGTGATCGTGATGCGATGTCCCCAGGTCCCACCACAGTTTTATCTTGAGCTGCCACGCTCGGGGAAGTATGTACCGGATGTCGCCAGCATGAACATTGCTTGGTATGGCAGTTATTGATGGGGGCGCAGGAATGGGCTACGGTGTGGCATGCAAAGTCTATGTACTAGTACAATAGCTTGGGCAGCTCCCCTTTACATTACAGCTGCACATTGGCATCGTAATCGCCATCATTGTGGTACTGGGTGGAAGGAAGCTCCTCGCAATCCTACGACAGGGCGAAGGTCGAGGTCAAATTGAAGGTCGATCAGTGTGAAGTGTCTACTACTACTCGGAGCTCGTAGTACGACTACGCTTGGCTTTTTGCGACACGACAGGGGCTGCAAGGCTTCCTATTGAGTTAAGTGAACCTTGCCAGGCAAGGTAACCTATTTACATTCATTTCCATCACTCGAAAGCCATCTTCGCCGGCAGAACCCTTGCTTGACTCTACAGTTTCCTCGACTGTGTTAGCGCTTCAGTTCTCGTCCTAAACGTGGGACTCTCGATTGCACAACATATCTGCGTTTTAAGGGATCGAATCTCTCTACATGCCCTTAAAAAGGAAGAAGTTCAGTCGTCCAAAAGCAAGTGACTCACTCGAATATCTCCTCACACTTCCTTTGCCGAAGTGAACAGACTCAGATCTCATCTTATTCATGGTCAATACCAGAGTTGTGCTCATTGGTGTCGGGTAAGCAATGTTGTCCACTACACATACGTTCTCATCAAGCAACATTTACAGAGGAGCGACGTGTTCGGGGAAGACAACTCTTGCCAAACACCTCCGCAGGATTTTGCCAAACAGCGTCATTGTTCATCAAGATGTGAGTGCACTGTATTACTGTGATCCAGACTGATAACATCGAGTCACAGGATTTTGCTCCGGTGTGTAATGAATACCCAATCTTACCGTGATGCCCCCGACCCACTGGAATTATCCCTGAGGTAGCCTGAAGAACTCGTTCCTGTTCACCCTATTCACAAAGTTCAAGATTGGGATAATCCCGAGGGGGCGATAGACTGGCCTCGATTCAGGCAATTCTTGAGGGATGTGAAACAGGACGGAAAAATCCCGCCGGGCCACAAAAGCCATGACCAACTCAATGAACAGAAGGAATTCCCAATCGATCCGGAGTGCTTCACGAAATGGAAGGTACACTTTGAAGAGGTCGAATGTCAGGCTCGCGAGTTCGGGATTGAGATTACATGGGTTCTTGTTGACGGTTTCCTACTTTATTGGGACCAGGTATGAGCATTGTAATCAGAAGGAACGTGTCTTATCGCATTCTCCCAGGAGTCGATGGCCCAGTTAGATATCCGTATATTTTTGCGTGTCTGTGGCAATACGTTGATGGAGCGGAGACGTGGGCGGGATTATTACATAGCAGGTAAGGTCACTGAACGGAATAACTGCTCCCCGCTAAGAAACAGCGATTAACGCTCCCTCTCCCCGTTCTCCTGCGGTTTTCGCATATCTCCACTCAACATGAATCACCCCACCTCCTTATCCTCGCATCCGTGAAAACCATCCCCTGGCCTCTGCGTGCATTCCCATTGTTCCTTGGAGAGCAATACATTCCAGATGGTTCTGTGTGGCGTGACCCACCGCAATATTGGGAGCATATTGTATGGCCTGCATATGTCTCAGCGCACAAACACATGTTTGAGGGTGGTGACGTAGAATCGGGGAAGCCAACCAGGGATGCAGTGCATGGGATGCTGATATTGGAGAACGAGAAGCTGACTACTACGGATGTTGTAAACCAATGTTGCGAGGAAATAGCACGGGTTCCAGTACTAGAGTCACCTAATCTACTGTAGTATTGTTATTAGAATAATATGCCTTGATCCTTGTGTTTTCTAGTGCCCGTGAAAATGGAAAGGAAATCATAGATTCTGACAGTGACTGGAGATCTTGGACCGGCTGACATAACCCGGAATCACATGTATGTCCGCTCAAGAGCTTTGCATCTGATTGGTTGTCGGTACGGTACAAGTACATTGCAGCACACCGGATATAACTTCGTCCATCACCCACCCACCTCGCACATTTGAGTACAGCTATGGCACAAATAATCGTCGTCGGCGGTGGCCTTGCAGGTCTCTCCGCCGCTCACACCCTTCTTGAACGCGGCGCCAATGTCCTCCTCCTCGACAAGCAGGGGTACGTCTCAGGACATTAGCTCTCGCCCATACTAACCCGAACACTGAAGCTTCATGGGGGGTAACTCCACTAAGGCAACCTCTGGCATCAACGGCGCTGGTACCCAGACTCAACAGGAGCTAGGCATCCCTGACAATGCCAAGGTCTTCTTCGAGGACACGAAGCGTTCAGTCAGTTGTTACTTGTTATTGAGGTTGCATGTTGTTGATATTATCACTCGAGGCTCGTGACCTAGCCCGTGATGACCTCATCCGAGTCCTCACGGGACGCTCTGGCGACGCCGTCAACTGGCTTCAGAATAAATTCGGCCTCGATCTTTCCAAGGTCGCTCGTTTGGGCGGTCACAGTCAACCTCGCACGCACCGTGGTAATGCACAGTTCCCGGGAATGGTGCGTGTTCGCACTGAAAGCGGGACATGTGTACTTATCTCCGCACGTCGTTCATTCAGGTTATCACATATGCTCAAATGGAGCGGCTTGAAGACCTAGCAGTCTCTCAGCCAGACCGTGTCAAGATTTACAAGAAGGCACGTGTGACCAGGCTATTGAAAGATGAATCGGGAGCCATTTTAGGCGTGGAGTACATTCGTAGTGGGAAGACTGAGACTGCATATGGTCCTGTCATCCTCGCAACCGGGGGTTACGCTGCAGACTTCACTCCCGATTCACTCTTGAAGAGGCACCGGCCGGAGTACTATGATCTGCCAACTACTAATGGCGACCACTGTACCGGTGACGGACAGAAGATGGCCATGGCGATCGGTGCTAATGCGGTTGATCTTGAAAAGGTGCAGGTACACCCCACTGGTCTCGTCGATCCCAATGAGCCGGATGCGAAAGTCAAGTTCTTGGCAGCTGAGGCACTTCGTGGTGTCGGTGGTCTGCTTCTGGACAAGAACGGTGACCGATTCGTAGACGAGCTTCAACATCGTGACTATGTCACTGGCAAGATGTGGGAGAACGGCAAGGTAAGTTATGCCTAAATGGTATTAGGCATGTGTTCATATGTCTTAGTATCCCATTCGACTTGTTCTCAATGGGCAAGCATCGAAGGAAATTGAGTGGCATTGTAAGCACTACGTCGGTCGTGGGTTGATGAAACGCTTTGAGAGCGGAGAGGCCCTTGCGAAAGAGATGGGCATCTCACCTCAGTATCTGAAGCAGACTTTCGACAAGTACAATGCTGGTGCCAAGGCCAACAAAGACCCCTTCGGCAAAAAGGTACGGTCATTTTCTTTCCGGTCTATGATCAACCCTGAACGTATTCAAGTTCTTCTCTTCTGGAGACTGGACTATGAATGACTATTTCAATGTCGCAATCATGACGCCTGTTCTCCACTACACGATGGGTGGCCTTGAGATTGATCCAGAGTCCCGCGTTGTCGGTAAAGATGGGAAGCCCATTCCTGGCCTTTTCGCGGCTGGAGAGATCGCAGGAGGTGTCCACGGCGCCAACCGACTTGGAGGCTCCTCACTTTTGGGATGCGTTGTGTTCGGCCGTGTTTCTGGGGATTCAGCTGCTGCTTATCTCCTACAAACGACAGGCATACTGGTTGAGAAGGCTGGTGGTCGTCTTGGAGCTCTTGCAGGCCAACTAGCATCACCGCCCCCTGCGTCAGAATCCTTATCGGCTTCCGCTACGACGGCTGCACCTTCCGCTTCTCCACCGACCTCAAAGGAGTTCACTTTAGCTGACATTGCAAAACACAATAAGAAAGATGACGTGTGGGTGATCGTAAATGGTCAAGTTCTCGATGTCACCTCCTTCTTGCCAGATCACCCAGGAGGTGAGAAGGCGATCCTGCTATATGCAGGACGGGATGCAACTGAGGAGTTCAACATGTTGCATGACCCTAAGGTGTGTCCTCCCTGATCTCATACCAAGATTTTCCTGTCGTTAACATTTATCCTAGGTTATACCAAGATACGCGCCAGATGCAGTCATTGGCACGCTGAAGAAGTAGATTTACTTTCTTTGCGGTTGGTTCAAATGGGGATCAAAATACGTCCTACTTGTTCGTGACCAACACAATGATCTATTTAACATTCTCCGACTTTAATGTCGTGTATCCTTATCTGCTTGTTGTGTTGTCATACCAGTTTTCTCGATAATTAGAGTAGTTTTATGCTCTGCCCAAATGCATCTCGAATGGCTTCCAACATATACAGAGTCGGAGCCGCTTGCTAGTCTGTCTTCTATGTACATAGAAGTTCCATATCCTGCCGCTGGTGGCAAGTGGCAACGAATTGTCAGTCTACGGCACTTTGTTTCCTCTTTGGACGAGGCTTAGCGCCCTTAACTTTCCTCGATTTCCCAGACGCGACTACCGCGTGAACCATCTCCACATCATCTGATTCCGCCTTTCGTTTGTGCCCTAACACCTCCACTTCTGCTGTAACAGCGCCAGCTTCCTCCGTGGTTTCATCCACAGTTGACAACGAGACCCTAGTGCCGATTCCAGGGCTCTGCCTCACGGACCCGATGCTTCCAGGCGCTGAACCCTTCGAACGAACCGAGGATGCGGGCGATGGTCTCCGTGACACAGAGCGCGCTTGACCTGTGGGTGCAGTGAAAGCACCAATGTCGCCAATACCCTCTCCAATTGTGCCGTCAGTACCTGTATGTACATCGCGGTGTGCCTCAAGCCGGGCCTCACGCCAGTCTCGCTTGTAGGCACTCTCCGCCGTGATCCCATCTTCGAATGACCGCAAGTCCCCTTCAAGTCTCATATTCGTATAGTCGGAGTTGTCTTTGTTAGGGGACAGAACTGTAGATCGGAGGATATGATCTCCTGTTGGTCGTGCTGCGAAAAGCTCGAGAGAAAGAGAGCCCGCATTTTTCATCGTAGAGTCAGGCAGTTTCGGCAAATTATCGTCCAGAACTGCTTCCCCCAGGTTTTCGATCCACTCCCATGGCCGGTTTTGTACTGGCGAGCTGTAGATGAGTTGTCCAGAACTATCACGGTGAGCGTGAACAAGGTCCTTAACGACGTTGTTTGGCGGTATATAAGGAAGAAGTGAACACAGTAGAGCGTAAAATTCTGGCGGTGCATCCGGAGGAAGGTCAGATACAGGAATCTTAGGGTAAAACTTGAAGAGGTCAGGTGTGCTAGATTTTGAGCGGGAATTGAGCTCTGTACGACACAAATGTAAGTGTAGTTAAACCTAGGACAGATCAACCTACCATCAATGACAAAATATAAAGTATCTGCCAGTAGCGAAAAGGCAACTGCATCGAAGTGTGCACCAGCTGCGTGCTTCTAGGGAACGTCAGTAATTGGGAAAATGGACAAGTTTCTTCAAACTTACTAGAAGAAGGCGAAACAGGACAAATGATATACCTTCGTGAACTTCGATACAGGAGGATGACCACATTCCAGTAAAACCGAGATTAAACTGCAAAAGTCGGGCAAGAAAGATGGCGGTGCGAGTTAGCTCCTGTGAAGTGTTCGTAACTCCAGATATCATCACGTCAGTGGTTGTGAGTGTCTCCAGTATCACTTTGCTAAGTCGTTCTTGTAATAGAGGATCAAGGATGAGAACAGCTCCTGGCGTCCGGAGTGGCTCGGCTACATGTGAGAGAACACGGAGCAGCTCGCCCGCACGATTTACTCGGTCGAGGAGGACGTCGCGTGAAAGTGGAAGTGGGGGTCGGGTGAAGATCTCGACAATGCTTTTGAAGCCATTATTGAAGAACTACTTGCGTGGATAAGTGTGAAACATGCCAATCTGCATATAAAGATTACCTTCTCCGCAACGGAACCGTCAATTCCTTTGGCCATTTCTGCGATGAAATATGCCTCGTCGGATGCCATGGAGTGATGAAATAACATTGACATCATTTTATCAAGTGACATACTTGCTGCTTGCCTTGTAGAGTCATGTGCCATTGCTCTGCCAAGTTGTCGAAGGCCAAATTGAAGCTGAACAGCCGTGGCCGCAAGGCGCCATGGACTCAGCTCGGACGAAATACGACCACTAAGAAACGCGTTCACATCTGTAGCTATATACAAATATCAGAGCTTCTGAAATTTACCGCAAGACAAAGACTGGCCTTCACTCGAGTCACTTAGTATCACCTTCAGCGCATTAACAAGTGGCTCAAACAGTGCCTCCCCAATGGACCCAGACTGAATAGGCTGCTCGAACGCCTTCCGTATGACATCGAGATCGCGGTAAGCTGCCTGTCTGAACTCGCGACTCTCGCAAGTCCTTACTCGGAGGTTCCTTGCGGTTGTTCGCAGCTCCGATGGAACAGAGTCGTTACATTCTATCAATAAAAGCGTTGGCATCTCGGCTACAAGAAGCGGGAAATGTGGCTCGCAGAACGCATCTTGGCGCCGGCTATGGATTCGATGGGTGTCGAGTAAGGAGAAAGGTATTGTTGATGACACCTGCGTTTCCTCCTGAAGGATCAGCGAGTCAAAAAGCCGGATAGCAGACTGTATGAATAAAATCGGTAGTTGAACTGGGTGCCCTGCTGTCGAGCTGGCGCAAAGACGCCAAGCCGGGTAAACGAGACCACGGAGAAGTGTTGTTGTGGAGAGAGCACCATGTGCACACAAGAAGAGCAAGATTACAGAGCATACGTCCCAAGCATCTGCAGTAAGAGCTAGGATTTCCGCTTTCCCAGTTCCTAAGCACCATTGCAAAACATGGACATCTATGCCTGCTGGAAGATGTTGGTCAACATGAAGGAGAAACTGGGAATAACGTAGAGCGATAACGTGTCTCCTGTTAATATCTTCAGTCATGAGAGGCACTTGTCGCAGTGAGGCAATTGCATTGTCCCACACTTTCCACCCCCAGTGAAGCGAAGTGCGATACTTGTACCACAACCCATTTGCGAGTACGGTGGGAGCATCCGGCTTAGGATCGTCCGCTAATAACAAAATCTCCGGAAGGACGTCTGGGACATGTTCAGGACGATCAGTACCAGGAGCCAAGGCCTACGGACTAGTGAGAAAGGAATCCGTGCATCTCTCCGCTGGACTCACATGACTGAAGGATGTGATGTCCGTGTTGATCTGTAATCTTACAGATTCATCAAAATGACGTCCAGCGTCCATCTGAACCAATAACGCTAGCAATGATCGCACTTGCATGCCTCGATTCTTCCAGACCATATGCGCCGAGTAAAGTGCGGAGGTTATTGCCCCCGTACAGTTCATTGACGTCCATACTGTTGCGAAGCGATGAAAGACCTCTCCTACCGTTAGTATCATTTGTGCATTGGACGTTTGGGATAGTACAGAGAGACTGAGCTGTAAAGAACTACTCAACATAGTAGGCGTTGATCAGTGAAATGTAAAATACCTCTAGCAACGACCCATAGCAGTTTGTGAAGCTCAGCAGCTCTACTACAGTGCTGTACGTTTGCAATATGGTGGCCTCCTCACATGCATCTGACCTATGTCCCATTAGGGGGATCAAGTCATCCAGGACACGACTTACGTCGCTGCGAATTTACTATAGCTGGGAAGGAGCCATTGTTTGAATACCTTCACTTGTTCGAACCGCGGTGCGTTAAAAGTGGCGCTGCAGCTTTCCCGGATAGCAGAAAGAGACAGGGGTGGTGGCAATGCAGCCCCTTGACAAACCCATCAGGATGGACACTAAACACAGGATCAAGACTATATTACCACCAAACACGAGGGGTATTATAGCCCTAATTTCACGACGCATCTTGCGCTCACATAGGTCTTCTGGAGTTTCGCGCGTGCGGGCACCATGAAGAATCGTTTTGCGTTGATGAGACAGTGATGAGGTAGTGTTATGCAAGGGTATCCACCGAAGAAATTCTCTGTGTCTTGATATGGGTATGTTTGACTGTTAGAAACAAGCGAGTCGCTCAAATCGTTGATATCCAGTTATCCGCGACATCGTACCTGCGCGTATGACAGACTTTCCTCTCCCCTTGCGACGAGTCTCTGGAGATATGCTGCATAGTCGAATAAACCATCCTTGACCAGTTTTCCAAAGAGGGCCGAAACGGCCCTGAGATTTCCGCTTTCTGAAGCTACATCATTGGTATCTAGCCAGTCGAATAGATGATCTTGAAGTGCCACAAGGGACATTTCGCGCCGTGCTGTGCGCTGACGGTATTGGGAAAGTAGAGTCACCGCTGCGTATGTTCGATGGGGTCCAACCTGAAGGGGGGTTACACACCAAGTAAGCAAAGTATCAAGTTTGTCATAGAAACTAGAGGTGGATGGATTATCGGCTGTATTGCATGGAAAAAAGTCAATGGTCGACATGTCGGTCGTGCTCGAAATGGAATTGAGGATCTTTGGGAGATGAATCATTCAGATAACACAGGGAAATAAGATCATACCTGAATGTCGACAACCATCGAGCCAAGTCTTTCCAGCACCCGCGGAGGAAGATTACAGAAGAGCATAGCGTCTGTACGGCGTTGAATATCACTGATATTTTGAAGAAAAATACGCTGGATTTCACGATGCCGCATATCTCCGGGAATGGGTAGATCACCAACATCGTCTGAGAGGACTGGCACTAAGAGGGATGCATAACCTGCCCACGTGTGTGGGCTTACAAATGCGTCCGGAAGAGCCAAGCATATTCGCTGAAGGAGTAAACACTATGACATGTCCACTACACAGCGGGCTCACCTGTAATAACGACTTAAGCAATCCTTCCAGCCTAGTGAGTTGATCCAGTGCAGAAGACCGTATCTAAAAAGAATTGAGTAAAGGTTATCTGCAGTATACCGCGTTTTTCACCTCAGTCAACTTTGCTAGGCATGCATCAACGAACGGCTTGGTGAGCGCCCGATTCGTCAACATATCATCAAGGTATTCATCGGCAAGATGGGCAACGAAACCAGTCTGGGCGAGATTGCAGGTGGACATTTGTTGAACCAGCCAAGCGAGGAATGCACGGCTGTCAACGAGTCCCTCTGCATAAAAGGGTCGTAATAGCTGAAGGCTAGAATAGCTGCATCAACTAGTTTTTTCTTTGAAAAGTGAAAGTGCTCACCAGTAACGGAAACGTGATACCCATCGCTCACGCGATTCAGAATCTGAAAGGACACCCTTGAATGTTTGTTTAATATTCAGCCCAGGCCGAGGTGCACTTGGTAGCGCAATTTCACCAAGTTGCTTCCTGATATAGCCAGTCATTACATTAGTCCAGTCGACACTATATTGCGTGGGATTGAAGTTAGGTTTGTTCCGAAGGCCAGCCTACAGATGTACCATGAAAACGTAGTCGTATCAAACAGTTTGGAATACTATACCGTTTCATTGGCGCCAAAAACCCGCAAGAACCACACAGCACGGGGTATTGCCACGTCATTGGATTGAAGGAGGTCTAAGAGATCGTGCCCCTTGGCACCGTGGGGTACGCTCTTCCCTAGTTTGTAGAGGGGAACATCTGGATTTGCCAGATCAGCAAACCAGGATTGTCGTCTGGTATCATTAAGGGTAACGCGGGATGGGATCTTGAAAGTCGAAGCCCTGGCAAAGAATTAAACGTCACTATTGCTGACGCGCAATCGCACTTACGGTATAGCGGGTATATTTTCGGCACGTCGACAAAATATTTCATTCATAAGAGTTTCCAAGTCTGTAATGGTGTCGCTGTCAAAGAACCGAGCCCGCTTTGAATCCTGCTGGGACCGTGCTTCGACAGCCCCAGAGTGCTCTGACTGCGAGAAGGTGAAGCGGTCATAGTACGAATGGTTAGCAACTGGCACACCTGAACATACGGGTTCAAGGTGAACCCAGATTTAACATTACTATCAGACAGGACATCTTCATCCTGCCCAGGGTATGGGGGATGGAACCCAGGATAACCTTATAGGATGTCACAATTATGTAAACTAGCTGGACTTGTAGATGGAATACTCGCCGACGTCTGCAACCTTGTGTGTAGCAGGTACCCAAGCAGGGGGGTGACATTCGTAGATGGGTAAAGAGTCACCCTGACTGTCCTTCTCCCGTTTTGCGCTGATTTTCGTCATAGATCCCAGTCGAATTCAGATTGGACTATACGAGCGAAGGAGATCTAAAGTGCTCATGCAAGGCATGATGCTCAGTGTCAAGATGCGAGGCGGTGTAGAAAGAACAAACCTCTTGACCTATAACCCGCGCGCAAGATGGCTTGTGCCGATAAGTGGTAAGGAGAGAGGGTTCTTGCGGATGACTATGCCCACAGTTGGAGGACTGGCTAGGGATGGTCAGGCCATCAGACGCTGGAACGTTTATATCCAACGTTTTTTTGGCTGCTGCGTGCAACTTCAACAACACTTGAACTTCAATACTATATATAATTACCATGTACGTCGATACAAACTACATCATACTCGGGCCTTGACAGCCTGGCCCAATGTACAACAGTGCTCGGAGCGATTTCTAAAGGCTTTCGACCTAATTGGTTGAAAGTGATGTCGTCATGCAGGCACTGGTGGCTATGATACAAACCAATTCTCTCTGAGGACCGTCACAGCGGAACCCCACCGTATTTCAGTATCAACTTTCCATTCCAAGCAACCGCAGTGATGAGCGAAGAAACTGAACCTCTCATACAAGACAGAGATTACGGACACGGCGGTGCAGAGCAGGAAGCTGCGCAGTCTCAGACACGAGCTATCCGCATCCGTGCCATTGTCTGGTCCCTCTTAGCTCTCATATTCATCGTCGGTGTCATCATTGTTCTTGTCGGTCCTGAAAACTATGGTGATATCGGCCCTGGAACCTTGCCTAGGGACCCAGATGCCGCTGCTCGAAAGTTACTTGATATGGCCCCTGTCATAGTATGTATGCCTTACCATGACTTTCAATGCCAAGTTACAATTATTCATTTTTTGTTTCTCAGGATGGACACATTGGTTAGCGAGAGCCATCGAGTCTTTTTTGTAATAACGATGTCTTCTATCAGATCTACCTATAGTTGCGCGTTATGGCTGGAGAAACAATGTCTCTGCCATTCCATTGGATGACAAGATGCCTATGCATGTTGATATTCTTCGCCTCAGGGATGGGAAAGTCGGGGGATTCTTCTGGTAACGCATGGCCGGCGTTTCCGTCATAGCTGATAGCGAACTTCGTGCAGGTCTGTGTACGTTTCTTGTGCAGATAGCTCTGCAGAAGGAAAGGAGTTTGTAAATGCAACCTGGAGCGTGAGGTAAGTAAAGAAGGTCGCCTCCGTTATAATCACTCCACTGTCACCTGCAGAGATACGCTGGAACAGATTGACGTTGCAAAGGGTTTAATTGCCAAGTACCCGGAAGTAAGGTTTCTATGTCTACTCTCATACTTCCAGCTCACGCGACAGTTATTCAGACTTTTCAGTTTACGGTCACCTCTACCGCTGTCAAAGAATCCATTGCCCAGGGTAAAATAGCCAGTTTACTCGGTGTTGAGGGGTACGTCGCTTAGGATCTAGAAAGATTTTCCCTGAGACCTTCTGTAGCGCACACCAGCTTGGGAATTCTATTTCAGTCCTTCGACAGTATTATGACCTTGGGGTCCGATACGTCACTCTCACCCATATATGCCACAATTCATTCGCAGACTCCTGTGGTTATTTAGAGACCATTCCGCCACTACACTACGGATTGAGGTGAAGGTTAACTTGGCAGGATTACAGCATTCTGACATCTCATCCCGCAGTCCGCTCGGATTCAAGCTTATAGAAGAGATGAATCGGATTGGCATGTTGATCGATCTGTCGCATACATCTGATATGACTGCTACACACGCTATTATGCATTCCAAGGCACCTGTCATTTGGTCACATTCGTCTGCACGGGCAGTACATGGTGTCGCACGAAATGTGCCTGACGAGGTGCTTGGTATGATTGGCACAGGCGAAGGACAGAAGGATGGCATCATTATGGTGTGTTCTCCGTCTTCGCAGATGTGCCAGTCCCATCACGAATTTGACAGGTTAACTTTTCGCCATCGTTTGTTGCACCGGACGGCGAGGCAGATGTAAAGAAAGTAGCTGACCATGTAGAACATATTGCGAACGTAGTCGGCAAGAAGCAGTGAGTACGCCCTCGCCTTGTCCAGTGCCCTTCTTTCAACTTCCACATTTTAGTGTTGGTATTGGTAGTGACTTTGATGGGATGTTGGACACTCCTAAAGGGTTGGAAGACGTTTCGAAGTATCCGAATCTGGTGCGACTTGATGCGTTTCCTGCGTTTCCTGCGTTTCCCACTAAATACGTTTCTCAGATCGCGGAACTTTTACATAGGGGTTGGAATAAGTACGAACTTGCAGGTTTTACCGGCGGGAACTTTCTTCGCGTGTTTTCTGCAGCTGAGGACGTTGCTCGTAAACTGCAAGCAGCGGGAACCCCACCTGTTTACGATGTCTATGAAAAGAGAGATGATTTTCCAGAGTGGAGGTATCAATAACAGACCGACATCCCTTCGTATCAGGTATTTGATTATGGTCCTCCCACAACTTACATATATCTGCGGTTGTAATGAGGTTTTGCACCCCATTGCAGAGTTGACCTTAGACGGTCCACTGTAATATACTCCTGCAAATGCTTGTAATTTGTAAATGGTTCGTAAATAGTAGTACGTAACACGCTTTTCCTTCGCGTTCATTGCATTGCGGGCCAGTTCAAGAGCAGTCCAAAGCTTCAACATTGGGAAGGATGGAATATCTGCGCAATCTGGGCTCCGTAGCTGTTTCGACGCTGGTCCAGAAATCAGGCATAAACTTACCGTTCACGCTTGGGCCGAAGGTCGCATCTTGCGAGACATTCTGGAGCCTGTATGATGCCACGAAGCGGGTACACACATCTAGCTGTTAACGAACTAAGGCAACCTTATAACTTGTGTACAGGACGATGGGAACCCCGTGTCAGTGTTCGAGTATGATCTCATTCATCCTCTTAACAAAACCACTTCGCCCCTGGCAAGGAATGCTCTGCGAAAGCTACGGATCATACGACATCCCGATGTCCTCAAATTTATGGATGTCGTCGAGTCCGATAGTGCTATCTTAATCATGACAGAGCGAGTGAAACCTCTCCAGACCGCGTTGCAGGCGATGCCTGTCCGGGGCCAACAAGAGAAGGAAGAATGGCTTTTGTGGGGACTTCATCGAGTATCGGTGGGTTGTTTGCTCTAAGGACAGCCCACACTCCAGTTCACATGGCTACAGGTAGCGCTTTCTTTTATAAATGACTCTGTTTCATCTACCCACGGCAACATACGCACCACCTCCATCTTTATTACCCCCTCCGGAGAATGGAAGCTTGGTGGGTTTGAAGTTCTGAGCAATCCAAAGGATGATTTCGCCGTCTTATATGTAAGTATCTATTCTGTCTGACACTATCTTGGAACCAAATCTATTAGACCATGGGTAGTTTCTTACCGGATGCTATGGCATGTGCATCACCAGAAGTGAAAAAAAGTGGCTGGTCGGCCTTGAAAGAGTGAGTTAGTTGCTGTGATCTCAATACCCGTAGACTTGAGATCCACGGCAGCAGCCCTATACATGCAGCAGACAGCTATGCTCTTGGTCTCCTCCTCCATACTGTATTCAATCCTGCGGATCCTCCACCTCCAACTGTTCATCCCCCTCACCCTCCACCTCAGCCTTCATCTCGCGGATCTATACCACCGTCCGTGTTCCCCTCGTTCAAGAAATTGCTCCATCCTAATCCGAAATCTCGATTACCCCTTAAAACCTTTTTGGATCTTGGAATGGCTGAAACGGCGGGTGATGGCTCTGGCTTCTTCTCCAACAATCGTTTAGTAAAGGTGTGTGGGGGTCTAGACAATTTCGGCTTAAACAATGAGGCAGATAAAGTGGCCCTTCTACGGTATGCAAAATCCCAAAATTTGAGGTGTGCCACTAATTTGTCTGTATCCAGCATGCTGAAAGACTCTGCTTCATCGTTCCCCCCCGAATTTGCGGCATTCCGTATCCTTCCATCTCTTGTATCTGCATTGGAGTTCGGGGGTGCTTCAGCAGCTAGTATCGTGCCCCTTATCTTGCAGTTCGGGAATAGTGTACCTCCCGAGGAGCACTGCCGCACTGTACTTACGCCTCTCGTCAAACTTTACGCAAACCCTGATAGAGGAACGCGAATGGCCCTTCTGGACAGTTTACCTGATTATGCGGAGAAACTCGACAAGAAAGTTGTCGTCGATCAAGTGTGGCCAAATATCGTATGTATTCGGTTCGTGCCGACAGTGTACTATTGCTTAGAATCTTGCTTAGCAAACTGGATTTTCGGACACGGTGGCTGTCATTCGTGAAGCTACAATTCGCGCCATGGTCCTTCTTTCACCGAAAGTGTGTCGGTACCAGTGTCTTCTCTCGCTTAATATTGACAGAACGGTAGTTAAACGATCGTATATTAAATAATGATTTACTCCGACATCTTGCTCGCATGCAAAATGATCCCGAAGATTCCATCCGTACAAATACTTGCATTCTTATTGGACGACTTGGACCAACCCTGGGGTACAACGCGAAACGAAAAGTGTTGGTTCCCGCTTTCTCGCGCTCGCTCAAAGACACATTCGTACATGCAAGGGTGGCAGGGTTGATGGCATTCATGGCAACCAGCGAATGCTATGACATAGAGGATATCGCTGGAAAGGTCATTCCATGTATCGTTGGAGCGACGTTAGATAAAGAGAAGTGAGTCTAAACACTTGATCTGACCGAACCACACCTTCATGATTACCGACAGACTTGTCCGTGACCAGGCGTTCAAGGCCATAGAACTATTTGTCAAGAAACTGGAGGCACATGCTGCCGCTATGGTACGATCCACGTGTGCCCATTCTCATACACCTTGACCATACCCTTCCCAGCCAGAGACGGTGCTTACTGAGGGCGATGGGACAAGCGTGCCCGTGTCCATGCCTGGAGCGTTAAATCAGACTAATATCGTGAATTCTGCAACAGGTGCTGCTAGCGCCCTTGCTTCATGGGCAATCACCTCTATCGGAAAAAAGGTGATTAGATGCATCATTCGGCTATCACCTTCCTATTGAGCCTCCACTCCAGCTTGTACCGGGCGACCTTCAAAGTACCATTTCTAGCCATGCCGAGCCA
>Ga0307516_10004458_pt1 | contig 17253 bp, 28 predicted proteins | sample 19_EM_MG_FD_203310 | JGI IMG/M metagenome (GOLD analysis project Ga0307516, IMG submission 203310) | Populus trichocarpa ectomycorrhiza microbial communities from riparian zone in the Pacific Northwest, United States - 19_EM | ecosystem: Host-associated > Plants > Roots > Unclassified | place...
CTTCCGTCCTTTCCCCTTGGCGAGTCCCTCAGGCGCGTTGTATATAGAGAGAATGTTCCTCCTTCGACTTTGTATCAATCAACCAATTCACTATCTTCGTCTCTATCGATCCCTATATTCCAACAGGAACGCTACTGGGTGCAACCGTTTTTCATCATCGCGCTGCGAGAGGACTGCCCCTATCGCAAATTCTGAGGTGTCAGTTTCGATGATGACTGCTCTGGTTGGGTCGAAGTGTGCCAGGATCAGGGCCATGGTGAATCGTTTTTTTAACTCCTGGAAGGCTTGTTCCACTTCTTGGCCCCATGCCCATTCTTTTCCCGATTTTTTCGTCAATTCCGTGAGCAGCTTTGCTACCCGTGAGTAGTCTTTGATTAATCGCCTGTAGAAGTTGGCAAATCCGAGGAAGAATTGGACCTCCATCAGGTTCTGGGGGATTCTCCATTCCAGTATGGCGTTGACTTTTTCTGTTGACATTTTGATGCCGTCTCGTCCGATAACGTAGGCCAAGAATTCCACCTCTTGGGTTTTCCAGATGCATTTTTCGGGGGAGACCGCTAGGCCATTGGTTTGCAGCCGTTTGAGGACTTCTCTAACCGTGTCGTCGTGTTTTTTCTCGGTATCGGCGTAGACCAGTATGTCGTCCATGTAGGCTAGCACCCCGACATCCAGCATGTCCGAAAAGATGTGATTCATCATGTCTTGGAAGGTAGAGGGGGCGTTTGTTAGCCCAAAAGGCGTAACCTGGAATTCGAACAACCCATAGCGTATTTGAAAGTCGGTTTTCCATTCATCTCCTTTCTTGACCCTGATGAGGTGGAAACCGTTTTTTAGGTCCATCTTGGTGAACCATTTTGCTCCTCTGACCCTGTCTTGTAGTTCCTGAAGTAACGGCAGTGGGTATCTGTTTGGGATCGTGATTCGGTTGAGGGCTCGATAGTCTACGCACAGACACAGTCCCCATCCATGCAGTTTTGGTACGAAGAGAATGGGTGATCCGGCTGGCGAAGTAGAGTGTCGGATCTTGCCTGTTCATTCCATTTCCTTTAGCCACTCTCTTAGTGTCCGGAGCTCTGTCTCCGAAAGTGGGTATATAGGCCCCCATGGCACCATGCTGTTTTCTTGGAGTTCAATCTTGCAATCGTAGGGGCGATGCTTGGGGAGTGCGTCTGCTGCTTCCTGTCCCATGATTCCTAGGTATTGGTGGAATTCTGGTGGGACTCCTGAGTCTAGGGCGTCTTCGTCTGATACTTCATGGGTGTATCCTAGGAGGTGTGCAGTTGGGTCGGTAGCTACTGAGTCGTCCATATTACTGAGAACTTGTCAGTCTCAAACCAGGTGCAGCTGGCCAGGCACTGGGCATTATTGAATCTTATTTCCTGGTTCGTCCAGGCGCCTTGGGGTGGATCTGCGACTATCCATTCAAATGGGAGGAAGATATCTATTTCTGCGTCCATGGGGGAGACTTCGAATTTCTCCACGGAGTAATACTTTCGGTGCTGCAGGAGCATAGGCTTTGTATAAAATCTGCCTGCTCCCGGGACGGGTTCTCCTGTATAGCTCTTGATGCTGTGCTTCTGCTTGTGCTCCTTTTTTTCCAGGCCAAGCCGTTCCATGGTGCGTTCATTGATTAGTGCTACTGAGCATCCAGTGTCCAGTAGGGCTTGTACTCGGTGGTTTTCTCCTTCGTGGTGTAGTACCATCGTGATTATCAGTCGGGTGCCGCTTGCAGGGTTCCGGGGTTTCTTAAACAAGGTTTCAGCACTTGATTCTTCGTTTTTTCTTTTCCGGGATATTTCGCATATCATCATCGAGGCCTTAGACGGCGGCATCGTCTGGCCTCTAAAAAATCCGATTCGGAGTCTTCCCACAGGGGTGCAACAGCGTTGGTGTCCAGGGTCTCTACCGCCGCTATTTTTTGCTGTTTTGCGGCAGGCCGGTCCTCCGGTTCTTCAGACCTTTTTCGTTTCCCGTCTGTCACTGCTGCGGTTTTTCATGGCGCAGTGGGTAGGAGAGTTCCTTTTCTCGTGTTGAAGGAAAAACACTCGAATGTCCGGTGTCCAGGGCGTCCGCACCTCCAACAGTCCTCCCAATTCTGGCTGTATTCTTCTTGTTCCTTGGCGGGGACTCCTTTCAAGGCTTCATCCTTTGTATCCCAATGGTCCTTTCCTCCCCACCAGTTCTGGATTTTTTCCCCCGAGTGCTCCGATCTATCCCGCTATGGGGTTTTGTCGGTTTCCCTGCCCCTTCAGGCATTGTCAGTGTTCCCCTTCCCCTGACCGTCCTTTTTTCCATCGTTTTTGGGGAGCTGCGTTGTTCTGCCCGCTTCCCTTACGGCCTTGAGGGCCTTTTTCTTTTCCACCTGGATTCCCGCCCGGTAGGTGGTGCTCATGAACCCTTCATCATCCATAGGCTTGTCCGGGTTCTGGTTGAATCACACGTCCAGGATGCTGTCTGGCATCGCAAGATCGATTTTTTTCTCGTAGACCTTCCCCGGTTGCTTTCACGAAATTGTTCAGTGCTCGGAACTCCGTGAGGTAAGTGCGGATTGATCCTTGGTATTTTTGTTGTCCTAGTTTGAACTGGGCATCGGCTACTTCCCTTTCGTTGCGATACTCTGCTTGAATTGCTGCCGCGTAATTGACCCAGGTGTCATTTCCTTTTACCTCGCGGAAGCGCTGAAGGTGCCATACTAGGGCTGTATCCGAAAGTATTGTTCCGATCCAGGCAATTTTCTGTTGATCCCCTGTTTCTGGATAGAACCCGAGGAACATGGTGACGGCTTCCCACCACTGATTGAAGGCGGTCGAACTTTTACCGTCGAATGCTTCCGGGTTCTTCATTTTTAGTCGCGCAATATTGACCTGTTCAGATCGCGCCGGTCAGTCTTGGCGGGCCCGTTCTACTCCTTCCGCCACCAATCGTACCAGATCCTGCGTGGTGATTGTAGGCCCAGGGTTTTTTGGCGGCGAAGGAGAACGGGGGTGCCGGAAAGGCGGTCGGGGTGGTTCGGATGGTGGGCCCGAGGGGGGTCCCACGGATGATTCGGGTGGCGTTGAGGGGGGGGGTCCTCCTTGACCCGCTGCCGGTTCGGGTGCTGGTGGCCTCGGGGACACTTGGCATCTGAGTTGTTCCAGCCTCTGCCTCATTTCTGGCGTTGTGGGTACTGGCGGGGATCTGTCGTCAGAACATCAGACCCGGGTTTAGGCATAGTGGGCTTCCCAAAGCTGGTTGTGAGTGGGCTGATGGAGCGCTGGTGCTGGTCTGCCGGACAGGGCTTCTCTATGCGGGTGGTCCTACTGGCGCTGGTGGTGTTGCGGGTAGCGGGATCCTGGTCGCAATGCGTTGGATTTCTGTTCTTGCTTCTTGGAGTTGGGCTTCCAGGGTGGACACCCGCCGGGCCTGGTATGCAGCTGCCCATAGTTCCACGTTTCCCTGAAAGTTGGCCAGGTGTTGATTTCGAGCCATGTTAGCTTCCGCCAGGAAGGACAGGGCATTGTTTACCCAGGCTAGCTGAGTGGCCTGACATATTTGTCACTCGTTGGCCTCATTGGTGTGCTCAATGATGGCCTGCCAGACGTTTCTGACAAGAGATTGGTACGCGTTTGCTGCATTCGACAGCTCACTGCGTATCCATTCCTCCGCTATTTTCTCGTTAGCATTGACTCGGTCATATACGTACCTAGTGCCTTCTGCCAGGGTTTGATAGGCTTGTTCGATTTTGCCTGTCCGTCGGTCAGTTCTATCGTAGATGTCGCCGCACAGCTCGATAAGCCACTGTAAGTCGTTTTTGCCCTGCTGTTGCTGGCGCACCAGGGTTCTAACCCAGACTGTGGGGTTGGCTATTTCCACCGTTTGTTCCTGTCTTGGTGTTCCGTCAGTGATTTGGAGTAAGTTGCGTGGGGCCTCGAGCTGGAGCATGTTGAAGTCTGACAAGGTCGTCATTACTCAATACAGGTTGAGGAAGTCTCCACTGTAGATGGTCGAGTCGTAGTCGAAGTGGTAATCGAACAGGTCGAAGAGTTCGTCTTCGTCGAAATCGGCAGGTTGGGATAATAGTGTACCGTTCTACCACTGCTGGGTGTACCACTGGTATGGGGCGCACTCGATCGTTTCGCAAATTGGCTTAGGTCCGTCGATCGCTTCTTCCGACTTTTCGTAGTTGGCAAGTTTGCTGTCAATTGACTGAAAGGTGTAGTCGGTAGAATATTGCGACTTTGGTTCCAGTAAGTTGGATAATTCGCATAGGTAGAGGTGATCTTCGAAGTGAATTCCGTAAGGGTGATTCATTCGTTGTGAGGATCCTCTTGGTAGGGCGTGAAAGTAGGGTGATTTAAGATCAAGATTATAGTGTGACACTGGGGTTGTATCGTAACCGGAGTGTGGAGAGAATCAAAGGTAATCAGGCTACTTTCGATAATTCACAACGGAATAATCTTAGATCTTGTGTGTGGGTTTTCAGTGATAGTGTTGGTGAGGATGTTTCGTGCTGGGTTTTCTCTTGTCGGGCGAAAACCCCTTCCTTTTTATCTGAGTGTAGCTAGCATGAGAGATGGTGACTCGGATTTGGATTCCCCTGAGGTGCATGGACCTCGTGGGCGACCCATTGATCCTGGCAGGGTGTAGATAAGGGGAGATGAGGTTTCATGCAAGCGGGCGGGGTGCTATCCCTACCGGACTCTCTTCCGTGCGCCATCAGCAGGTGACGTGGCATCCCCTCCTTTCGGGGGAGGGGTCCTTGCCCAAGTCCGGCGGTCTGTGCGCCATCAGCAGGCGTCGTGGCATCCTCTCCTTTCGGGGGAGACGTCCTAGCCCAAGCACCTCTCCTTTTTGCAATCTTCCCCTCATCTCCAGGGATACGTGTCTTAGGTCCGTCTCGGCCGTAAGCTCATCTCTGGTCCGTATCTCCCTCCTAGACTCTTTGGGTGTGTTCCATCATCCTTCCGTGCCTATTTCTAGCATAGCTACGTACCCGAGATATTCTAGGTGTAACACTTGTGGTGTGTGTCGTGGTGGTAGATTGTTTTCCAGAGGGTTTTAGATGATGCAGCTTGGAGCTGTTGGGTCTGGTATGCTGTTTTGGCTTTGCATACCATTGTCGACCATTTGTGCTGTTTATGTTGGCTATCTTTCCGATTGACGTCATTGCGTTCACAGCGGGCTCGTCTCTCTGCCCATTTGACTGCTCTTTTTGCCAGTGGAAGGTTTTGGTTCCACCATGGTGCTTCCTGTTTCCGTGGGTCCTTCATGGAGACAGCGTGGTTGGTTGCTTCGTAGATGAGGTGGGTGATGTCAGTGATGGCATGGAGGGAGTCCTCAGTTCCTTAGAGGTTTGAGAGGTCCATCCGGATAGCCTGTATGTGGGAGGCAAAGCTTTCCCAGTTGGCCTTGCACCAGCAGCACTGGGCCTTCCATGGTGCTACGTTTGATGGTAGGGAGAGGGTGGCGGTGAGGGAGCTATGGTCTGAGGTGGTGTCGTGTTCGGTCACTAGGGTGAGGATCAGCTGTGTTGTCCTGCCCCTGGAGAGGCATAGGTCGATAGTGGAGGGTTTTCCCCCATTTCGGGGGTGCTAGGTAGGGGTTGCTATTTTGTTGTGAAGGTGGAAGTTATTTTCCAGAAGCCAATTGGTGATGGTGTGGCTAGCCAGGCAGATACGTGCTGATGGGGGCAGTGGGCCCTGCCACCACATATGGTGAGCATTGAGGTCCTCCATCAGGAGGCAGTCTGCCGGTAGGTCAATAGTGGGGAGGATGGCTACTATTGGGTCCGGTCATCCAGGGGAGTATAGGTTGTATAGGGTGAATGAGGTGATGTGTTATTGCTGTTGGGATGTAATGGTGGTGCTTAGGAAGGTGTCCTGGGCCGTGAAAGTGATAGTGGCGCTTAGCTGAGGCATGTGGTGTACGTATGATGCGTATCTGGACTGTGTTGGTATTGAGGTGAACATGTCGAAGTTTGGAATAGTGGGAGAGTTTCCATATCTATCCCACCATGGTTCTTGGAGGAGGCAGATAATGTTTTCGGGTTTTCTGACGAACTCTTGCATTGCTGAAATCGTAGTCGCTTGGCCCCTCGCACAGTTCAGCAGCTGTATGGACCTAACAGCATGTGAGGGCATTTTATATAGTCATTCCGGCCATGGGGGCGTCTTCCGAGGTGGTCATAGCCATCGTATTCATGTTGTTGTTGAAGGATTGGATCTTATTACCTGTAGGGCAGTTAAGGTCGCTAGCCTTCTGAGGTGTGTCGCAGTTAGCACAGCAGATTGGTGGGTGGGTGCAGGTGGGGCTTCTCTTACCAGTCGGAATGGTGCATGGGTGGTCTTTGGTTTTGTGGGCATCCGCACAGACTGCACAGTGTGACGGGTTTTTGCACAGGGCGGCTGGGTGTCCGTAGCCCTCGCAGTTCCAACACTGAGTGCTTCTTCTGTATGAAATGTAGTTGTCAAGTTGACATTCACGGTTGCAGATGGTAAGGTAGTGTCGTCCAATGTCAGCCTTCTTGGTGCTGCCACTGAGGGTCATGACTATTGTCGAGGTTGCTTTTTGTTCGCGTTGGTCTGCCGGGGTGATCCAGCATGGAGTCTGGCATTGGACCAGCTGGGGGTAGTTGGTGGCAATGCTGTCAGAGATATCAGGCAGGGAGAGGTGGGTCAGGACTCCGTGGAGCAGGAACTGGCTGAAGCGCTTTCCGATTTCGACCTTCTTACACTTGCCGTAGTAGGAGAGTGTGTCAGCGATGATTGTAGTGTAGTCTTTGTAGATATTATTGTTTTGGGTGTTGGTGGTGGTGAAGATAATGGATCCATGCATGGTTACCTGGGTGCAGACAAAGGGGGAGATGGTTACATCCTGGTTGGTGACCAGGGCTTCATTAACTTGGTGGAGTGCGGCATCGGTGATGGTCTGACGGGTGATGTAGTCTCGTTCGAAGTGGAGGGCTGTTTCGGCGGGGGAGGCACTTGGCAAGTGGCACCTGACTTCATGTTCAGCTTGGGGGTACATGGTCGGAATAAGCTTAGATGTAGCAGGCTTCCTCCCCTGATTCTTCTTTCTCAGGTTCTCTCATCCCTCGACGTTGGTGGTATGTATGGCGTATTCGGATGGCAGGTGTGGTTGGGTGGTTGGCATTTTGGCAGTGTTGGCATACGTGCAGGTGCTGGTACTGGTGTTGGTGGGTGGGTTGTTGATGTTGTGGTTGTTCTCGGTAGCTCCTTTCCCCCTTTCTCATTTTCTCTTTCTTTGGGTTGGAGCTGGTGGTGCTTGGGCCCCCAGCCAGCTTGGTGATGGTGGCTGGGCTCTGTGCGGCTGAGAGGAGTTGTTGTTGCATCTTGGTGACTCAGGTGCCCAGCGTGGCGATTTGCGTGGTTAGGCTGTTGGTGGAGTTCTGAAAGACGGTGTTGTTTTTGGCGAAGAGCTCAGAGATCTCGGTGTAGATGGTTCTGGCAAATTGGTCTAGGAGGTTACTGGTGATGATTTCGATGTCGGCACAGAGTGCGGCATGCTCTGGGCTGAGTGGGGCTGCCATATGGGGGGTAGTGCTGTTGAGCTCGTCTGTGTCTCCACCAATCACTTGCATTATGGTGACAAATTCAGTCTGTTGAAAGTCCATAGCGTTGTCATCGTTGTCTTCCCCTCCTTCATCTCCAGAGTCACCAGAGTCAGAATCAGAGTCAGAGTCAGAATCAGAGTCGGAGTCACTGTCATCCTCCTTATATGCTTGCTTTACAGTAGAGGGTGACCGTGAGGTTGCAACTGTAGGAGGTTGGAGGTTGTGTCGGGAGGGGTGCTGCTGGGAGCGGGCTCTTGGGGTTTTGTGCGTAGAGGTCTCTGTGGTGGCAGGGGTGTTGGGGTGGAGAAAGGCAGCAAGGGATCCTTGGCTGGGATTGTTGGTGGACCCGAAGCCTTTTAGCGAGGTGGTGATAGTTTGGCGATGCAAGCCAAAACCACAAAAAGCAGCCCGTAATAGGGGGGAAAATTCCCAGGAATGTTCTGGAGGGGTGCGGCCTCTAGTTAATAAACTATTGACTGACTCCTGAGGTGGCTTTCCGGGGTTGTTGAAAACTCAATTGGAAAAGAAGATTTTTGGTGTTACGAAAACAGTGAAGTTTTGGGGGGTGCTGTGAGGATAATATGCAACTTCAATCAATTGTGTGTAACACTACAGGCTATTTGCACTCCACCCTCCGTACCACCCCCATAGAGCTTCCATCTTTCCCAAACCCACCGAACAGAAAAACACAAAAGTAATCGCAGTGAGGAAATTTTCCGCAAGAAAGCAGAAAGCAAGCAAGTGAGGCAAGTAAATGTAGTACTACACTGGGGAGGGGAGAAGCTCACCCTCAGCCCTTCTTCCCCAGTTGTTGTGGCCTGGTTAAGGTTCAAACGCACTGAAGTCTGGCTCCGGTCAGTCTCAGTTGCTGCTTTTGAGACCATTGGCAGGGTCATGGTGTTTGTCGATACAGTGATATGGGGTCTGACTCAGGCCTGTTGCCCGGAGGAAGCGTTGGATTGCCGAGGCATTCTGGGGTGCTGTGATGTAGCTTGACATATGGATGTCGCCGGTGGTGAACTGGAGGAGCTACGTTCGCTCCGTTACGAGTAGCGGACAGTCGTGTAAAATGTGGTGTGAGGTATTCAAGTCGAAGCTGTTTGGACACGGGTCTGCCGGAATATTGGGTGGTGAGTCTGTGGGTGATCTGTTGCAAAACACCTTCTACATTGCATGGATATCTGCCCAGTTAACACCATGTAGGTGGTCAGGGAATTTGAATGAAGGATTGGAAAGCAGAAGCTCTTGCTTCCATCACTTGAGGAATAACGTCCGTGTCTGGGTGTAAAGCCAGGCCTTGATGGTAAGTGCGAAGTGGTAAGGGATGGTGGAGGACATCCCTGTTTTGGCAAGAGTGTTGGCCCTCTCATTACCACGAATGTTGCAGTGGGAGGGGCACCAAATGGTGAAGACGTGCCAGCCAAGATGCTGGAGGTCATTAATGACCTCGAGGGCTTGCCGCACATATTCGTGGTTAGTTTCATTGAATTGAAGGGTGTCAGTGGTAGCCCAATTGTCGATACAGATGAAAACCGAAGCGCCTATAGCTGTGGTAGTGAGGACTGTGGTGACAGCTTCTTGTACTGCATGGAGTTCAGCATCGTATACTTCAGCCCTATTGCCGAGATGGCAGTATCCATCCTCCAGCAAGTGGAGTTGCTGGTTTCTGCAGTGGTAGATGGCCCATCCACAGCCGACAGCGCCATTTTCCAGTTTGGAGCCATTGGTGTATATGACAATGGTTTGGACGGGCAGTGTGCATAGCCATTCTTCGTGGAGTCATTGTGGCTACATCGTCTTGTCTGGATTTGGGGATGTGGTCTTCGTTACTCCTGGTGCTGTTGACATCTTTGTACGATCCTCAAGCTTGCCCTGGACGAGGTGTTTGCTGAGATTGTTGAGATGGTGTAGTTCTGGAAGGTTGGAATGGGTATTTGGCTGGCTGCGTGGAGGGCCAAAGGCGTGGTGAGTCGGGAGAAAGTGGAGGCAAATAGCATACCATAGTGATAGGTAGTCTAGATATATGACCTTCAGGGGAAGGTAGGTGAGTGTGATAAGGTTGGTGGTTCTTGTATTAAGCGGTAGGCCGGTAATCCATCACACCATAGCATTGTACGTTACGCTGAGTGTGGCAGATACCGCCGGTATATCAGTCCACCATACCGAAGATACCCAGAATATAGCTGGGAGAATCGCTGTCATTGCCAGATAGTGGGCGATGTGGACGAGAATGCCATGGGACCAGTGGTGTAGGAAGCTCAGGCTACCCAGAATTTTGTATCCTCTGGTGGCTGCCATTGTAGCGTGATGGATGAAGGTAAGTGATTCGTCAATAAATACTCCCAGGTATTTGATTTGTTGTTTGGCTGAGATAGTGGTGCTGAGGATTCAGAGGGGTGGGTACGATGAGAGGCTCTTGTTTTTATTCTTGCTGTTAAGTGGGAGGCAGTAGAGCAGTTCCGTCTTTGGTGTTACGAAGGTGAGACCCAGGCGTATGCCATTCCTCAAGTGGCATTCAGTACATTCTTCGAGAAGTGTGTTGGCTATTGAGACTGTGGTTGACATCTGTACCATACAAATGTCATCCACGTAAGAGGTGTGCACAGTATCACTGGGGTGGTGTTGCTTTTCCAACATGGCATTGCTGTAGATGAGGAAGAGGATTGGCGAAATAGGTGATCCCTGAGGCAAGCCACATCGGTACGGCTGGGGTTTCTCAGATTGTTGGTCAAATCCGAATGCTATTTTCTGGTCAGTATTGAAGGTGGCTACCCAGTTGATCAAGTATGATGGCATTCGTCGTTGGTGCAGGATTTCCAGCAGTGTTCATGGGTGGACCTGGTTGAAGGCACCTGAGGATGGCTGATTGTTTGCGATTTAGTTTGCTGGTTTTTGGTTTGCTGATGGAGGTCGCAATGGGTGAGATCGTGTGAAGCAGTACATCAATAGCAGAGTTCTCTGGCTGGGCACCCATCTGTGAAGGGTGAGTTGCCCCACACATCAGAGCTGTGTGGGAGAAACATTTTGCCAGGATTGCTTCCAGTAGTTTACCAAAGTATGACTGGAGTGAAATTGGTCGGTAGGACTTTGGGTGCAAGTATGACTTCTTGCCAGGTTTTAGGACAACAACACAGTTGGCAGAGTTCCATTCTGGCAGATGGGCAGCGTGCCTGAGGCATGACGTGAAGAGATCAGGGAGAATATGTGGGGCGGTCTCGTTGAAGCGTTGTAGGGTGCTATAGGTAATGTCATCTGGTCTAACAGAGGTGCCGTATTTCAAGTGTGTGACGGCCAAGTGGATTTCCAACACTGTAACCTCCCGAGTGTAATGGCAGAAGTCTTTCTTGGAGGTAAGAATGTTTGCTGGGAGTGGTGTTTGTTATTCCATGTTGACCGTAGGGAACAGTGCATTACGTAGCACCTCACATTTCCCTTTGAAGTCAGATCTTCCCTCGAGTGGTGGAATTGGCTTATGGTGTGTGTTATGGTACTGGATCATTTTCCAAACTGTTTTGGTGGATATAGTCTCGAGCTGGTGGATACAGTAGGCTGCTTTTGCGCTTCGTACCATTATCGACCACTTGTGGCACTTGTATTGGCTGTCCGTATGGTTCAAGTCGGTGGGTTGTAAACAGGTACATCTATCCACACGCTTGACACTTTACTTTGCTAGTATAAGGCTGTGGTTCTACCAGGGTGCTGCTGTCTTTCACATTGTTCTGATGGGGACCGCCTCGTCGACTGCCTCATGAATCAGATTTGTAATGTTGGTGACTGCTCTCAGAGTGTCATCCATACCTTGGAGTTGCAAGAGATCCATCTTTGCAGATCAAATCTTGAAATTAAACGTTTCCCAGTTAGCTTTGGGCCAGCACTGGCGGGGAATGGTTGGTGCCAGAGTGGATGGCAGGGATAGGGTGATGATGACAGCGCTGTGGTCGGAGGTAGTCTCATGGTCCACAGCGAGTGTCAAGATGGATTGCGTTGGTGAACCTCGGGAGAAGCATAAATTGATGATAGATAGCTGTCCACCTTTCCTAGGGTGGTGTGTGGGTATTGGCAGCTCATTCTGGAGACAGAAGTTGTTGTCTTCAAGCCAATTCGCAATTGTGTGACTGGCAGTGGAGATACGAGTGGCTTGCAGAAGCAGTCCCTGCCACCATGGGTGGTGTGCATTAAGATCCCCCATGAGTAGACAATCGGTTGGTAATTTGAGGGTTGGTAGGATTGCAGCCAGCGGCTCTGCCCATCCTGGGGAGTAGAAGTTAAAGAGGGTGAAAGTTTGCTGGTTGTGCGATGTAGTGATCGTGATTCCCAAGAAAGAGTCATGGGCAGTAAAGACTGTGGTTTTGGTATATCCAGATGTGTGACGTACGTATGTCACACATCAAGGCTTTGTGGCAGAGGGGGTAAAGATATCAAATCCTGGTAATGATGGAGGACTCCCATGTCTGTCAACCCATAGTCCCTGGAGAAGGCAGATGAGATTTTTGTGTTTTTGGGAGAACTCTTGCAATGCTGAAATTGTTGTTGCTTGGCCTTGCACACAGTTCAGCAGCTGTACGGACCCAATGGATGCAAGAGGGGCCATTTGATCCAGCTACTCCTACTTCTGGGACATCTCCCATGGTGGTTGCATTCGTGTTCATTTTGGTAATTTCACGAAGCTTGATCCGTTCAGGACAATTGGGGTCGCTCACCTTATGGGGTACATCGCAGTTGGCACAGTGGATCGGGGTGTGAGTGCAGGCTGGACCCTTCTTGCAAATTGGACGCGTGTAAGGGTGCTTCTTGGTCTCGTGGGGGTCTGCACAGACCACACAGCGGGGATTGTTCCTGCACAGAGCTGCTGGGTGGCCGTAGGTTTGGCACTTGAGGTATTGAGTGTTTCTTCCGTATGCAATATAATCATCCAGTTGGCATTGACGGTTACAGACAATGAGGTGTTAATAGCCAATGCTGACTTTCTTGATATTGCCTGTCAGCATCATAACCACTGTGGAGTGTGTCTTATGCTCTCATCACTAAGCTGGGGTAAGCCATCTGGGGGTCTACCCCTGGATGAGCTGCAGGTAGTTGGTGGCGAGACTCTGTGAGATTTCAGGTAGGGGAAGATGTGTTGGCACTTCATGTAGGAGAAATTGGCTGAAGCGTTTACCACATCAGCAAAAAAATTGAGAATTCCTAGGGAGCTCCCATAGCTCCTGTAGCTCCTGTAAGTATCGCTAACTCCCATAAGAGGAGAATTTGCATTTTGCTCCAGTAAGGATTTAAAAAAAAAGGTGCTTTATTTTTAGCTGAAACCTCGAGAAATATTAGTTCAAATTTATGTCTCACCTGTAAAAAAAAGCAATATACTTCAACTTTCCATTTTTTTGCTGATGCAATTTCCACTTCCATACATTTCCCACAGTAGGAAAGGGTGTCTGCAATGATTGTGGTGTAATCCTCATAGACAACGTTGTTCTGTGTGTTTCCAGTAGTGAAAATAATGTTGCCTCACACTGTGACCCATACGCAGATGAAAGCCAGTGCAAAGATGTCCTTGTTGTCGACAATTGTGGTGTTTACCCAGCAGAGCACTGTATCTGCTGCCATTTGCCATGTGGCGTAATCTTGTTCAATCTGGATGGCGTCTGGTTCCTCACGGGCAAAGTGACATGTCACTTCTTGCTCGGTTTGGGGGTAGGTGGTGGGGATAAGTTTGGCCGTAGCGATCCTCCTGTCCTTCTGCTGACCGATATTCAGGGTTGTCCATCCCGTGGTGGCAGTAGTTGTTTTTTGCCCTGGGGAAGTTGGTGCAGCAGCAGCCACCAATATGTTGCTGGGGTTGATGTTTCCGTGGACAGTTGCGTTGACTTGGCCTGCTGCCTGCTTGTCCTTCTTCTTCTTCTGGTCCTTTTTGGTGGATGTGGGGTGTACCACAGGTTTTTCGGAGAGGCACTGGATGAGCCCCTGGTAGGTGAGAACCTGTTGCTGCAATTGGGAGATGTGGGTACCCATTGTCGCAACCTGACTGTGTAGCTGGTCATTCGATTTCTTGAGGGCGATGGTGGTATCATTGGCTAACATTGTGATGTCTGCGGTGATTCGTGTGTAGAGGCATTCCATAGCTGCTAAAGTGATGATTTCAAAGTCAGACCGAATAGCTACATGTTCTGTACTCAGGGGGGGAGACAGTTCAGAAGCAGTGTAGTCTGGGAGTTCAGTCTCGTCACCTAGTGCCTGGGTGACAGTGACATGCACAGTCGGCTGGAAGCCTATCGTGCTGATGTCGGCTTTGCTCTTAGCACCATTCTCAGAGTCAGAGTCCTCTCGAGGGCATTTGGTAGGAGAGTGGGCACGTGTGGTGAAGGTAGGGCTGGGTTGGAGGTTGGAGGCCATTCCGCTGGCGCCGGAATGGAGAAAGGAGTTAAGAGACTGCTGGCTATAGTGGGATGAGGCCATGAGGTGTGAGGCGCGATAAAGTGGGGGTCGTGAAGCAGGTCAGTGGTGGTTGGGTACGTAATGCCCAAGGGCACCACAGAGGGGGGGAGGGTTAAAAATGGAACTCATGCAAATCAGCTCTTCAGGTAATGAGGCTGGAGCCCGAGATGCAGAGATTGTTTTGAGAAGGTTTTTGTCGAGATTGGTGGTCAGAGAAAAAAGTTCTTTTCCAAAACGTGGGGGGGTTGTCGGAGAGAATATTCAATTTCGATCTATCACGCTTTAACACTACAGGTTTTGTGTACTCCTCCTCACCGTACCAACCCTGTGGGGCTCCCATCTATCCTGACTGCCGAAGAAGTAGTCGCACCAAGGAAAAAAACAAGCAAGGTAGGAATCAAGGGTCGCAATACATGACGCAGAACAAGGAAACAAGGAAACGCTCTGATAGTACAAAGGAAAACCCAATCGCTTCTATCCTTCCTCCAGTTTGTCGTGTCGGTCGTGGTATTGGGTATGGTTCGAAGGTGCCGAAGTCCGGCTGGGGCGAGTCTGAGTCGCTTGTGTTGGTACCATCTGGTGTGTTGTGGCTTCCGTCGAATTGGATGAGTGTGGAGTGTCCCAGGCCAGTTGCACGTAGGAAGCGGTGCAGTGGGTTTGAGTTTTCAGGTGCTGTGATGAACTTTAGGGACTGAATGTCTCCTGTGGTGGCTTTACGGAGGAGTGCCCAATGTGGCATCAGCAGTGGGCAGTCTCTCAGTAGGTGGTGGGGGGAGATAAGGTCCGTGCTGTATGGGTACGGGTCTGCTGGGATGTTGGGGGTTGGGTCGGAGGGTGATCGGTTGCAGAAGACTCTCCATATTGCTCGTGTGTCGGTATGGTCCACCCCGTGGAGGTGGCTAGGAAACTTGAATGAGTGCCTTGAGAGTGGTAGTTCTGTTTTCCACTGTCGGAGGAGCTCCACAGGTGCCTGAGCCAGTAGCCAGGTCTTGGTGGTGAGTGTGAATCGACAGGGGACAGCAGAGGAAGCTCCCCATTTGGCGAGTGTGTCGGCTTGTTCGTTGCCATTGATGTTGCAGTGGAAGGAGCACCAGGTGGTGATAATTTCCCAGCCTAGTAGGCTGAGGTCCCTAATTGTTTCCAGGGCCCAGTGGGCGTATTCATGGTTGTGTTTATTGAATTGTAGTGTTTCAGGTGCCGCCCGGTTATCCACAAAGATGATTGCTGTGGCCCGTGGTGCAGTTTTTTTTTTTTTTTTTTTTTGTTTATTCATTACTTGCGTGTGACCTATAGAGATCATGGCGAGAATATGTACAGTCCATTTCCTGTCCGTAGTCTGCGCAGTGGCAGCTCGTTGCAAGCACCCCTTTTGCCCTCCGCCCAGGCCTGTCCCAAGAAAAAGTAGACGCGCCCAAGGAAAATGACCAAGGAAAGAACCAAAGGAAAAGCGCACTCCGTCCCTCCTACTCCTCACCTGCTGCCGCCATGAAGTCGGGCGTGGGTAGGAACAGCGGTAGTTCCCCCCCGGCATCCTGCTCCTCGGCCCTCACCCCCTGCTCCTCCAGCCACTCCCGTATCTCCAGCTCAGACACTGCGCTCACAGTGTCATTCTCCTCCACCCCTGGCATCTGCATGCCCATGTCCGTGGTCGAAAGGAAGTCCAGCACCGTCTGGCTGCACCTCCCATCGGCAAGTAGGTCCCACACCTTCCACCGATCCTTTCCTTTTCCAGTCTCCTTCTTCACTTCCACCCACAGGATCTTCTGCTGCGGCTTCCACTCGGGGCACTCCTTGAAGAGGTGGTCACGGGTCTGTGTTCGGTACTGGCACCACCAGCATTGCGGGGTGGGTCGGTTCTTCATCCTGTTGAGGTACTGCCCCATTAGGCAGTGCCCCATCTTCAGCTGGTAGAACCGCGAGGCGATCCTCTTGAAGCTTTTGGCTACCGCACCATTGGGCTTTTGGCTGTTTGGCATGCAGTACTTCTTTTTGGAGGTTCGGCCCCCAGCCTACTGGCGTGCCTCTGCCCACTTCTGCTCTGAGATCTCCCGCTTGACGTTGGCAAGGAACCATGGCAGGGGCACCCCCTGCACCTCCGTTCACACTGGGAAGTTCGGCCACTCTACCCTGCGGGTACCCGGCTCCTCTGCCCCTATCTTTGCCCATTCATGGGCCTTCTCATTGCCAGCAACTCCTTTGTGTGCCGGGCACCACCACACTTCGATGACGATCCCTGGCCTAGACCGGCGCAGTGCAGCGATGTGCTTCCATGCCTGGAGGGTATACTGTTGCCCAGGGCCTGGCTCGTCTGACGCCATCCGCCTAAGGGCTCCCTGTGCATCCGAAAAGATGGTGACTCATTCCGTGGTTGTGTTCCTTTGCGATGCCAGCTTTAGGGCGCGGGTGAGCACAGCGCACTCAGCGTCATAGGCTTCTTGGTTGTTGCCCATGTGAACTTTGACCCCTGCCCAGGTTTGACCCGTTTGCCACACCACTGAGTATCTGGTCGCCCCGTCGTCCAGTCATGACCCATCCGTGAACATGGTGAGATCTGGTCAGGTCCACTCTGCCGAGGTTAGTCCGAGATGGACTCCCCTGCTGAGGTGTTCTTCAGTCCTTACTTCGAGGAGTCTGTTAGCTCTGGCAATTGTTGTCGATGTGACCCTAACCCAGGTACGCTGACATCATCCTCGGTTACCGCCCTCAGGCAATAACCTTGGAACAGCACTGCGTGGGTACCCGCTGCATGTGAGACTGTTTGCCATTCGCCGCGCTCCTAGCAGTGCCGGTGCCAAGCCGACAAGTCCGGCCTGAGGTGGCCCGGAAGGTTAAAGGGAAGTTTGACGGAGCTTCATACTCCAAGGACATGACTCAGGATTAGGATGAGTAAGCAGGGGGGCGAGCCGGATATATAAACAGATAGCTCCTCCGCTCATGGAAAAACAACTCTCTTCTCTTCTTTCATTTCCTATCTCCTCTTGTGTCTCCTCTTGTTGCGTGCATCGTAACACTTGGTAGCAACACCAACACCAACACCAGTCGGAGGCCTCCGTCCTCCCGACAAACCAACGAATTCCTCCTCGTCCCCGGTCTGACATCTCGACCTACCCCACAGTCTTCCGCTACCCCCCCCTCCCACACCACCCGTCTTCCGCTGCCCCCTCGCCGCTGAAGACCCAAGTTCTCCTCGTCTCCGGCTTGACACCTTAGCCCTCCCCCACCACCCGTCTTCCGCTGCCACCTCGCCGCTGAAGACCCAAATTCTCCTCGTCCAT
>Ga0307516_10004459_pt1 | contig 17253 bp, 26 predicted proteins | sample 19_EM_MG_FD_203310 | JGI IMG/M metagenome (GOLD analysis project Ga0307516, IMG submission 203310) | Populus trichocarpa ectomycorrhiza microbial communities from riparian zone in the Pacific Northwest, United States - 19_EM | ecosystem: Host-associated > Plants > Roots > Unclassified | place...
AACTCAACTCGGAGTACCCACAACCGGAGGCGTACGTAGAGATGGTCAAATAGGCAAAGAGATCGGCGCGGTGATAGTTAAAGCTTGAAGACCCCCAATGGGCGCAACTTGACCATCACTTCGATTTTCGCCGTCTTTTCTTTCTTTCTCCATACAAGGGAGCGTGCGCACGTAGCCAAGCCAGCCGTGACACTTACGGCTGCGAGAGAACGCCACAGGTACAAGTTAACGGACGAGCATAACACACACATGGATATCGCTCTCCCCAAGCGGTAGGTTTCCTGATCGCCGGTAATGGAAACTCTTGGGTTGGTGTCCGGATTCCCGGCTCTTGAGGAATTTGACCTCGCATGCTTGCCGACTTACATCCGTGACATGGGTCACGTCACGCCTCTTGCTTCCATCCCTCAATGCGGGCAGCCGCCACATCAAGGGGTGGACCCTGCGCATGCCAGGCGAACCTCCCCTGCTACATTGTAACGTTCATTTCAGTGCGCATACCGTATGCATTCATCACGTCCTTGTCAAATGTCTGGGGGCCAGAGCGGCCTTGAAACCCGAAGAACCTGCTATTCCCGATGTTTGAGGCTTAGGACCGGTAACCGGTCGCAGCTGAACTCGTCGCCTACAATACCCGACTGTATCATATGAATAATCAATGGTTCGTTCATTTTCCTGCACGGTCCATCTCAGTGAACACTAGACACTCATCTGAGGGACCTGGAGCGAGGATCCAGCGTTTCTCTCCGGTTGTAGCCTTTATCGAAAGATGCCGCCGGCTGGGATCACCGTGCTGAAGCCGGGGGAAGACTGCGTGATGAAGCGTACGGGAAGTCAAACGGATTCGTGTGAGTGGCTAGCTCAGCCGCATGACCACCATGCCGAATACTGTGGATGTGATCGACCTCCTATTGTCTTTCAAACCCATGAGCGTCAGCTGCTCAGCCCCTAAGGGGCGGGTCTTCACCCTTTGGGATCTCATCACCTGGGTGTTTGCACGCCACAGGTTCTGGACATTAAATCATCGAACCGGATTCAGGTGCTATGACGCCCTGGCCTTACTTAAGGTAGAAGGGTGAGCGTGGGGTGCTTCAGGTTCTGCATTCCTCCTCTCCCCACATGTACAAACTGTGCATTTTCCCCGCTGTCCTCTTATCCTTGTACCTCTACCGCAGATGGAGGCAGCGGTCTCTTTCTGACATCCCGGGACCGAAATCTACGTCATTACTACTGGGTCGGCTGTCTCGCTCGTTTTGATTTCGCGTGGCTAACGACCCGTAGGCCACTTGGGAGATCTGCTGTGCAAGGATGCCGCTGAGGCGGAGTTCCTGTGGCAAGAGAAATTCGGTGGCGTAGTCCGTATAAAGGCTCCTTTCGGAGTACGTGACCGATTGAGGGGCCGCATTAGTACCCAATACTAACTCCCATCGACGCTGTTGCAATCATAGGAGGACCAGGTGAGGGCCTTAGCTATTGTGACCCACCAGGACGATAGCTCATCTTGGCACGTAGCTCTGGATATCAGATCCGAAGGCTATACGCCATGTCCTGCACACCTCCTGTTACAAGTATCCCCGGCCTGCGGATCGCCGAGAATTTGCAAGGTTGGTTTGTAAGTAACCGAGCTCCTCTTGTCCATTGTTTGTTTTACCAGAGTCTGACGTCTGGACAGGCGACGATGGTGTCCTGACCATGGAAGGTATGAAGGGGTCTCTTCGGACTTACGGCGTAGCACTGAGCATGTCGCCGTAAAGGTGACGCGCACAGACGACACCGCAAGGTCATGCAACCTGCCTTTGGGATATCTGAAACCAGAGCATTGTATCCTGTCTTCCAGGAAGTTGCCGTTCAAGTGAGACACATCTTCCTATTGTCTCTGTACGAACCTGTCCCCTGACGTAACCGTTTTGCATAGTTGGTGACTAAGTGGAAGGAGGTGATCGCGTCCGATGAACGCGACATGGAACAGTCATCCAGCGAGATGAATGTCGCGCCTTGGCTGAGCCGCGCCACAATTGATGCGTCAGTCTCCTTCCTAAGTACGACCTGTGATGATCTTACCGGTGGACTGATCGTACTCGAACTTTTCGTTCAGGATTGGAAGGGGTTCGTACAATGTATCAAGAAAAGTGGAGCGGGTGTTAATTTCACCCATTCAGCCGCCTTTGACTACGATTGCAGGGCTCTTGATGGCCCTAATGATCCATTGGTCCAGTCTTACGAGAACTTCATGTGTGTGGATGAAACGCCACTCTGGTTATGTGCTACTGCTCACCGACCAACCTCATCAGGAAGAACGCATTTGGCACAGGCAGCACGATCGGATTGCTGGTGCAGTCTTGCTTCCAATACATTCCAGAGACCCTGCTGGTTCCCCTGATCGCCAAGATGCCGGGCGAGATCATGGATCAAATGCGAGAGAACCAGAAGATCGTGCACCAACTCGCACGGGGCTGGATCGCCGATAAGTCACGTGCGCTCGAAGTCGGGAAAGGCCACCGTGACATCATGACACTGTTGGGTGATCACCTTTCTCTACGCCAGGCGTGGTGAGTACTGATGTCTTCCCAGTCAAGGCGAACACTTCCCAAGATCCAAAGACGCGACTTTCCGAATATGAGATGATCTCCCAAATACGGTCGGGGGACTTTCTCTGAATCTCAACTAGTGCTGTTCCTGATTCAGCGTTCAGCACGCTCCTCCTGGCGGGTCACGAGACGACGTCGAATGCCACGAGTTTTATGCTATGGGAGCTTGCGAAGCACCAGGATGTACAAGCCCGCCTCCGACGAGAGATTGGATCTGTTAGGGCAGCCAAGGGTGGCGCTCCGTTAACTGCGGATGATCTCGACCACATGCCATACCTCCAGGCCGTTGTAAAGGTACAGAGATCGCCGCTTGGCACGTTCGGGTGTTTACAGGTCACTTCACAGGAGCATTTCCGTTTCCACCCTCCTGTGCACCACATAGTGCGCAGGTCTGGAGAGGACGACGTCTTGCCACTCTTCGAACCGATCAGGGTGCGGTCCGGGGCCTTGATCACCCACGTGCCCCTCCCAAAAGGCACAAACATTGTCCTCTCGTTCGCCGCCTATAACCGGTATGTCAATAATTACTGCTACCACTGCGAACTTCGTCGCTCACCTTGTCTTTCAGGAACAAGAAGATATGGGGTAGCGACGCAGATGCCTTTAGACCAGAGAGGTGGCTTGAGGGGAAAGAGAGGGTAGGCCCGAACACCGGCGGATACTGCAACCTGTGGGTCATCTACTAGGGTCACGTTTTGCAGCCATTAACTCTGATCCAGATTAACCTTTTCAACGGGCCCACGTAAATGCATTGTAAGTCACAATCGGTAATACCCACGCACAGGTAACTTACCTCTTTTGTCCGTCGTGCAGGGTGTGCGATTTGCGTAAGTGTGACATGTACCCATCCACCGAACATGGAAAAACTGACACTCTTCTCCCGAAGCGTCTTGGAACTACAGACTCTCTTGGTCGAGCTGATTTCGAATTTCGAATTTTCGATGAACGAGCAGAGCGAAAAGGTGCGGAGATTACCATGTGCGGTGATGGTTCCCGCTGTGAGTGGCGAAGAGGCCAAGGGAGTCCAGATGCCCCTCAAGGTCTCGCTCGCACCGGTAAATTGAACAATCCGTTCTATGCCCTTCGATGCTCCCCATATTATTCGCCTCCATCACCATCGTCCCATTCCCTTAATCTGAACACTCCAACCGCAGTAACATAGGGCTTCGTAATACTGTGCTTTTCCCTTCATTCCACCCCCCTCCGACGTACAGCTTTTGGTGCGATACGCTCTTCCTTACTCCCCCACACCCGTCTCCTTATACTAATTCGCCAGGGTATTGTGTTTATTCTCGAATTTCCTGTAACTTTTCCCTTGTGTTTTGGCTTCTCTAGGTTATGTCCTCCACTTGTACCAATACGATGGCCTTCGGCATCTTAACAGAGATCCCGTTACCATACACTCACCTTCGATCTCCGTCACAGGAATGATTGAAGGGTGAAACATCGACGTTTATCGCCAGCTTCGCCATGGGAGACGCCCCCCCTTCACCTTGGGTGTAGATGGAAGAAATGGCCGTCAACCGGTAACCTACAGCCGACGGTCCATCAAAGCTGCTATAGGGACGACCGTTTTGAATCTCACACCTCCGTGGACCTCCGTCGGCGACCTGTGTTCCCAGTGGGTATAAAAACAGCTGGGGGAGGCGATTTTACAATGATAACGCCACCTCAATTCCAGAGACTTGGGGACCCGGGACCAAGATACAGTGCCCAGTTGCCATCAGATAGAAGCGTGACCCGCTTCAAACTTCAAGCTTCAAGACCATGCCGGTGTACAGGATCTTGACTGCGACTTATACTGACAGGGTCGAGACGCTCCTGTTCGACCCTGACGCCAAGTCTCTCTCTATCGCTTCTTCATTGACGGTGGGGCATCACCCATCTTGGATCACCCCACACCCGGAGAATCCGACCATCTGGTTCACTGCACTCGAGCAGGAAGACGGGCGGGTGGTGGCCGTTGAGTACGATAAGGAGGGCAAGGGCAAAGTCGTCGGAGAGCTCTCTTCAGAAGGCGCGGCACCTTGTACGCTGGTGGCATACAAGGGAGATTTGTTAATCGGAAACGTGAGTCGTTTTTTTTTTCTTCCTCAAGGTTGTCATGCTCACCATTTTGATCGACATATCGTGGTGGGTCCGCACTTCAATAGTATTCGGGTGGAAACGTCGTCGCGCTCCCCCTCACTTCCTCTCCGCCGTACGTTGCGTCGCCCACAACGAGGCTTTCGCTCAGCGGTTCCGGACCGGACCAGGATCGGCAGCTTTCGTCTCACCCTCACCAGGTGACTCCGCACCCGACCCATGATGAGGTCCTCGTGCCGGACCTCGGCGACGACAAGGTCCTGCGATTAGTGAAATCTGCAGATGGGGTCTGGGAAGTGCGTGGTCATATTTCGTATAATGGCGGCTCCGGACCCAGGCATGTTGCATTCTACGGTACGCATTAGATTGTATCCCTCGGATTGGAGCGGAGCACTGATGAACGCAACAGGAGACAACGTATACACAATTTTGGAGTTGACGAGCCTCGTAGCCGCCCACAAAGTCCCTCCTCTCCTGGCGGAACCAACCTTCCTGATGGCAACCCCAACGAAACGGAATCCGCTTCCGCATCCAAACGGGATGCTCGCAGCAGAAATCCTCATCCCAACTCCAAACGAACTGTTCCCCACCCCTTACCTGTACGTCTCCAACCGTGATGACCCTTCCCCGGAGGGCGACACGATCTCGATCTTCTCGATCGCGGACGACACCCTGGACCTCATATCCGAGGTGCCTACGGGTCTGAATCACGTTCGTGGGATCGCATTTGGCGGTCCCAATTCCGAGTGGTTGATTGCTGGTGGTACCAAAGGCGGTGGGGTTAAGATCTTCCAGCGGGTCGAAGGGGGAAAGAACTTAAACCAGGTCGCTCACGATCCCGATGTCCAATCTCCTACCGGGTTTGCGTGGCTCTAGAACCCTCGTGTATCCACAAGCTATCAGTTGCCTTCCGAGTTCCGCGTTTCGTATTTTGTGTATTGAATGACATATGGCAATAGCCAAACCCACTTGCACCTGTGTACACGGCATCTGACCTTCCGTAGCGCATCCTCGGAGCTGCCCGTACGTAAAGATAGCAACACCACCGCTGGTAGCATTCACTCTCGGGCGTCCGGAACTCCCAGATACGCAAGTGGAGGTTGCTGTTCAAGATCGTATTGTGGGTTCGAAGGCTGTTCCAGGTATAGACGGGAGTTGGAAGGAGGATGTACCGATTCTCAAACGTGGATATCGATTACGCCGACGGTTCGCCATGCACCTGAGGGACCAATAGCTTCTCCAGATCAGCGGCGGGGCCTGAACCTTTCCTAGCGCGGCCTAATAAACCACGAGGTAGTGCCATGGAGAGTTGAGGGAGTCATGTTTGTGGGTTCTCGGGTTCGCGTTTGGGCCGCGGCTCGCGGGAGTGGAGATATGAGGCACGGACCCAGTGGGGCAGGAAGGAGAACCCTCGACTCGAGGTGGAGATACCCGCGATCCCCGAACGCCTAAGGGCTCGTCAGTGAATTTCGGTGGACACCCCAGTGGCCGAAAGTCCGATTTCCGACGCCGGTGATACTGGGGCGGGTAGCCGGGAAACAGGGCAACACGCTGCTAGAGATATCGCAAGAATGTCTGTATTCGTTATCGGTGCCCACAATCTACGAACCGACCGAGTCAGCAGACATCGAGGCGATGGAATTCCGAAAGGCTCACCATACAATGGTAGTTAGTTCGGGATCCCTTTCGATAACAACTCAACGATTGCATCCAACCTCGGGTTTCCCCCCAACCGTTCAATCTCACGTATCACCTTATTCCTAAATGTATCCATGACTGACAGAGTGTACACAAAGGAGTGGGTCGAGTTGGCAAGGTAGTTGATAACGTGCTTCTTCAGCGTTGGCGTCGTGGGACGTTTCTGCAGTACATCTGGACGGAGAGTGAATAACGACAGGAGTCAATCGCGGACACTCGGTGGTAACTCACTGAGAACCTGGCGATTCGAAGGGTTGGCTCGAACGCCGTGAACGACGGGGAAAGAGAACTTTCCTTCGGTCAGATCTTCCGCAAAGCCTTTATTGTGCGCGTACTGGGGTGATTGGGTGTTGGAAAACGACCGAGTCGCTGATAAGTTGGCGTGAGCCTACCTCCGTACTCTGAAGGTTCATGTAGTCGTCACGAATCTGGAAGTATACTCCAAGGAGGTTCACCAACGGGACGTAATCGCTGCAGGGCCGGCGGTCAGTGATGTTCAACCCACAGGAAGGTTCATCCGTACATGTCAGTGTTTGTTGTGCCGCAGGCCATCATAAGTTTAACCCCTATTCTGAAAAGTCCGCCCGTCTCTGGAGTCCTGGTGAGCGTATGATGAGGCACCTGGACGCTTGACTCACTGTTGTTGACCATGGAGATATATTCTTCCTCCGTGGGACATACCAAAGCATCTCTCCAATAAAGCTCGAGGCCCTGACCACGATGCAAATTCAAAAGTTCGTCTGGCCGGCAATTGAGCTTCAGTCACGGGTGATCGACGGGGCGGGGGTCAGGGAAAGCGTGCCTGTGACGAGCTGCTGCAGGGAGCGATCGGTGTGATGCTGTTCTGCGAACCCTCAGCGTTGACGGCCACGGTCGAGACCACAACGGAGAACATACCTGGCTCTAGTTGGAATAGTTCGCTCATCGCGAGGAAATAGACGTAATTCGCTGAATTGATCGTCTGTGGAACCCCGTAGATCTTGTGGGCAACTGGGGTCGGGGAAAAGAGGGTTGGGTTTGCGCTGGCCTAAGATGTCGCGGGAGATAAGCCCACCTGGTGCCCCTCGACGCAGTTGAGCGTCGTCCTGAATATCATCCACCCTGTGCGCGGTTCGATATCGGCGCTCCACGGTGGGGGAAATCGAGAGATCGACTCACAACAAGCTGGCGCTGTGCAGCATCGTTACGATTCGATTAATCCTCTGTAATTTTTCCCGAGGAACGTTTAACCAGAGGTTGAACGCCTCGGTTAACTGCGTTCTGATCTCCTTGCCAGGAGTAGACGTTATATGCGTGTAGGGCTCAAGGAGGATCTGTAACGCCTCTCGTCAATCAAACACGTGTAGATTTAGTGGCTTTCCCCTACTGTTTCATTTGTATCAGTCCATGGGGAAGAGGAGGAAACGGTGAGGTTTGTGATAATGTCGTCGTAGCTTACGGTCATTGGTGGCACGAGGTTGAGTGCTTCAGAACCGGATACTAGTACCTCTGGGAGGGATGCTGCGGTTCACACGACCCCATTTGCTCTTCTTAGGGGTGGTGGCGGTCATATCGGTGATCGCCTTCCGCCACGTCTCCATCGAGGGGGGGCGACAGCCGTTGGGTCGCATCGAAACAGGGGAACTGCAAGAAAAACGGATTTGTTGCAGGGTATCTCGTTTTCCAATTGGCAAGGCGGGAGGCGTCAGATGACCTCCCCTAATCCGATGTCGGATCGCCTTGTGGCCTGGCCGCTGGAACATCGGACGCTCAGTGCTCCACGTACAACATTCCACCGTCGTCACGCCTGCGCACAGAAAAACAAAAAAATACCAGAGACACGTAGAACAGGATTTTCTGCAGGAATAAAATAAAGTTGTGGTAGTTTTACGGCTGAAACCCGTGTCGTGGTCGGTGGTCTCGAACACTCAGCCGAAACGGGCAATCGACGCGGCCCTCGGTCGCTGAGGTGACCAATAGCAATTTCACGTCTACGCCGTTCACCCACGCCCAAGCGCACCGTCCTCGCCAACGACGACGGCGACGACCATCCGACATACGAAAGGTTCACGAAGACGGGGGCAAACGCTTTCGGTCGATTGTGAGTCTCTGCGCTGTCCCTCGGCGTCTCAGCGTATTCCACCTATGCTCCCTTTCTGATGTGTGTCTCCGGCTGAACGCATGCCCTTAGATTGTCAAGTCGATAATCCCCTTCGTTTCCCTTTCTTACACCATTCCTTACCACCCCACCACCGCCCTTTCTCTCCTGAACCCTCCCCGCAAAGATCCCGCCTTCGGTCACTCCGCCTCTGAGACAATCCCTCCTTTCAATGGCTTCCAAAATTACTCGTCCACATGAGAGCAAAGGAGACCAATGGGAACTTGTAGAGAATGATTGGTGGAGGACCTTCTTTAACAGCGTCTCCTGGACCTATCCTCCTTCCCAAGCCAGTGCCTCTCGTCGTCCTTCCAAGCGGGCAACTCTTCTCCGTCTCTCAAGAGCCAGTCAGCTGCTGAAAGCCGGCCTATCAAGATATCCTCTCCGTTGGCCCTCAGATATCACAACACCGATGACAGACGAGCTCAGCCAAGATCTGGTTGGGGTCAGAGCGGTAGAGGAAGTTCTATGGCCTTATGAGTCGAGTTCCGGATTTGACATGATTGAGCGTTTCCTCCGCCTCTTTCACCTCGGTTGGGTTTTCGATGACGGGCACCACATTCTGGCTGACGCTTCCTCGGAGGAGTACCAAGAACAGTGGGAGGAGGGCCTGCGGAACCTCTTCGAGGAATCGTTCAAACGTCTGTCCGAGGAGCTCGACCTTCCAGATTCCTCAGCAGACCGTAGCGAAGAGCGTCTCAAAGACCTTTCGCCCTACTGGGATTCGTGTCTGGACAATTCGTCGACCCTCGATGACCTCATCCGTTCTCTCGAGAGTGCCGATCTAACCGACTCTGAGTTGTCGGCGGACTCGGATCCCCTACCCATCACGCCCAGGGCGAGACACCACAGCTCCTCTCCTGTGTCGGCCCACTCACTGAAACCTCTGAACGCCACTGCATCTTCCTTCGTCCCCACTCCCGCCAAGTACCATTCGTCCTCATCCGTATCTCCATCCCCGTCCCCATCCCCCCCAGTCCTCGATATCATCAACTTCCCCACTCTTCGACAAACGATCCTCTCTGCTCCCAGGAAGGACGATCGCGAGGGTAAATCACGGACCAAACGGCCGTCGGTGCCATCATTTCTTGCTGACAAGAATGACGCCCGCAAGTCAAAGACAAGACAGATCGTCGACAAGATGAAGTCCGCGTATGACCCTCGCAAGCCGGAGGCTGACTTTGCTCCTGCGGCTGATGATTCTTCACCGGAAGATGTCTTCGGGCCCAAAGAACCCGCGGTCAAATGTAACAAGAAGCGATCGCGTCATGGGCGAGAATCAGTCTCGACAGTTTCGACCGACGATATGGGCTACTCATCATCGATGGACCTGTCGGCCCACCGACAACCGCCCGTCACGACCTCTCCCGTACGGTCAACTACGAACCGACCGCCCTCGAAGAACTCGAAGCGCGCGCCGAGCCTCACGATGAATGTTCCTCTCCCCACACAGACACCACCAACGCCGGCGTTCTCGTCACCTGCGGGATCAGTGTCATCGTTTGGTGGACCCGTCACACCGGGCCCATTCGCAGTTCAGTTCCCTCCCCCGACGACCCAACAACCGCCTCATCCTGCATTCATCCAGATGCAGCAGAGGTCACCGCCCTTCCCAACACCGTTCTCGTATCCATACGGGTTGCCCGGGACGGGAATGATCCCGCCCGCGCCCTTTCCGAATACGTTTACTGGACCGTATCCTCCGCCGCAGTTTGGAGGGTCCCTGAACGGGAAGAACATGATCACTGGGGCAAGCGGGATCCGCCACGCTTCTTGGTGAAAATGTTCATCCCTGTACCACCCCCTCCTACCGCCCACGATCGTCTCCACTCAATCACTTTCTCCCTATTGCCTTCATCATCCCATGAATTGCATACACAGATCCACGTTCTTGCTCGTTTGGTTTTTTTCGGTACCCTTTTCGCTTCTCTCCCGTCCATCAATGGACACATGCATACATCGTTTTTGGTTCCACGTTGTTCCGTCAGTTCTTTCCCGAGTGAAGTAAACACGTTTGAATGTTCCCCTGCATTTCTTGGTTCTGTTGTCCATCCTTTGTAGGGTCATCACAACCGTCCTCGAAGCAATCTCCCTCCACCCAGAACTTTTTCGGCATGTAGTTAGCCAAAATGCCCAATCCTCTTTGAAAGCTTGTTTTCCCTTTTCTAATCCTTTTCCGTTTCTCTCAAAGATCGTCCTCCTTCTTCCAATTTTGTTTATTACTCGCCTGTCTCCGTATGCCTCACGGTAAATCGGGGTACAGTTATGACCTTAGTTAGCATTTCCTGTTTTCACTCTCTGTCTGTCCCAACCAATGTCACGACCTTTTTATCGCCCCGATTCCTCGCAAACGCGCCTCGCTCCCCGTGGGTTTGGCGGACTTGGGCTTTCAAATTTCAGGGGTTGAGCGCGATGGAAGGTGTAGCGAGTGTGGGAAACTACTCGGCTAGCTCCGCCCACCAGTCGACGGCGCGCCCGGTCATCACCAAACAACACGTAGCCCCTTCAGGCTATTCAAATTCTGGGGGGTGACCCAGCCTGTCCATCCACTCATCGTCGCTTGTGTCCCCCTCTCTTCCTAAGCTCTACGACGAATTAACGTGGATGCGGTCTTTGGTAATAGCAGCCTGGCTGCTCCTCGTGCTTCCCACGCGGTCTGTCGTGGCCGTGAAAGAGCAAGACTTCAAGAAATGTGACGAATCCGCATTCTGTCGGCGTGGACGAGCCTTGGCGGGTCGCGCGGCGGAGCACGTAAAATCCGGTGGGAAGTGGAAACCACCCTACTCCCTTGACGCATCCACTGTCGCGTTTGAGGACGGAGGGTCGAGGTTCACAGGTCGAGTGAGGAGTTCGCTTTACCCCGAGATCAAATTCGAGTTGGATGTGAGGGTTCACGAAGACGGTGTCGTTCGGGTGAGGATGGATGAGAAGGAAGGGTTGAAGAAGAGATACGACGAGGCCGCCTCATGGGCCTTGCTCAAGGAACCTCTTCTGTCGTCCTCGTCGAAGTGGACTATGGGAAAGAAGGAAGTCAAGGCCGTCTATGGGGAGAAGAAGGATCAGGTGGAGGTTGTGGTCGAGTTCGAGCCGTTAGTGGTGAGGATGAAGAGGAACGGGAAGGACCAAGTCGTGTTGAATGGCCAGGGGTTGTTGCATATGGAGCATTTTAGGGTGAAGGCGGAAGAAGTCGAGGCCAAGGGCGAAGAGGTGCCTGCCGTTGAAGGCGAGGTTGGGGGCGAGGTCGTGCAGAAGGTCATTCAGCTCCCCCCAAACGCCTGGTTCGAGGGCGGCACCGAGGACGGTCTATGGCAAGAGACCTGGAGGTCGTGGACGGACACGAAACCGAAGGGTGTGTCCAGTTACTGTTCAATCATACTCTCAATTCTGACACCAGTACAGGTCCCGAGTCTCTTTCCCTCGATATCAATTTTCCTAATCATGGCCACGCCTATGGTATCCCACAACACGCTACCGGCCTGGACCTTCCAACTACCAAGGGGGAAGGCGCATTCTTCGATGACCCATACCGGCTCTACAACGCCGACGTCTTCGAGTACCTCGCTTCGTCCACCATGCCGCTATACGGGTCTATTCCCTTGATCCACGCGCACTCTGCGGATTCTACTGTCGCAGTCTTCGTCGCCGTCGCTTCCGAAACCTGGATCGACGTCGCTCACCCCACGAAAAAGTCGACTGAAACCCACTGGATCTCCGAGTCTGGCATTCTTGACGTCTTCCTTCTCCCCGGACCCACGCCGGGCCAGGTCTTCGGTCAATATGCGAAATTGACTGGAGCGGTTCAACTTCCCCCTCATTGGTCTTTGGGTTATCACCAGTGTCGATGGAACTACGTCAGTACCGACGACATCAGGGGTGTGCAGAAGCGCTTCGACGAAGAAGATATCCCAGTTGACGTTTTCTGGCTCGATATCGAGCATTCCGAGGACCACAAGTACATGATTTGGGACAAGAAGCACTTCCCTGACCCGGTGGACATGTTCAATGACGTCGAGGCCCGCGCTCGCAAGGTTTGAAGCTTCGTTCGATCCAAGACCATAGAGATGAACACCCGTCTAGATGGTTGTTATCGTAGATCCACACATCAAGCGTACCTCCGATTACCCCGTTTACAAGGAGGCGCAAGAGCTTGATCTATTCATCAAGAACAAGCATGGAAGCGAGTTCGAAGGGTGGTGTTGGAGCGGGAGCAGTGCTTGGATCGATTTCTTCAATCCGAATAGTTGGGAATGGTACAAGAACCTGTACAAGTTCAACGGGAGGGAAGATGGCAAGTGGAGTTGGACCGAGAGCACAAGCGCTGTGCACATCTGGAACGATATGAACGAGGTACAGCACCCTCCTTCATTTCATTCTTGCAGGCCGATGTTTACTTCCTTTTCTTTCTCCGCAGCCATCCATCTTCAATGGGCCGGAAATTACGATGGAGAAGGATTCCATTCATTACGGTGGTTGGGAACACCGAGATGTTCACAATATCAACGGCATGCTCTTCGTAAACATCACGTCTCAGGCTGTTAAAGAGAGAACGACCCCGTACCAGCGTCCCTTCGTCCTTACCCGTTCCTTCTATGCCGGCGCCCAGAGGTATGGAGCCATGTGGACCGGCGACAACCTGGGCACATGGGAGCATATGGCTGTCGGTATCCCGATGGTCCTCTCGAATAGTATTGCTGGAATGAGTTTTGCTGGAGGTTTGCGGTACTTTATCGTGTTTGGAATTTGAAACTGACGCGATTACTGCAGCCGACGTTGGAGGGTTCTTCGGAAATCCTGAACCCGAGATGCTGACGAGGTGGTACTTCGTTGGCGCGTTCTCGCCCTTCTTCCGCGCCCACGCGCACATCGATACCAAGAGGCGAGAACCGTACTTGTTGGCAGAACCCTACAAGTCGATCGTTCGCCAGACCCTCAGGTTACGGTACAGTCTGTTACCCGTATGGTACACCGCGTTCAGGGAATCCAGCGTTACTGGATTGCCAGTCGTGAGGTAACTATTGGAGAGGTCGTCTCCGTGATCGTCGCTGACATGAGGTCGCAGACCTCAATACGTTGTGCTACCAAAGAACGAACCCGGGTTCTCCATCGACGATCAATACTATGTTGGCGCTTCTGGTTTGCTGGTTAAGCCAATAACCGAGGCTGGTGTGACCGAAACCACCGTTTATATCGGGGAAGATCAGGTGGGAGAAACCTTCTGAAGGGTCATGTTGCGGGTGTCTAATTCTGTCCTAGGTATATTACGACTTCTACAGTGGGCATGCCTACCGAGGCTCGGCCAAGGGCAAGAACATTACCGTTCCCGCACCTCTCGAACATGGACCACTTTTCATCCGTGGCGGCTCCATCATTCCCTCTCGCGAACGTGCACGCAGGTCCTCAGCCCTGATGAAGCGTGACCCATTCACCCTCAAGATCGCTCTCAGTCAGTCCGGTAGTGCTAGTGGGGAGTTGTACCTTGACGACGGTGAATCTTATGACCACCATGAGGGTAACTTCGTCTGGCGCGAGTTTGTCGTGGAGAGTACCAAGAAGCTGGTCAAAATCTCGAGCAAGGACCTCGCTTCGAAGAACGCCGACCGTGTCGTTGATGGGGTTGAACTCGCGGCTTACAACAAGGGCAATCCTTTTGCCAACGCTCTGAGCAGTGTGCGGGTGGAGAGGATCGTTGTACTCGGTCTGAAGAACAAACCTTCCAAGGTTACCCTCGGCAACACCAATCTCGAGTACACCTTTGAAGAGGGGGTGGCTGCGATTGGAAAAAGGGAAGGCGTGGCGAGCAAGCTGACGGTCAAGGACCCTGGTGTAATCATTACAAGCGACTGGGCCGTTGTATTAGAATTCTAGGGAAAGCTCGGTATGTATGGGAAACTATTATAAGGCAACTATGGTGTGTATATGCGATACATACGATAAAACCGAACAGGTCAATATCACCACCAGGGTTCAGGGCCCTCGGCCGTTGGGGGAAATAAGGATACAGTATGTATATCAACCTGGTGCTTTCGATTTGTAGGGGTTTGTTTTCACCATCTACCGCATTCGCTGGAGAGATCCTTGCCTGGTGGGAGGTGGCCGTACAGGACCTCCTGAACCAACGATCGCCAACTCTCTTCACGGGACGCATCGTGATCGACGACAACGTAGATGTCCATGGCGTTACGTCCCTCCTTCTCGTCTTCCCACCTCTGTTCGTAGGCATTGAGTTCCTCTTCGAACATAGAGAAGGCGTCCTGAAAGGGTGTCGGTTCTGGGGTCCGGGGAGATGACTTGGACCCAGTCTTTGACACAGAGGAGAGGGATGAACGTTTGAAAGGAAGCGAGAAGAATAAATGATTTGGAGAGGGACGAATGACTGTGCGAGTTACAGTGTGGGTAGGATGCTCAAAGACATCCGTAACCGTCACTGTGCCAGAGAGACGAGAGAAGTTCGTGGGGCTCGGAGCTGGTGAAACATCCGGCGAGGAACTGTCGTAACTGGAGCTCGATTCCCCATGTGTATCCCCTAACTGAATGCGGTCGTGACGGGTGAACTTGTGGGTAAGGTCATGTTGTGCTTTTGAGAAGATGTTCGTCATGGTGGCGGAAGACTTCTAGGTGAAGGTCAGTTAGTTGAGGTACCCCAGTGGACGTAAGGATAGCCACGTACGGCATCGGCGCCGTTTTCCAAGAACACCCGACTTAGTACCCTCTTGAGCGGAGGAACCTTTCGGGTGAGTATATCGGTGGGGGTTGGTGACAGGTCTGGCAACGAATTTGGTGGGATAAGGGGTGCCCTGTACCCGATTTCGAATCGTTGGTTATCATACGTGCTCGACCTGCGACATTCGAACCCATCGTCGTCTCCGCATTCGCCGTCGACGTCGGCTTCGAAGGCAGTGTCTGTGTCCTGATAGATTTATATAAGATGGTGAGCATATCCGTATCTTGAAAACTGACTGTGAAAACGCACAGACTCGTCTAGGACATACCCAGCTGTACCATCCTTCTGTGGATCCTCGAGCGGGTCTTTGGCCGGGGACGCGCCACCATTATCTTGGATAGGGGACGCACAGATTTCGGTACACGGCGTGATCGTTATCCGTGACCCCGGCAGGGATAGCTTGTGCACGGAAGGGGGGAGAAGGCGCGGTGTGACGCAAAACAGGAGGGTTTCGTCCGTGTATGCCCCGGGGACAAATTGACCATCTTTGAGAGCCGTGGCCGAGGTTTTGTCACGTCCAACGTCCGCCATGTGAAGAGGCAGCCAGCGAGTCATGCGCCACTCGATGGCCGTGGAAAGCACACAAAGCCCTGGGAGCCCGAACGCTTTGAAGATCACACTGACGGCGTATAAAAGCTCGAACATTGGGAATGGCGGGTGGGTACTAGTGCTTCCGTCCCATCCCAACTCTTATACTGAAGCGGCAACGATGGATTCACGTGTCGTAAGTGCAGCGTTTCGGTGATCAGCGGTGTCGAACGGCGTATTACTCACATTGGCATATGGATCACCTCAGGCAGACCATTTATCGCGAGGATCGAAAACCGTCGAAGGACTGCTGGCGGGCGGCAACGAGGATGAGGTGTGTGATCCCGAGTACGAGATCAGAACGGCACATCGCGTCCGGTTACAGTGGGGAACAGGGCGGTTTGTGCCCTTACCGTAGTATGTGCCATCCCCAGCGCCTGTGAAGTGTATACGCTAAGGCCTGTGATACAGCCCACGACCCACTGTATCGTCAGGAAAAGGGGGAAATCATTATGATGCGCGGGATGGGGTTTATAAATCCTCGGGAACCTACCCACGCGTCGCGAACCCAACAGGGGTTTCATGAGGGCTGCGTTCATTAAATAAAACAACACATTATTTAGGGTGCGAATGGTTTGTAGAGTTTGTGTTCGCTTTACCTGGTGTGCATGGCGCGCGCGATGTTATGTATTGTACCCGCACGACCACTCCAGCGGTCATATCGGTCATCGCTGGACCTGCCTTGCCAGTTTGGTCGTCGGTCATCGCCCTGGCTGCCGGTACCCACAGGTGGCAGGTTATCAGTCATAGGTCAGTACTGGGAGCGGGCGCTAAGGCCAATTTTCAGTGAGTTCGGCGAGAACTTCTGCCACTGGCTGCGCGATGTGGTGGGTCACCCGCATTAGGGTCACAACAGTACACATAACCAGCATAAGGTCTGATTGACATTTCACTGGGAGTGATAGAGGGTCACTCAACACCACGATCAACTCCATCCACCACCGCCCTGCACCCCCCCACAGGGTCATCTAGTGCTGGTTTGGGCACCCCCGCCCCAGGGATGGGGTCCAAGGTTTCCTTATTGCAACTCCTATGGGTAGGAGGTTGCTTAAACCCTAGAGGGGGTTTATTTTTTAACACATGCAGAGGGAACCCACCCAGTTTGGTGCAGTGTCCTTCACCCCACCTCCCAGATGGACAGGGACAAAACCCTCCACTGTGGATTCCACAGGCAAGCATGTGCTTATTCCTTCTGTGGGTTTATCATACTGATACAGGCAAAAGGAAACAAGCTCACTTGGGTCTGCTCCATGTGGCTGCTGACTTCCTCTGCTAGGGGAGGGTCAGATATTAAAAACTGCAATTGTGCCTAATTATGGTATGTGATTGTTTTTCCCTCATGGGCATACATTCTGGTATGTATTTGTGGGAGGAATACACCATACCACACCACTGCATTCATGTCTATTACCTCAGGAGTTGTCAATGTGCCCATG
>Ga0307516_10004460_pt1 | contig 17252 bp, 16 predicted proteins | sample 19_EM_MG_FD_203310 | JGI IMG/M metagenome (GOLD analysis project Ga0307516, IMG submission 203310) | Populus trichocarpa ectomycorrhiza microbial communities from riparian zone in the Pacific Northwest, United States - 19_EM | ecosystem: Host-associated > Plants > Roots > Unclassified | place...
ATCTTAGGTACTGCTGTATTGGCAACAATAATGCTTGGGAACCTATCATATAGCAACGACTTTAGCTTCCCAATGTGTAGAGCATCAAGGATTCACACCCATTTTCTCCTCTGGTGTCAACTCAACTCTCCACTGCTGTCTTGATGATTACATCGCAATCACCTGGTTCATATATGGAACAGTCACCAGTATAGATCCCCCGTTCAGACGGCATCCACTTTTCCAATCGTGTGCTATGTAGAAAGCTTTCCACCCTGTGAAAATGAGCCATGTAATAAATTGATTGAGCATATACAGGCTGGTCTGTTTTCCCGACAGGTTAGATGCTGTGAATAGACATATTGTCTCGGGCTCTCCACGCAACCTGTACAGTTGGGACGTTGGAAACCATCTCTCTAATACGAAGGAGAACTTCAAGAAACCGAGGTATTTGCAGCTCGAAAATCATGCGCGTTTATTCTTGCAGCAATGGTGGTATTGGATGGCGGGTGAATTACTACATAGGAGAATGTAATTTCCAACAGAACAAGCTTTACGTCAATCTTCGGTACAAAGGATGCCGCTATTCCCCCGAACAGTCGACATCAACGTCCGAAAAGAGAAGTAAGACTCACCTGTCGAAACTTAATGTTATGTCCCTGTCTTTGAGTCCCAAGGACCGCGCAACGCCTTTTAGCCGGGAAAGAAAGTCAACCTCGATATGTTGTGTTGAATGCGATGTATGAATGCATAAGGATCGCAAGTCCCCCTGAACTGACGATGATGCCCTGCGCGCCTTTGCGACCCACCGTGCATATATCATCATCACGAAGTCCTCCTCGACACTCGAATCGATGCGACATTCAAGATATTGAAGATGCGGTACCAGCGCATCTCGGCGAATTCGTTGCAGTAGGTCACCCAACAGCGAAACGTCATTTGTGCTCAAACGGGTAAGGAGTGGTAAGATCTCCAAGACTGGCTCGAGATCCGTCTCTCCAGAGTTGTGTATGCGCAGATGCATGAGAGGGCAGCTTGAACGGTTTAATAATGCTATCAACGCAGACGATGATCTCCAGCCATCTAGCTCCTTGGAGAATTCGAGAGAGAGCCTTTCGAGGGCTGGCAAGACAAGAGGCTTGAGGAATTTGACATACAACATCGGTGGGAAATGGCTTTTGACCATGGCGTTGAATTCGCGGAGGAGTGGAATCGTGATGGTCCCAGGTCCGTGAGCTGTGGACTGTGAGGCAAACCCCGAAGAAATCCTGAGACTGTGTCCGATTTCCAGCGCGCATTCTTCCAAGGATGTACACTGGACCAATAGAGCGTGGGCGTCCACTGGGACAAGAATCAACTGAGATAAGTCGAGATGTGTCAATTGAGACCAAGGGACCAAGGTATAGCGACGAGATATCAATATCTTTCCGCCGTAGAATCTAAGCTTACGTAGGACGGGGGTTCGTTCGTTCGAAGAGGCTTGGGTTACTTCCAGGGAAGAACAAACAGTCCATGTCCAAGGCTCCCAGGGAGCTAAAATTCCCCGCAACTAGCGAAAGAATTCGAGTTATGAGTGCTGAAGGGATACGAGGGGCGTAGGGGACAATGAAATCGTTTATAAACCGCTGAGCCTGTAGATGATCGTCTTTCTTGAAGAAAATAGTGAAATCAAGCGGTGATGGAGGACCTGTCGCAGGTTCAGCCTGGCTTCGTCATCCCAAAAATGAATCTGTATCTGGCTCCACAACCGCTGCTCCCCCAAAGCTATACGACGCCAGGATGAACAGACACGTATCACGTTCCAGGGGACAAGTCCCGGATAAGCTGGGATCTCCACCCCATTCTGGTCGAGACCATGGAGAAATATTTTCGAAAGTAGTTCTGGAGGGAGTTTCTTGTGCGGCGCGAGCGCTATCCGTAATCCGCGTACATTATCAGCGCGTTTCCTCCGCAGTTTCGTGAGAGTACGGGAAACAGATTCGGCCGGATGACGCTCCTTTGTCCATTAACTCGATCTCGGCTTCGAATTTCGTCGAGTGGCTCGCGAGAAATTTGAGACGAAGATGTTCTGGACCATCCAAGCGTTCATTCGTGTATTTGATTTTAATCCGGCTCATATTTAGCGAGACACTCAATAGCAAGGTTTTCGCTTTCTCGAGAATCTCGTCAACACGCAACAGCTACCGCCGTTGACTGAATTGGAGAACTTCACAGTAAGGAGGGACGACGAACCATGCGTAACTAGAGGCTCTGGACCCCATATCTCTTTATCGGGAAAGGAAAGAGAAAAATGTCGAGTCCAGTGGTCCGCGATAGCGGAAAGGGTTGTTGGACTCGCGTCCAAGGTGGAATCAGATCAAGGTGCGAAAATGTACGTAATCCAAGACATGTCACATTTTTCATGCGATGTGCCTATATCCGGGATTCCAGGGCTGTAGCTTTTGGCGGGTGGCACACAGAGGCTTATCATACATCCATACGCATTTATTCATGCATCTCTACAAAAGTATGACAGGTAAGAGACCTTCATCCATTTAACTTTTGAAGAGCTGCACCCCACCATCTCCGGACATCAATGCCCCCAATTGCGCCGGCCCACTGGAATACTGAAACACTCTGGAGCTAGCAGGTCTTCCACCTTTCTCCAGGCTGGTGTTCATTCCAGAAAAAAAAATTCACTGTAAGGAAGAGAAGCGACTGTATTGTTCGAACAAGAGATGGGAACATCACAGTACGAGCTCTGGGGTGACGCGGCCGTCAGAGAGGAAGCCTAGAGGGGCGAAATGATCGGTAGTCGAGTAATGAACCAATCGACTCGGAACCAGGCTTGAAGTGGTCAAAGTACTATATATGTGGGCAGGGAATTTCACGTCGTCGTTGGTGCAAATACAGTAAGGTCCTGCCAGCTTCATCACTTGAACCTCTAAGTAACGGAAGGGAGATTATGATCGCACCCATTTATCGTCGTAAATGCTCATATCTCCATCTTGTCGTCGTCGTCCTCGCTGTCCCGATCTTCCCGCTCAATAACGTCCTCCTTGATCTCATTTTTGTCCCCCGACAGACTCCTAAAAATCGCAGCATACACCCTCTCAGCAGCTTCGGCCGCCAGGTTCCTTGCCTCTCTCAACACCTTCTCGTCAAACACGTCCCCTCCTTTAACCACCGTCCTCCAATTCGTCCACACACACCTCCCACGAGATTCCTTCTTCCCAGTATGCTCCTTCCCGGCAAACATAAACGCAAAACACCCATGAATATCCAACACCTTCCCAACAGCCTCCTCCTTCTCGTCTGGATCCACGATCAACAACCGATCCCCCCTTCGCCTTCCCACAGCAACAGCACAAACGACTCCCTGCATCGGCATCGAGCCCGCATTCAAGATCGCCAAAGTGCTCGCATTGATAATAGCTGCCACCAGCCCATCGCCAAGCCCTGGACCTGCGCTCACGGTCGCGGTCATAGCCTGCGCCACGACCTGCACCATCGTCCGCGGGTTCTGCCACAGGATCAGCGATGGTGCAAGCAGGCCCTTCACAGCCGCACCGAGCGCCTTGGCTTCTGTCGCGGGAACATTGGACAGTGGACGGACGAGGACGTCAAACGTCGCTTGGGACGCGTTTTCGGCTGCGAGACGGACTTCGATCGGGCCTGAGACGGAGGAAAGAGCGCTGGGGCCTGTGGAGCCGAATGAGAAGCGGGCAGAGCCGTCGACGCGGGAGAGAGCCTCGAAGGTGATTTTGGGAGGGCGGGATTCGTGGGTCTGCCGGCCGTCGTGGCGGGAGATGGGCATGTGGGATAAAGTTTGGGCGGGAAGCGGGAATTCCCGAGGCCTCGAGCTCTCCCCCTTTTTTTTTTCTTTAACACGTAATTTTTACATGAGGGTTCTCCGTCAAAGCCGCTCTCATACCGTCGTCGTGCAATGTAAGTGGGGATTCGCAAAGAAAAAAAAAGAGCATGTCATCGACTCCCCCCTCCAGCTGCCAAGTCACGCGGATGGACGAGTTTTGCCAAGCACTGCTGACCGCGTCCACTAAGTACGAGGACTAAACGTTTTCTTCAAGGCCTACACCGCGGAAAGTGAGAAATTGAACGATCGGATCACTCTACTACGGCGGAGGTACATGATTTACTCAAGCTGTCCTCGGATCGTAAACCTTGACCAATTATCCTTCCCAGATAGAAACGGACAACCCCCTGTCAAGTGATTCTCATCAAATTTTTAAAAAATGGGAGAATCTCGGTTTTCACTTTTGTAACAAGGAACACGGGAATTCCATGATTGCTTCCGACTCGATGGTACTTACTAACGAAGAAGGGGCTTGAAGCTGGTAGTGGGCGATAAAGAGCAGAGAAATCGTGCTGCGAAGCTCCGCAGAGTACCAAGCGCACCCCAGCTCTCAGTCATTATGCGCTTCGGGGTCCTCCTATCGTTCGTCCTGAACGCATTCCAAACAGTGTCTTCGGCGCCCGGAAGGGCGAACGGGTGTGCACAAGGGACGCTGCTCATACGGCAGGAATGGTGCGCCTTCTCTTCTTTTCGAACTCTTCCACACACCAGGGTTGATGTATGTCGTCGCCGGTTTTTTCTTCTAGGAGGACGCTGAACAAGTTCGAGAAAAAAGCGTACATAGACGCAGTGACATGTCTCCAGCATCTACCCGCAATCACGACATTTGAGGGGGTCAAGACGCGGTTCGATGATTTTCAAGCTTTGCATGTTCATCTCACGGATAATGTCCATCTCGTTGTAAGTGTTTTGTTCGCGGCATGTTTCTACCATGACGATTGAAATAGGATTGTTCTCAGGGGCAGTTCCTACCTTGGCACCGTCAGTTTCTGTTCACGTATGAAAAAGCATTAAGGAACGAATGTAGATACAAAGGAGCAAATCCGTGAATCCTCGAGTCAAACTTCCTCTTCAATCGTTGACTTGTTGTTCCCCTAGGTACTGGGATTGGACTCAGGACTCCCACAGTTTCAAGAGGTATGCAACTTCCGTGATAAACTCCGCTTTATATCTCCCTCAACTTGTGCCCCATTCCAGGTTCTTAGCCTCCCCCATATTCTCCCCTACGACCGGCTTCGGCTCGCCCGGCTCCGGTCCCCTCAATCACGTCCCAAACGGACCCTTTTCCGGACTCATCGTCGCCCTCGGACCTGGGAACATCGTCAACACGCACCCCCTAACACGGATCCTAGATGAAACCATGCTTCGATACCTTACAGCAGAGTACGTGGATAACACAACGCGGCAGCCTACGTTTGAGCTGTTCAGGATCACGCTCGAGGGCAGACCTGTCACAGAAGGGATCAAGATCCACGACGGCGGGCATAACCTCATTGGCGGGGATATGGGAGACACGTATTCTAGCCCGGGCGGTGCGTTGCATTTCGTTACTTCTGATCCCGATTCGGGATATGCACGGCTAATTCTCACCGCCTCGGTTATCCAGACCCGTTGTTCTATCTACACCACGCCAACCTCGACCGAATCTGGTGGATGTGGCAAAAGGCGGATTTGCCAAACCGCCTGAAAGATATTTCGGGGCGGTCGACGGTGGATCCGCCGTACAAGAATGTGACGTTGGATTTTCCGTTGGAGATGGCGAATCTGGCACCGAGGTTGCCGATACGGGATGTGATGCATATTACCGGGGGGCTTTGTTACGATTATGCCTGAGTCAGTTACTAGCTGTATTCTGGAAGATTTGGTGTGGGGTATGTATGCTCGGCATTTTATCCCCTTGCTGTGAAGAGTCGAAGTATTACCTAAGAGTCTACTCGCTTCCGTAATTGGCTTAAAGCAACCGGATCACCACTGCCGGAGTTACATCATGTCGGCCACACGCTCTCGTCCGGTGACGACAAGTCAGAATCAAAACATGGTCATCCTCAATTACCTCCGTTTACTCAGGATTTTATTCTATATAAACTGCAACCCCACCCAACAGCGAGTTGCTTTCCATCATTGATCTCACTCCAGGCCCTCTCATTACACTTTCGAAGGAGCCTCGCCAGCCTCCCCTTCTTCAGTGGCGAGAGACTCACGGCCTTTATATCATCGCACGCTGCGCAAGGGGGCAGAAATACACGTCACAATCCGCGGGGGCTCCTTTTGCGTCCAAACGCCTTTAATAGCCTCTCACTCCACCCGAACTGCCCGCCACCTCCCACCCCATCTCGCCCCCCCCCCCCCAAACCTCACCCATGGAAGCCTACTTTGACAACAAAGGCGATGTCCTCAACGCGTGCATCCGTGTCTTGCGAGACGACTCTGCACTGTACACCGTCAAGACGACTTTCGGACTCCGCGGACGTAAGATCACAGTGCTGCGGGACGAGAACCCGGCGTTGGGCCGCCCGGCAGTCGTTGGGTGCATCAATTGGAAGCAGAAGACCATGGACTTGTGCGGGTCGAGGAAGGCTGTCCGCGATGTGAAGAGGACCGAAGGGCGGTTGTTCAAGAAGTGAGTTTTCTATTTTTCCTCTCGGGCGGGATAGTCGGACTTGTGGCTGACGCTTTGACTGATTTAGGTCGCATCTTTGGAGGTGGGGACTGGAGCGGAAGAAGGAGTATCAGATCGAACATGACGACGACGGTTGGAAGGTCCGTGGGTTTAACCCTCTCCTCCATCCTCTTGCGAAACGCGGGTTGATGTAATTCACTCTATAGGCAACTCTCCACAACAACACATCGATCGCGGCACAGTTTCACGTACCGATCCGTCCGCGGCTCTTTGGAAAACTAGATCCTACCCTGTTATATCTGACGAAAGCGGCGCTGGAGGAGGACGAAGTGTTTTTGATTTTGGCGTTTATCTATTCCGAGGTAAGAAGGCAAGATAAGACGGTCGGTCTCTCCCTCTGTTACAATTCATGCATGATGTTTAACACTGGCTCACAGAATAGCGCCTCGGCGAACGGAAACGTCGGATGGTGATCGATGATGACTATGCATTAAACGGACACTTGATAATTGGACACTCTGGACACTACTATATCACATTATGCACGACGACAAGGACATATATATCCTAAAGAATTATAAGGATCGATTTCATATCGTTTGTAAAGGGCGACGGACAAGAAGGTATCTCTACTGGTAGATGATATATTACATAAATATTCCTTTGATAAGAGCATTTTCTCAGAGAACCTACAGTATAGCATCAGCAACGAAATTCGGAACAGAGGAGACGAACAAGATAAATGCGCACAATGTCTGCTTTCTTGAGATGTTCGCGAAGGATACTGTCTCGAACTGGACCGACGTTAGATATCAGTTGAGTAGGATCCCTCGTGTGAACACGTACCCGTGATGAGTGTAACAGCAGTGGTCTCGGTATCCTGGAAAGAGGATCCGTCTTTGGATGAGTTGGAAACAATGCAAACGAGGACGTACCGTAACCGACGTTGCATAAAAGTAGCCACGTCGTTCTGGACTCTCCGTTCGAAGTATGTCCTTGAACTTTTCTTTCAAGTCTGAATTTTTCCAAAGCAAAGTGTGAGACGAGCTCGGAGAGGAGCGCAAAAATCTCGTTGGAGAATTGGAGAACTGACATTGGACAAATGCACCAGCCTCGTTGGGTCTATTACCATAGCTTGGCAGAAATTGGTTTATCTAGTATCGCACCTTGAGATCATACTCCAGCAACAAACAGAACGCTTGGCTCTCACCTTGGCACCCGCCTTCAGTTTTCTCTTCAATAGATCACACTTGTTCAAGAACAGGATCATGGTGGTCCTGGGCAACAACTTGGAGCTGCAAACCGCACGCCAGAGGAGGAAAGAATCTTCGAGCCGGTTCACGGAGGGATCTTCCAGGAGCCGTTCGTCAAAGCACGAGACAGCTAGATGATGCCAGTTCCGAATGAAAAGGAAGTAGAGGAACCGGATGGCGTAACGTACGTGCAACTGTGAACAATTGTCAGACCAAGAGAATACGGAATGGAAATAATGAACAGAAAACTGACGGAATATGATAGCATTGATATCCTCAAAATATGGCAGCCACGCTTGACGCTGATCCAATTAAAATCACCCACATCGTCAATAATGGGAACAGATAGCAGAGAAGAATGGGAGACGTACGTTAGTCCTTGTTCCACCCACATCATAAATGATCCATTTTTTTCCAAAATCGGGGTTCAAGAGACCATCTGACCAAGATTTTAGTTGGGTATTCGGAGCGGAGAAACAGACTATCCGCGCACTCTCTAAAAGTCTGGAAGCACCATTACTGCTCCTGGAGTCGAAATGAATTTCGTACTCTTGCATGCCCAACGTCCGGAGTCGACAGCGGACGATGTCGTTGTCTGAGGGTTGATACTTGGACATTGCGATCCTATCCAAGTCATTGAGGAAACTATAAGAGTCATATGGTCAATCCAATGATAGAGATGGAACTATTGGAAGACTCACAAACCGGCAGAATCCTCGAGCCTCATCTTCCGGTTCCGCAAGACGGCTCTCACGACCTCATCGTCCCATACCGCCTTTATATCGTCCCGACACTTCGCCAAAAGCTCCGTAGCCTCATCCCCGTCACTACCACCAGCTCGGCCCCCATCCGCACCGCCCACGCCGCCCGGCGCATTGGCAAACAAATGGCCCCAGCCACGTATACCGAACTCTTCCCTTCCTCGTCCTGGTGACGACGGATCCGTAATGGGCTCGCCAAGTACGCCGAGTCCATTGCTAGACCAAACCTCGTCGCTCGCGGTCCCCAGGCGCCTCTTCAGGTCCCCTTCTAGAGTCCTCAAAGGTCCCAGACGCCGCATGAGCAGCTGGTGCTTGTCCGTGAGTCGGGAAGAGAGGTCAGTCGTTGACCCAGGACGGTCGACGTTCTCGTAGTGCTCTATGTCGGTGTCGACTGAAACCCGCAGGGGGTAGACTGCGTGCGGGAAAGGCGGAACGCGGGAGGAGGCGGAGTACCCGGCTGAGAGCATCGTCGGTAGGGGGTCGCGATTGAGTTCTGCTTGGAGGGTGTCGAGAATGATGAGGACGGAGCGAATGATGTTGAGTTGGATGACAGCGCGCCAGGAGGCACGTTCCTGTTTCCAAGCAGCACGAGCATGTTTCAAACGAAAGTCTACAGTGAGTAGAAAATCAATTTAAAAGTACAGGAGGGGAGAAGAAGGGAGCCTCAAGAATCGTATACGTACTCTTTAAAGTCGTTGATTTACCTGGAGTTGTACTTGAGCTGGGCTTTTCGGACTGAAGGACATAAGGTTCAACGCACCCGACTCTGACTGCCCTAATAGCAGGACCTTGACGATGGACTTTTGCTTTTTGAACGCTGCCTTTTCGAGCTTGATCTGTTCGTCGATTCTGTCGCTCACTCGCCTCTCTTCAGCCTCCCTAAGCTCCCTAACTGCTCTTTCCGTAGGTGTTTCGTTCGGTGGTGGTTGAATAAATATGGCAAATGGGTCAGAGTCGACTGCACCCATCTTGTTTGGTGGAAAAAAGTTGAGACGTGATGCCTTGGAATTTATATGGGGAGTGGAGTCAACAGGAGATCAGCAAGGAATGATTGAGAGGGGAAGCGGGTAATAAACGTCCTCCGGGCTGCAAGGCACCAAATAAACCAATGGTCTACAGTGCTGGCGTGGTAATACTACAAACCTGGCTTAGTGATAGGAAAACGAGGACAGTTGTAGTTCAAGTTGTCGGCGCTGGCAAAGGGATTCGTCTGTTTCTGTAGGTGGGAGGGAGGATTAAATTTGAGAAAAATGAATACACTTCGGAAGTCTACAAACGGAGAAGGCGTCAGTGATATGCCCATGCGGTTGCAACGCAATGAATAGCTATGGTTCCCCATAGAAACCATGATGCATGGAGACGGAACTGCCGGAAAGATGAATTGGAAATTCCAGCGAAATACAATTTACGAATAGGTGGTTATTATTGTGAAGGAAAGGAGGCGAGATGGGCGTGGAACGGGGGCCCAGAAACGCGAAAAGTGGAGAATACGTCGATTCAAAGAGACATATTCTAGTTCCACAAAGAAAATCAGAGGGACGAGAGCATCGTCTGCCTCTGAAGTAGTCGTTGAAGGGCTCTCGTCCCCTCAAAAAGGCCAGCTGAGGAAGGGGTAACCTCCTGTCTATCTTAACCACCGTCGAAACCCGTTCATCGGCCCGGCAACGAGGGAAGCCAGTTCTCATACTTCGTGTTCCGCTTCTCCCGACCGATGACCGCCCAATCCGTCATAACCATGATCGTGGAATCTGGTGGATACTTTCGTAATTTCGCTTCTCGTAACGGTCCTGAGAAATAGTATGATGTGCGTTGAGGCCGGAGGCGGTGGGTATGATACAGTTGGGGCTGTGAAAGCAATAGTGGTGATGGGAACGAGCGGGAGAGGGATGGGTTTGTGGCAACCTCGGACGCAGTCAGGAGAGTCGAAAAGCATTGGAGAGTGAAGGAGGAAGAATGGTGACGCGTCGGGGAGCGTTTCTCGACAACTGCCTTGGGATATATGACTGAGTTATACCTAGGCCCTCCTGGAATGATGGAATCCCTGGGGGCGGGTGGAAATGGCCAGGTGGCGGGCAGGAGCAGGACATGGACCTGCTCTGTATCCATATTCGTAGGAAATACTGAAGACGGGTTCGGTACTATGCCTGGAAAGTGATACTGGGGCCCATAACGCCCTTGGGTGGGGGTGGGGCGCGCACCACATGGATTCGTTATGGGAAGGTAGCGGCGTCTGTAAGATAGCGAGTGTGGGAGAGTCCTCCGAGAACCTGGTACGTCCGGAAGCAGTTCTGAAAACGAAAGCGGGCTGGACTGCGCAGTCAACTGGCAGTGCGTCTTTCGCCGGGTTAGGAAGGTTGTGCAAACAGCACGTGGTCAGCGCGACTCTGACAAATCCAACCAAAGTTGAACGCGCCCCCCATCATGGACCAGCAAATCCACCAAAATTGGCTTATATGAAAAAAAACATCGTACTTCACTTATGTCCAAGAACCGAACCTCTCGTCATAGTTGGCACATGCCCGAAGTCTCGTTAGGAGAGATGCTTCCCCAAAGGTGTGTCACAATGAGTAGACTTCGTCTCATTGACCCCAACATAGTGCGTCAAAGGTTGCTAATTTACGGGGTTTAATATCCCACCTCGGTTGTTCCTAATCTTGGCGACAGCACCGGAGCGCTCAGATACTACTTTACACTCGACCAGTCCAATGTTCCAGGCCGGGGAAGCTCGGAGATTGTCTTTCACGAGCGGTTTGCTTTCAAACCATAAGGAATTTATTTGTCGGCAGTTTCGCTTCTCCTGTCCCTTTCTCCGGGTCTGAAGACAACGAGAGAGAGGAAAAATACATTCGCGGCCTCTGTCGACGGAAACCACTCCGTTTCTTTGATTCTTTGAGGAGGAGCAAGACCATTTCATCCTCGAGCACGTCAGAGTCTATCACCGGACAATTCTGCGGGCACCACAGCAGCCGACCCATGAACATCCGCCTAGGGCTGCTCTGCCCCGCGTGACTTCTCTCCAATTGGGGTGCCCACGCGGCGACCTTACGTAGCTGGAGCAGGCGACACATGAAGATGAGGGTGAGACGGTTGCGAGCGCGCATGAGAAGAAACTTGAGGAATATGAGCAAGAGGTGTCCCAGACGAAGAGAAAAGGAGGACGGAACCTGTCAAGCACCGAAGTTGACGTGGGTAACAGTCTAGACCGATAGTGAGCGTTCCACAAGTTGGCTTTTCCCGACCGTTTGGCCCCTCTCGTAACTGAATACCCGATTTCTTTAGAGTGACAGGATCATTCTAAAGACGACGAACAACATGAGGATTATGACGTCGGTTCACCGCTACCTGTAGGCCGTCCTACCTCCTACAGCCCCTATCAAGACGTCTTCAGGATAGTCGTGATTCCAGCTTCGCAGTCCAACATAAAGAGAGCTGGTGGGAGGGCTAGTACTCTGCGGGAGTCCGCCGCGTGCTACGATTCAAGCGTTGTGGACGTTCACGTACCGCGAGCGCATTAGCTGTCAGTCGTACCTACTACGGTTGACATTCGTTGATGAAGAGAGGAAGGAGGATCGTCGAAATCAAGACTATGGAGGAGAGGAACTCACTTTGGTTGCCCAAGGCATCCGGAAACGAAGGCGTGGCGAAGCTGACTCGTTCTTTCCGGGAGTATACTTTTGTCATGGGTCAAGGCACCATCCGTCCTGGTCGTCACTTTCGTCAACTTCCTCGCCTCAGGCCACTCAAGCTATTTTTACCTCCCAACACAACGACCGCTACTATACGACAGGAGAGATAGACGGGGCTTGTTGGGGAAGGTGTGAAGTCCCGTTGATGAGTTGAACAGGAGACCGTATTTGAAGGCCCCGGCCTTTGGGCAGAGATTAAGGATCCTGCTTGACGCCTCTTCCGATCCACCCGGCACAACGCTTCTTAGGGGAGAAGGAACGTCTCGCAGCATGATTTGATTAGGGTTGTCACACGAGAGGACGAGAGTCGCTTTGGAATCTATCCAGAATGACCTCGGGCAACTTACAGGATTTCTCCTTCAACGCCCCTTTTTCGGCATGAATTAAAGACATCATCTCATGGCTTCTGCCAATGTGCATACCAACCTCGAGACTGGGGCATGCCGCAGTCGAATGTGAACCGCCCACACCTTCTCATCGCCGTCGCAAACCTGGCAGACGGTGGGGGGGAGGTGGTAGATTGCGGATCATGATACTCTCTTCCTCCCCGGTTGTCACGGGAAGCATGAGGACGAAGTTGATATACGTTGCCGTAGAGCTTGAGGCGGATCACCTAGATACCCTCGAGATAGCTGATGCGCGGATCTCAAGGGATCGCGGTAAAGGTCGAGGTGCTGGAAGGTGAAGGAAAGGCGGTCACGTCGCCTGCTATAGTTAGACCCTTGGGGGGTCGACGGCAATGAAGACAAGTCTCCTTCGACGAGGAAGATATCTGCCAGTATATTTTTTCCGTGCTAGTACGTGGGGCACAGTTGGGGGAACACGCAGGATCGGACCCATGCTCAAATAGTCCGGACAGCGGAGGGGGGCTGGTCACTCCCCGACCGGAGGACGACAACCATGAAGATGACTTAATGGACTGTCATGCATCGTGCAAATGTGAAAGTCAAGGTGGAGGAACAGTTTTCTCATCTGCCAAGATCGACCAACGGAAAAAACTCGGGTCATTCACCTCGGATCTCCTACAGCGCGAATGTTACGCGAATCCGGGTCCTCGCTCGGGACGAGGTGATTGAACTCGTCCTGGTGTATCCTCGGAAGAGTGGTACGTTATTATCTTAAATAACCTGAAAAGGGCTTACAGCCCTTTTCTGAACGTTGTGGATGGCCAGTGTAATTCAATCGCTGAAAGCACAAATCGTCCCACATAGGCATATCAAAAACTCGATCAATGTTCTAGTGTCTTACCTATTACATTCCTAGTGCCAGAGGGTGCGTAAAGACACTTTGAACATTCCACCTTTCCCGTGTCTTTTCTCGAGGTATAACTAGAGTTCCTATCTCTCTCAAGTCCTGCAATATCGTGTAAACCATGGCGCCGGCACCTGTAGTAATCCTACATCGCTACCGCATTGAACCAGTCAAATACACCAAGCCATTCATAACCTCCTTCGGGAACCAAGGACGGTATGGAATGCCCCTCCACAAAGATGATCCATATAATTACCAACAGTATGTGCATAACGAATCACCAACCCCAGACCTGCCTCCCTCTGAGTAACTGGTTATTTTTGAACAGTGGCTCTTCCGCAAAACGCGGGTAACAACGATTAGACCACAGGTATCTGGCAGTGGGCAGCGACAAGTTAACAGTCTTTGACAACCCTTACATTTGGTCTTACACCCAGTTGTCCGATGAGCGTTACAGATAACTATTTTCAGACACTCTTGGACTTGGCATCCTTGTTGACGATTTTTCAGTATTTCCAGTTTCAAGGCCGGATATATGAAGGTGGACAGTTGCGAAGACTTTTCTCTAGTTCTTACCCCGAGGAACTATGCTGGTTCAGACCAGCGGCATTTGAATACGTGATTGGAATGACTGCTGAATATACCTATGTCCTTAAATGGGCCACCATTTGAGTAGATGTATGACGATTGAGTTGCCGATCTTAAGTACCACTGTGTACAGTCTGGGGGTCAAATATCGACGACGAACGGAGACAGGCGTTGAACGTTGAGTGTTTATACCAACACGCGATCTTTAGTGTATCACTCTGCCGGCGAACGGTCGCGTGCGTTGCCACGCGATCGGATCGATCAATGTCATCGATCAACTGACAACAGAGGCACGTGTTCGCGCCAACCTTGTTCGTCTCTCTATTGCCGTCGTCGTCGTCGTCGCCGTCGCCCACACTTTCCTCGCCGTCATCCCCAGCAACGATGACGAAGTTTGGCGACTTTTCACCCCTCTGCACCTCGACACCCTCATACCCGTGGTGCAACCTCTTCTACCGTCAACTCGTACGAACATCCAACGTCACCTTCTTGCACGACGCCTCCGCCTCCCCGCACACAGCAGGCGTAGGCGTTAACCCCACCTGTTTCATAATCCCCACATACTCAACTTCCGGCCCTCTGCCGCACCTGGGGAACATCGCTCATATCGTCGCCTGTGCTATCTCTTTTTTTCTCACACTTTTCCTCGCCTTCCTCGCCCACAGGAGAAAAGCTGCCGTGGGTCGCCTTGAGATCCGTGCCCTCCTCATCGTATACGCGATATCACTCCCTCTCAGCGCCATCAGCGCCGGTGCCTTCCTCGAACAAGGCAGCACTGCCCTCGTAGTCATCACCGCCGTCCATGCCGGCGTCGTAGCCGCCTTTTTCTGGGGATTGTTAGCGAACGCCCTTGTGGCAACCCAGGTCGTTGAAGATGGGACTTTGAGCAGCTTGATCCCTTATTACGGCGTCAGCGCCCTCGTTTTTGCCGTCACCACATATCTCGCCATCGATACCGCTTTCGGAGTCACTGATGTCATTGGAAATCCAGCGAACCCACCCCAGGCTTTGAGGAGCTATTCGTTGTTTGTATTATTGATCATATGGCCGCTCTTGTGAGTCGTCGTTAGGCTTTATTCCGGTATCAACCTATCCTAACAACCATCTTCCCAGTACCATTGTTGTCTATTTCATCCTCATGTCGTACATCGTCGTACATCTCCTCAACGAGAAGAGACCGATGGCCTTTTATGGCCTCGCCGTATTCCTTTTCATCGTCTCCCAAATTATATGGCTCCTTGTCGGAAAGGTGATCTGCCAGGTATGTGTATCGTCTCCTTCCAGTTCGACCACACTCATAGTAGCCGTAGGCATCAAACCAACGTATAGACGGAAGCTTTATCGCCACGGTCCTCGAGACCGCGTCCGTAGGTGTGTTGTTCCTCGGGTGGAGAAGTATAACCGAAGGTTCGTCTGTCTCTCCTCACTCCTTTGAATTCTCTTCTGTTCTTCCCGTCCCTTCTTTCTTGCCACTTTCGCTCTCCCCGCCTTCTTTCCGTCTTTATCTCGTCTTCGTTTCATTGCTCCCTCCATCACACCCACACAAGGAACCTTCGTCCTCTCCACTTCCCTCCAGGAGACTCAGCAAGTGTAGATGCGAATATCCATGCTTTTTTTTGTTTGTGGGTGGGTCAGTGACGTGATTCTGTTGGAGGAGAATCAACTATCTGCTGCCTTCAGGATGGATGTGACATCTGTACAATCGCGGCCTCTGAAGTTGCGGCACAATCTGCCCCGACAACTCCAGTCTTCCTTGCCGTTTCTCCTGCTGGGGATTCGTTTCTGCCTCCCTTTCCCGATCTTCTCGTTTTCCACTTACATCTCTTCCCCCCCTTTCCCTTCAACGATCGTACTGTGCCTCATTTCTCTTTTTGCCCTCCATTGCGCCTGTCAACTAATGCCATATTTACTCCTTTAGATGCATGGGAGGACGATCGTGATCCCTATTACCCATCATGATACGAAGCCCTCGTCTCGTCCCCCATCGGGCACCTAGAAATCACCAACACTGATATCGAGAATATCTCCCCCAAAATCGAACATCGAAAAGCCGAGCACACACAATAATCACCCAGAACTCACCCCAGTCGCTCCTTCTCCCCTACGTCTCTCCACCATCTTCATACTCTCCAGAACTTGTCCATCTTTCCCAATATCACCACACACTCCATGATATGAACGATTCTACACGATGTATATCCTGATCGCGTCACGACACGAGCCCAGGGCTCGCAGGACACCTTCGTACCCTCCCCTTTGTCTTTTTAATCCTTGTCTTCTCGTTCGCGTCCAACTCTTGACTGATTTTACCCCGCTGGGACGGTTTTCTTGATTCTCTCATGTATAATCACATATGCTTGACTCTTTTTTATCTTCCCCTTTCTTCCTTTTCTCTTTCTGTCTTTCCACATGTGTAACTGTGCCCCCGTTCCGTTTCGATCTGTCGACCCGTCTTGGTGCTTGGTGGCCTCTGGATGTCTGCGGATTTTGTTATATGTGATAATTTTGCAGTATATACCGTGTTGCAGGAATTAATTCTTGTCTTGCTTGACGTTCTGTCTCTTGGGTTGTCGAACCATTGGGGAACATTGAGCGATTACTGGGTATGATGGGGCTGTTACATAATACTCATTTCTTTTTTTTTCTTCTCCAGAAAAGGACGAGGAAAAAGCCGAAATCCGTCGTCTGGACAAAAAGCCCTTCGTGAACATATCTTGGACTCTGGGTCCTCGTGAATCCCATCTCATGATCCTCAATCTCATCTCTCAAAGAGACTCGACGATAACGCCGGCCCGGTGGTCCCAAGGAGAGCGACGACAAGTCAAGGACGAGAAACGAGATCGTAACAAGAAGAGCTCGTGGGATCCGGACACAATCTGCGATTGCAGTGTGGCGAAAGCGTGAGAGACGGTTTCGACACACTTAGAGATTCTCGAGACTGTTATAAAATCACTCGATCCCGTCTGTCTAGATTACAAACGTCCTGACTTTATACCTAGAGAGTCTTCATGTGATAACATAGTTAAGGAACAGGGGAATTCGAGTAGAATGGTGAGATAAAAGATAGGTGCACAAAGATGTGACCAGAGTATGCAATACTCGGGACTCTTTTCTCTTTCGTACCACGTGGCACCCCGGTTAGGACCCCGAAACCAGCCAGCGCACACCGCCCAAAGGCAACATCGAATAGACCGAGAAGATCCTTTACACACCACTATTACCAGCTTTTAGCACATAAAAACCCCACTGACTTCCCTGATT
>Ga0307516_10004462_pt1 | contig 17250 bp, 15 predicted proteins | sample 19_EM_MG_FD_203310 | JGI IMG/M metagenome (GOLD analysis project Ga0307516, IMG submission 203310) | Populus trichocarpa ectomycorrhiza microbial communities from riparian zone in the Pacific Northwest, United States - 19_EM | ecosystem: Host-associated > Plants > Roots > Unclassified | place...
CCTCCATCATCTTCTCTCTCTCTAAGCTTATCTATGTGTGAGCCCACAATGCTTGATTCTCAGCATAGTCTTTGGATTATGCTTTGAAAAGATAGTTAAGTGGTTGCCCTAACATTACCAGCTCATTGTTGATAGATGAAGGGATGATCGACACTGTAGACCTGTCAAGGCAGGGTAGTATGGTGGTCACTACCACCCTATACAAAAAGGAGACACTGCTTTGAGAGGCGCCAGTTCACGATTATCAAGCAGAAAAATATAACACAGAAAATATATAACTGCGCTGAAATGTACAGTGATACAGTCCTAAGAGTACCTTAGGCCTTCCAACACCTGAATGATGTCAGCCCCCCCCCCTTGTCTTACAAGTGCTGTCCATTCTTTTTAGTATAGAGGTGAGACAGGAGAGTGAGGCACTCACCATGATGTTCATTTCTTCTTGACTGGAGACTGAGAGGGAAGAGCATGTGTTGTACAGGGATCATGACGTCATAGTTGTCCTTCCAAAGCTGTTTCATCATCCCAAACAAAACAGGGGTATATAGTGGCTATCGACAGGCTTTGTCAAAGTGATTTCATGATTCTAGCCCATTCGGTAAGTGGTTAGGTGAATGCTATACTAGAGTCTCCAACATCGCTATAAAGTAGGATAGTCATCTGAGGAATAAGAGTGTCGATCAGTGAACATGATCAACTGTCAATTGTTATCGCGAAATCAGATAACTCAAAAACAAGTTGACTTGCCCCTGACCTGGATATGACACTGCCCTGGGTTAAATAACCAAATCTACTACCAGCACAAGTTCGAATACTGATCACCTTGTTACAGATCCAAACCATGGGCATACGGCGAACCCAGACACATACAACCCACGGTTACTGAACATGCAGCACACAGAGATGCAACACCGACAACATGGTGAACTATTCCAGTACAAGTCGATTTGCTGCATACCTGGATACAACACTGAAGGTCAATTGATAAATTCTACTACCAGCATAAATTCAAAGATAAATTTCCCTGTTCCAGATCCAAACCACAGACATACCACTTATACAACCATTGAGTGGCTGGGCCTGTATTTGTGCTTTTCTCATGGTTATATCAATACAGAATGCAATGTTGGACCCATTATAAACATTATTCTATTGGAACTGCTGATACTAATGGCTACCTATGAGAGTCTAAATACCATTGGGGCACCTTTGGTCATGATTATAGGAACAGTCTCTTTGAGGGCTTAACTATAGACTTGACACAACCCTATCACACTGTCCACCTTATCCAGAAATACCCTGATTATCTGTGGACTTAACGAGGGCTTGAGGGATTTGCTATCTTGAATGTGAGCATTCAAAAACCCACGCATCACAGAATATGTCATGCGATCACTAATGCTGTGATGCCAATCCATGTGAATTACCAGAAATAGAGCGAACTCTGGAAATGGGATCATCAATGGTTACTGAGGGCCTGGAACCAGTCCCTGATGCTTCGAACTCTTGATCCATGAAAACTGGGAACCTGAATGGCCTGATCAAATCTTGATGCCCCACTCGAGAATGCTTGCAAAATGATGCGTTCTCGGCGCTCCACTCCACAAGGGCTAGTTGCCCTCTTGACATATGGAAAACTTATTGAAATGACCTGAACGAACCTTCTCAAACATGCCTGATGGCCAATACCCTAGAAACCAATTTGATTTGAACTTATCTCGTGATAAACCTTATATATCTATTTCACCTCTTGTTGTGTGTAAAAACTTGTTGTTACCTGCCATGTACAGTAGATTAGAGAGAGCCCATTAGCTCAGATTAAATTGTAGCTCACCTCAGTGGAACCCAAGTGTGATGTGACCATTTTTAAGTCTCCAAAAGAACAGAACAGAACAGTGCAGTGCAGAACAGACTTCCCCGATTCTTTGAAAACCTTTTATTGAATCACATACCCAGGATCTCAATGCATTTGTGAGTTGACCTTCTATCCAAAAAAAGACTTTCATGTTGATCTGCTTTCAAATAAGCGGGGTTGTCCCACCATCCTCGAACTTAATTGTTGAGAGTGTTTTGGAGTGTGGTTGAGGTGTTTGAAGACTCGCCTTGAGATTTTCTAGCATTTCCATCGCTCGCCCAGAACTCACCTTTCACCACAAACCCAGACACACAACCGACAACATGTGGCACTTGCAGATGCAACAATGACAAGATGGTGAATTCCACTTCACTATCAGTTGTTATTTGAGACTAAGATAATATTCTAAAGAATCTACCACCAATTGCAAATTTCAAAACAACACTGAATGAGCTGTGTCCTTGAACACAGCACCACTGCAAAGTCTGGTGAAGTTTGAACCTGGACACACGACAGAACATGCACACAATGGATGGTTACCAAGCATGTGGGTGCACACATGGACACAACACATACCAGCAAGACAGTCAACTATTCCAGTCTACTATAAGCATATGTTTGAGAACTGAATTATTGTTCTACAGACTTGAATGAGCTGTGTGCTTGAACACAGCACTATTGTGAATTCCGGCGAAGTTATTAGATGGTCAATTTTCCAACTTTACTATTCTGTTGCCATATATTTGATACTGATACTATTCTACAAAATCAGGACTTTCAACATGACATTGAAAGGCAGCACCAACAAATTTGTGATGGTACCAAGAAAGAGACAGATATTGGTACTATTGGATTGTACAATATCATCAACATCTGAATCCATTCCACAGAATCGAGATGGACTCAACCCTGAAGACAACAGAGCAACAACTTGAATTTAACATTTGACGATTCCTCTTTCTTACTTGTGTATTCTCAAACACTAATATTCTTCCACAGAATCATGGACCTAGTGACCAACCTATTCATCAATTATGAGGCTATGGTAGATCAACATGATGATAATGATTCCAATGGTTCAGATACCAATAATGGTAATGCTCATCCCTTCAAGAAATCAGGAATTTCACTCATGATTTCAGATTTTGTTGTTCCCAATAATGCTGAATATATGACTGATCCACCTTGGGGATCTTGAAGGTGGGCAGATTATGAGGGGGCAGCAGATGATGTGAATGATGAATGGGAGGGCTTCTTTAGTGGGCTGTCAAATGCAGCAAATCAGGAAAAGGCTTATCCAATGATCCGTCCAGCATTCCAGACAAATCAAGTGATGCCCGGAGATTGCTGGCCAGCAGCTCATTGCTGGATAGATTTGAACTAGAACTCTTTGTAGAGTTTGCTCCAAATCGATACTGGCCATTGTACTATGTGAAATGCTGTGTATGTTCATTCTCCACTATTCATTTTAATTAATACCAACATCTATCTAGCATGGTGTAGAGAAAGAAGCCATATTCACCATCATGCAGAATGCAAAGAAAGAACATGACATACATGTAGCATTCACCTGGGGGAGTTATGAAGGCTGGATTTATCTTGAAACAACCATGTCAGCCAAAACCCTGGATCTTCTCTGTATAACTCCAGGCATCTTGCAGATGAATGGGAGAGTCTACTCAAATACAATCCCCATTGAGGATCAGTCCACTACTCTTAGGCTACCATGAAAGAGGAACGAGAAACTCCAGGTGGGTCAGTGGGTACGTGTTTTGAGAGGGACCTACCATAATGATATTGGGTGGGTTTGGGGTGTGAGATGAGATGGACACATTATCATTCTCCTTGTTCCTTGCCTGGGTCTATATGACCATTACCAGGACAATCATTGAAAACAAAGGCAATTAGAGGGACATCCACCTCCTGCCCTCTTCCACGTCCATGCCACACTAGAGATGGCCCATGTTGATCCAGAAGAATTCAAGTCATTGGCCCAATCAGGCAAATATAGATTTGATCACCATGACTTTGTCCATGGGCTGCTAGCCAAGACTGTAAAGCCCACCACCATCACATCCACTGGTGTACTCATGTCAACCAACCTCTACACCTTATTCCACGAGAGTGGGCATCCAGAGATTTTTGAGAATCTAGATGCTCCCTTGCCACCAGTTCTTTAATGGGAGTTTGTTGAGGGAGATGGAGTACATGTATTGAATGGTTCCTGTTATGATCAGACTGGTACTGTGCAGAGTGATGAAGGTTCACACATTATTGTCAATCTGGATAGAAAGGTGGGAATTGTCAGGATAGTACTCCACCTCTTGTGCAAAATATTCGAAATAGGTGATTTTGTCAAAGTCTTATGAGGAGAGTCAAAAGATAGGATGGGATGGATACAACGAATAGACAATAATCATATAGATGTTATTGAGAAGAAAGGGAATAATGCCTCAATCAAGGTGAGTGAGCAACTTATCAGGCAATTCTTGATGCTGAGGCCTTGTAGTTCATCACAGTTCATGTAAACAACGCAACAATTTGGCAGGCTCCTATATGACTTATGGCAAACATCCCTCATGAAGACTTATCTGAGTCTTACAAGAATCAGCCTGGCCAGAAGTATTCATTAGGTGATAGCATTTTCATCCTAAAAGAGGGATATTCTTGGGATGGTCAAGTTGGTTACATCATTGATATCAACATTCAGAATTCTCGGGTTGTGGTTCAAAAAGAGAAGAATTCAGATATGAACATATCTAAGGAAGCTTTTTACTATTATGAAGTTATGGCTGCAGATCCATTGTGTGTAGCTATAAAGTTCTTATACAGGAAAACTCATGCTCTTTTAGTATATATCCACCATGGGTTCTAGCTGATGGACCACATGAATCCCGATGAGTGGATAAAGAGGTCATTATCCAGAAACCATCCCATGCTTGGAGAACATGCCGGGGAACTGTTATTGCTATGGTCAATAACCATCCAGAAGCTATTGATGGCAACGTCATTGCAGGAGCACTGGAGGTCAAAATACATCATCAGGTCACACAAGCTCACCAGCAAATCAGTCGGCTTCGGGACATCATCACTGACATCTCATTTCAGTATTCACATGTTATCCGTGGTTCAATTCAAAAGAGTGTCTGAACAACAGCCCAAAAGCATGTCAAATCCTTGCACAATGACCTCGTCCTTCATGGCTGATCTGGCTGATCTTGCCTTCAAAAATATGATGAGTCACTATATGTCACCTTGTTTGGATATTATGTAATTCAACAATGAAAATTTGATGTCAATGCTCCTTATCTCTCAACTTCAACCTTCGGGGTTCAACATGTTTACTCATGTTCTCAAACTATTCAGTCCATTTTCCCTCCAATGCAGATCACAGCAAATTGCTCATCACATCGCGCAATGACTCATCTGGTATGCCGAATTCCGCTTTTGGCAAGCACTCAGAAAGATCGTGGCGGCCGATTATCATTGGCAAAAATGGATGCAAAGTTATTTACAGCATGAAGTTGTATATTCTAGCACTTTGTTTTGATCTTTGTCAGCAAGGTGACAGCCATTGGCCATGCACTAGACATGCTGATCCTCATCCAGTCTCTGGCTGAGAGCTTTTTAGCTCTGCCCAAGTCACAGCTCCTCTTGCCAATCCACGAAAGCCTACTCATCGTGTTGGACACAGGAGTCCCTCCAGACAGTCCGGCTGCTATTGTCAACGACTATATATGTGACTGGTGGAACTACCCTAATGAACCTGAGCATCATATCATTCTCTCCTGGGATAATGTCAATGACGCTGAGGACTTTCATTGGACCCAAATACCCAGAGCTCCTCTCCCTTGAATACCCACATTCCCCCAGGTTTCTGTCATGCAGATACCCCTGGATTGCCCAAAATGTGCTGATTATTGTCACATGGCTGCAGAGCTCATCGGCAAGCTCCAAAGTATTCATGCCTATACCCAGGCGACAGAGACCTCAGCTGAGACTACATGCAAGACTGATATGAGAAGGGCCTAAGGCCTGTATTTGCTCCATGAGGCCATTGTCCAGAAGGAGATGAGTCTGCCTCACCCAAGAAAGGTCATGACAGGTGCAGCATCTGACACAGCCTTGGCTCCCACTGCCATCAGCAGCATCAAGGTTAGTTGGCAATCACAGCACATATTCAATCAAGCCACTGAAAAGTGAGTTTGTGACAAGTGATGGAAATGGGAAGAACACTATGGTCTGTGCTCAAAACACCTCAATCACTCTCTAACAACCTCTCAACAAATAGTTCAATGAGTGGTGGGATGAATCCACTATATTCCAAGTGATTTGACACATTCAGCTTGGTGGAAATTCGACTCATGGGCAGCTTGTCAGAATTCCAGAGTGGGTGATTCAATATAGGGATAAGAAATCAGGTTGTAATCCTTGAAGGCTTCCGTACCCTCTCAGACTCAGTGGAACAGTGGGACAGTGACAGTAGCAGCAGCAGTAAGGCCAGTTGCCTTCAATTGGGACAGTGCAGTATGAGACTTAGAAAACTGTTTTGTACCAATCACAGAGAGAGATACAATTCAGCCTGGGGTAAACCCGAATCTAATATGTAGTACATGATAGAGGCAGAAGGTTTTTATACATAAAGAGCAAGAATAAAATAAATAGAATTTATCATGAGGAGTGTCCAAAATCAAACCGGTTTCTAATGTTTCCTCCATTGCGAGCATGTCAAAAGCTCACCACAGACTATTTCCATATGTTTTCCATGTGTCGAGAGGGTTACGGACCCTTGTGGAGTGGAGCGTCGAGGACACGTTGCCACATGAGCTTTTCAGAATGTTGCATCAATGTTTGATGGGGCTGATCAGGGTCTCTGTTTCCAAGCTTCAGGGACCAGTTCCTGTCCCTCAGAAACCACCGGAGATTCCATTTCCAGGGTTCGTCCTATTTTTGGTAATTCACATGCTCGGCATCACGGCTTCTGTGATCGCATGTCACATGCTCTGATGCTGGGCATTCTGCTTCAGATATCAAGTCCCCGAGCCCTCAATAAGTCCATAGTTTAGAATAGTCATCGGATAGGGTGATAAACCATCTGATATAGAATATATATCATCATTGGCACCCTCAATAGTCTTATCCATCAAGGATTGAATGATTGGTGTCAAGTCAATGGTTAAGCCCTCAAGGTGACTATTCCTCTAATCATGAACAAAGGATGGTCCAGTGATATTCAGACTCTCATATGTAGCCAGTAGTACCATCAGTTCCAAATAGAATATTGTTTATAATGGAGCCAACTCCATATTCTGTACTGACAGAACTGTGGGAAATGTGCAAATACACATGTAGCTGCTCAGCAGTCATATCATCTCCTCCAAACTTAAAATAGATTGTCCCAATCTTTACAGGGTATGGAATTTTATCTTTGGGTCCAGTTCATTTCATCTTAATTTCACAGAGTTCCTTGTTTCACAAGTCCACATCAGTGGACAAGCAAACAGTGGGCACCGCTTTGCATTCAGGCAGCACGACCAACTGTGGGAGAGTTGCCACTGGCAGGCAGCAACTCAACACCTTCAGTCGACTGTGTGAGTGTACTGGTGTCTGTGTCATGCTTGGTTGCCATTCTCACAGTTCCATTTTTAGCTGAGGTCTGGGCTCTCGCTGGTTATTCCTTCTGCTGGTCCGACCCAACATCCAGATATTGGTCACCACATCTGTCAACGATGTGTGATGTGTCACTTTTTCTGTTTGTTCATTACCACCACCACTGCTCCCGTTTTTGTGTACTAAGTATGTCTGTACCGTACGCGTTTGTAGATTGCAGTAGTAGTAGTTCATTTTTTCTTTCAATGTAGGGTTTCCAAAGTCCATGAAGACTTAGAAGCGGACCATCCAGATCCGCTTAGTCAGGTCATTGCAAATTTGTAGCCCAGGATGTTGGGACAGTACCAACGATGTGCAGCACTCGATCATCACGATCAGTAAGTCTTTGCATTCCAGTGATACATCTGTAGACACTGGTTTACATCTAGATACGTCAGTTCAACGCGATCTTCAATTGTACAGGGAGTGCATGAAGGTTCAAATTTTCACTAAGTACATGCCCAGTCCCTCTCTTTGACACTTACTGATGAATACTTCTCAGCATTCAGTGTAAATCTTCACAAGAAAATGGTTCTGGTGGCACCAGCAATCAAATGTTCCGTGATCACATCCATAGCGGTGTGTGCTTTTGTGCAAGGAATCCGACAGATTTTGGATCATAGGGCTCAGAGAAGGAGCCATATCCACAAAGGGATAGTTCTAGTTCCAGGTGCATTGTCTTCGATTCTCAGAGGTTTCTGGTTTAATGAGCTGTCTCTCGTCCATTAGTCCGGAATTTCAGACTCCAACTCGATCCAGAAGCCATTTCAAAGCCTCAGCGATACGATCTATCATCAAGATGATATTCAAAATTTTTTAATTTCCAGGTAAGGTCCCCTCCCCATCACTTTTTACTAAAAACTCTCCTGAGTTTCTATTTACAGGTGACGCATCAAGTAACTGTATCAAATTTCCGTGATAAGAACACCATTCAACCAGCATGTCTCCACATGCCAGCCCTCTGGTGCTTCGCTGATCAATTGCAAGATGGGCCAGGTATGCAAGGATTGTGAGCAGTCCACATGTGATGAGTTGAGCCAGGCATGGATATCTCGGGTTCCAAAGGGTGCGTGGTTCTCATGTCTGAAGAAATGCTTCCTCCTCTGCCTCCATCTCCTGCCAGTACTATCAGTAATCTCGATTCACAGTTCATCACTCTCAGCATGTCTTCTGACATGCCTAATCCCGCTGTTGAGGCTAGCCCTCCAGTGTTTTCCAATACATCTGTGCCACTGCTGCCTGGCACTTGGATGATGCTCATCAACTCTTTTGACACCTTCTGTGCCTCCATGGTCAATGTCACCTCTGATGGGCTTCTCAGTCACATGTGTCAGGCACTCGAGAACTCGGTTACGGTATGTCCTTATTTTCTGTGTCTTTTCAAAACTTGTTCATCCATTTTTTACTTCTGTCTAGAAATGGCATCATACCAATGCTTGCGACGTTGATGCCCTGGAGTGTGCATGTATCGACTACACTGAGGTCCAGAATGCTCTTTTCAGGGCTCAGGTCAAGTTCGATGCTGTTGCGTTCGGTACATGTCAACTCTACCCATCTTATTGGGAGAAGGATGGTCCCCCGATGATCATTACTTTCATGGGCGACACCATGAACAAGATCAAAGGTATTCACACCACCAGGAAGCGTCAACAGGCTCTTGCCCTTGCTGCTGCCGGCAACGCATCCAATGATCATATGGCAGTGTTCTTGCTCATAATGGAGTAAGTCATCTAGTTTCTTTTTAGAGACTGTTCGTCTGATATGCTCTATGTGATCTTTATGTTTAGCCAGTGCTCTCACTCGGTAACCAATTAATTCAGCTGTCAAGAGTTTCACATTCAGTAAGTCTACTAGCCAAGTCACCTCAATGATGTCTAATGGGAGTGTAGGATGAGAACCATTTGTTACAAAGAAGGGTGAGCAACCCATTCTTTTCCTAACAGTTATCCGATCTGCCCACATCACTAAAATGAAGTACCAGTACCATTTATGCACTTCACCACTGCATGCTTTCCACAATGCCTGCCTTACATCCCAGTGAGGACATTTGATTTTTCCATTAGCACGGAAGTTGTTATGGAACAGCCATTTAACAACTATTTTTCATTTTGTCCTTGTTTGGCTTTGTGGACAATATTATAAAAGGTCAACAACATGAATCTGACTTCATTTCATTTTATCTTTGTTTGTCCTTGTTTGGCTATTTCTTATCTCCTATCTCTTATCTCCTTATCTTCTTATCTCTGGCTCATATTCTATTGGAGGATATCTGGACCATATCCTATTGGTTGATAAGTGTTGGCTAGTATAGTATATATAGAGTAGCCCAAAACCTGTAACTCTAGTTGTATTCTCTTAAGCACTCCACTATAATCTAGTGTGAGGACTTCTGGTCAATATAAACTTCCCCCTTCACATTTCTGTTGTTTGATTCTTGTAAGCCCGCGAAAGCCTAGTGATAGGTTTAGTGTGTCTTAACAGTTGTAGGCTGATATTTGTATGCCCTTTATCCTGTACTTGTCCCCCAGCTATGCTAACGCTTTCTTGAAAGGTCTGCCGTTATCTGTGATGATCCGTACAATGCATCCCCACTGACAGATTATATCCTCAAATAACCATGGTCCAATCGTTCTCGCATTCTCGTTCCTTAACAGGTGACCCTCCATCCAACTAGCAAGTGCGCAGTGTCCATGAACAATGTATTTACAGCCATTGGATGCCAGAGTCATATGCATCATGTCGACATGTACCACTTGGAATAATCCCGGTGTGTGAGTTACAACTGGTGGAATTCATACTAACGTTTTCTGCCTTTGTTGACAGATATGGCATGTTTTCACATACCAATGCACATCTCGTTCCATTTCTGGCCACCAGAACCTTTTGCTGATGAGTTCTTTCATCACGAAAGCTCCCTTATGTCCAAGGTGATCATGTAGTGATCGCATGATATACATCCAGTGAGTCTTTTTGTAACGGACGCTTACTATACCTATCACATGACTTTTTGTCTGTAAACGGACTATTACCTAATCGTTCGAGTTAGTTCTTTTACCTTGTCATACACACAGTGCTACAAATACCATATCATTCAAGCTCTGTTGTGCATAGCAAGCTCTGATTCGACTCAAGCATAATGCCTTGTTACACTTTTTTGAGCTACCGAGTATCTCGGAAGCATTTGTGCTATTTTTGCCATCAAGAACTTTTGAACCACAAACTACTTCCGATGCCTAGGCCCACGTCAACATGGAACCTTTTGGAATGTTGTCAAGACAATTAACAACCAAAATGGGACCAGGGAACATGTCCCCAGGTCATCAAACACCTGGGCATCGAGTGCCAGGTGGCTTTGCGTCACCATACTCGTCCACCCCAATTACTCCGGTTTTTGCCAACCCTATGACATGGGTCGCTCCAGATGCTCCACATCGCAAAAGTCGAGAGGTTATGGAGCATATGAAGAGCGAGGATAAATCCTCAGCTCAGAGCTGGAGAAGGGACACCAACCATCCCCACTCCAAACTTCGGAAAGCCCCAAAAACCCTGTCAATGCTGCAACTTCCATCTCTTCAAGACGAAATGGTGAAGGCAGCATATGTGGAGGAAACTGCGCTGTTGAGCAGTGGCCAGTTGAGGAAGAAACTGTTCCTGAGTCGTGGTGGAAACAACTCAGAAAACTCGGAAGTGCAGGTATCTCATAGAAGTACCTCATGAACTAAGCATAGAGAAATGGCAACAGACTCTGTGAAGAGTTCATCGCCAGTCCTAAGATCCTTTAGAAGGACTACGAGCCAGGCTGAGAATAGTACCTCTCTGAAAGAGGAAGAGACTGTGCAATGGTCTCTCCTCATGGCTCAAGATAAAGGGAAATATAAACAAGGGTCGCAAGAACCCCCGTCTGAACCTGGAAGCAATGACCACATTGTCCTCCTCACTGCGGAGCAGAAGCTCCATGGAAGAGCAAGTCGAGCATGTAAGGATCATGGCATAACAAGTCCTTGCACCCGACAAAGAATCTATCTTCAGGCTCGCGAGAAAGCCGTAGTATCACTAAGAGTGTGCAGACCTTGTGAACCAGATGAGAAAGACGAAGGGTTTGAAGACCACTTCATGGGCACTCTCACTCTATTGATGAGCATCCAACATGGGTCGCAGGGAACATCCCTGCCTACCCTTCCACCAAAATCGCCTTGCAGGGATTCTACTCATAGAATGACCAAAGAGGACACAATAATGCCAGCGACAACCGGCGTTGGCATATTGACTCAATCACAGGATGCACATCCTGTTACTTCTTGTACAAGGGAAGACCTTTCTCGAGGAATGTTGATGTCGAGCATCAACATTGTAGTTCCCTCAGAAGTTAGACAACTTCCAGAACTTCCAACAATCTTGGAAGATACGAATTTTGCAGGTGCAATCGCTGGGCTCATTGCCCCATGACAATTGGGAGAAACGACCCAGAGGTATGAACAAGACTGTGCAGCAGCCGGCCGGTACCAAGGATCCCAGCTCCTGCCTTCTTCGGACAGGCAGGAGAACGTTCTGAGCAAAGGATAGAGCAGGTCGCTCTGCCTGAAGTAAACATACAGTCAGAACCAGAGGAGGAACTCCTTGTTCCCTTGCCAAAGAAGAAACTAAAGAAGATCCCCATGGCCGAGAAGTTGGAGGACAGAATTGCCTACCAATGAATGCAAAACGAGGATATGCCCATTAAGGGCAGGTCTCGTTACACGGACCAGGGAATCATCTTCAGTACCAATGGCAAGGTACTCAATGAAATGAAACGACTGTATCAGTTGTCCCTCAAATTAGCTGCAGCTCCTGGTGATCCAGGAGACAATGGTGACGATGAATCAGATGAATCATCCGAGTCTAAGCCGCAGAGAGGTGATCCACCTCCCTATAACCCAAAACAAAATAATGGAAATTGTAGCCATTGAAGTGGCGGTAGAAAGGGACCAGCCTGCTTTGGCAGAGGTCCACTGGGATACCCAGATAACGGAGGTAATGGAGGAGATGGTAGTGACAACAATTCACACCATCCCCGCCGTAGCAATGACCAGGGCAGACGCTCCAATCGTAACCAGCATCAGGGATATTCAGTACCAGTGGCAGTACATCCGTGGTACAATACCCCTGGCATGATAGAGGCAGTGGAACACCACCGCAACCATATGCATGACTGCCTCCTTCAATTGATATGAGAACATGTATCAGTGCATCTGAGCATCCCTGAAGGGACAAAAATCCGATGAGCGGAACATTTGCCCATCAGCAAGTACGAAGGATCCTCCAAGTTCAGTGACTTGGAGAAATGGTTAACTGACCTTGTGGTGTTGTTCGAGATCAGCATGTATGATGGCCAGGACCATGACAAAGAGAGAGTGCTGAGCACTCTCGAATTCCTGGACAGTGAAGCATGCAAGTGGTATCACTGCCATGTCATAAACGTGCATCACGCACAGTTACGCTGGACCTTTGAAGAGGTCATCATGGGATTGTACGATCAGTTTGTACAACCATCTACCATGCAAGATGTGTGCAAGGAATTCCTTAGTGCATTGTATAACCCTGCAACTGGCATCCAAGGATGCTATAATATCCTGATGGACCATGCACAAAACATGGTCATTTACCCCAATGATTACCAGATCATGGAGCATTTCCTGAATGGTATCCTGGATGATATCTGGGAGAAAGTATTTGACTGTGGCTTGTCACCAGAAGTCAACACTATCGATGACCTTGTTGCATGTGCAAAGGCCATCGAGATCACCAAGAAAACTGCAGCACATTATCATAAGAGAATGTCTATGGCTGCCTACTCATCACTGAGAGCAGCACCACGCTGTATGACCATGGCTACCCAGCCAAAGGAGGCGATGTATACACGTTGTCCTCGATTTGAAAGCAGGTCAAGAGAACCAAGACACGATGACAATAATTGTTGTCATGCTCCTCGACCAACAGTTGAGAAAGCGCATGGTGAAGCACCCCACGCATATGATCATCAAAGAACTGACAATCATCCCAAACCCCAACATCCACCAAAAGCACCTGATGACAGGTGCAAACCTCCCCAACCTGCAGCTGATGCATGCTTCAATTGCAGCAAAGTGGGTCACTTTGCCGTGGACTGTTCAAGACCCAAGCAAAGTTGGGACCGTGTTTGTGTGGCCTGCACGGAGGTTCCTGAAAATAATCAGGACCCGGATGATGATGCAGGTGGTGAGGACGGTCCACCGTCCCATCAAGAAGACGGATATGATTCACATGAATCATATCAAGGTGGTAATGTTGAGGAGGTCAAAGTAGACATGTATGACAATGACTACTACTCATGGACAATGGATGATGATGCATTGGCCACGATGACAGAAATGCCAGCGGACAAAGTCCACTCAGGCAAAGAGACATCAAGATGCAAAAGGCTGTCATGACAGTCTCCAAAGAGAGTTGTCCATGCCCCACATTCCCTCCGAATATGAAGGAATGTCTGGCCACCTTTGTAAAAGTGGGTGGCCAGGAGGCCTGGACTTTGTGGGACTCTGGGAGTACCACGATGGGTATAACACCATCATTTGTGGATGTGGTGAAGATTGCAGTCTTCCCACTCAAAAACCCCCATGTCCTACAGTTGGAAACTGTAGGTAGCCATGCCTCTGTCAATTTTGGCACATATGTCAATGTTGCGATGCATGGATCATCACAACAGGAGTATGTAGATGTAGCAAACTTCGATCGCTATGACATGATTATTGGAACGCCTTTCATGCATTCCAGGAAAGTCATTCTCAACTTTGAAAATGACACTGTGAAAATTGGGAATCAGTTGATTCCTGCCACAAAAGTCCTGGTTCCAGATACCGATGACCATGTTTGCCAGTATCATGCCACCGAGAAGAAACAGGAATGACTCCATGGCAGGCAGTATGCTGCTTGCATGGAGGAGGTTCCAGATGAGGAACCTCAAGTCCAGGGTGGCATGTTGGATGAAGGAGCAGGTGCGCTCCTTGTGGCAAATGAAGAGTATGGAGGTACTCTCAAATGGGGGCAAGTGGACACACTTGTACCCAAAATATGGAAAAAGCGTGCAGAACGGATGAAACTGCCTGCATGGAACATTAAGAATGAAATCACTAATGAACTTAAGTCAGGACAAGCTACAAAAGGCTCGTCCATGTCATCAATAAACAAGGAGTTACGGGATAGACCTATCCCACAACAATCATTTGAATGGTTCCATGACCCTCAGATGCCACGAGAATGGAACAAAATGGTGTCCTCTATAAGAGAACATAAACTAGCGAGACAACCTCACATTGAGAATGTCTTCAGGATCACAGATCCTGAAGAAGTATCAAAACCCCGGCGCTTTAAGCACCTATACCAGTCACCAGAATGGGTGGAGTGGACTCGTATCTCTGTCGCAGCATCATTGGTGCTGGGACGAGATGAAAGCAAGGACCACATTAGAGCAATGCAGGCCAAATTCGAGAAGCCTTCAAGAAAGGCTCCTCATAATGAGGCCAAGGAAAGACTTCCTTGACCTATCAGACATAAGTGTTAAGACACACTAAAACCAAATAGATCTTTCATGAGCTTACAAGAATAACACGGGGAAAGGAAAGGGAAAATCTATATTGACTAGGGCCCTCACACTAGGTTATAGTGGATAGCTTAAGAGAGTACAACTAAGGTTACAGTCTAAACTACTGACTATATATACTAGTTGGAGAACATGTGTTAGCAATGAGGCATTTCATGGAATCCTTATGTAAGTAGTTCCAGAATGTTCTACATGCATTATAAGTGAGGCGTTGCACAGCAATACTGAGTGAGATTGACTGCAGATCATGTGATGGAGCACATGATGTGAAAAGGTGAAAGAATAGAAAAAGACGTATCATAACACTATCCCCTCTTTAGATCTCGACTTCCAGGCAAGAGACAGCACTGTTCTTCAGCTCAGTTAGATTATTATAAGGGCAGAACATGAGTCCTGCGAAAGCTTGTGCATTGAGCTTTCGGGGAGCGGAGGGGTTGGATTTGTAGAATTCATTGATGATATCACAAGAGTTGGTGCAGTTAGCTTCTGGTTCCCAAGTGATGTAGTCATCGGTATAACTGGACTATTTGACTAGAAATTCGAGCTTTCCATGTTTAAGTCATGAATCTGTGATTTCTTCTACTTCGTATTCGGGCATTTCTTCAATGACAATGGGTTCAGGAGGGATTGTGGATTGACCAGCAGTTGGTGGGTGATATGGGTGAATGCGGGATATGTTAATGACATCATGAATTTTGAATGAAGTGGGCAATTTCAATTTGACTGCATTTGGAAAAATAATCTTGACAATTTCATAGGGTCCGAGTTGTCATTCTGTGAGTTTGCGCAATGGTCGATCTACATTGAGGTTCTTGGTAGACAACCAGACCTTGTCACCAATTTTGTATTCCGGAGCTTCTTCTCTATAGAAATCTGCATAGCGCGTCATGTCATCGTGCGATTTAGATAGTGCTGCTTGGGCTTCTTCGTGAACAGTTTTCATTTGCTCTGCAAATTCCTTAGCTGGTTCTGACTTTCCAGCCTTCTGAGGTTCTATCCCCATCCTTGGGTTCATCCCATAATTAGCATAGAAAGGTGAGACGTGTGTTGCAGTGTGGATTTTGTTGTTGTATGCGAATTCGGTGCATGCGATCCACTCTGGCCAATTGTTCTGTTGATGGCTGACGAACATCCTTAAATATTGTTCGATTTCCTGATTAACCCGTTCTGTTTGTCCATCGGTTTGTGGGTGATATGCCATTGATAACTTAGTTTTGATCCCCAGGATTTCGTTTAGTTCCTTCATGAACTCAGCTGCAAATTGCGGTCCTCTATCCGATAGTGCAGTTTCTGGTAAACCGTGAAGTTTCCAGACATGGTCTCTAAAGAGTGCAGTGAGGCCTCTAGCTGAGGTAGCTGTGGATGTTGGGATAATATGTGCCTGTTTTGTATGATGGCAGCATGTGACAAATAATGCATCATATTCTTGTGCTTCTGGAAGTCCTGTGATAAAATCTGTAGTGATGTCCTTCCAAGGCTGCATGGTTGCTTCATTGGGCTTAAGCTTTCCTGCTGGCTTTTCTGGAAAACATTTTATTCGTTGGCATCGATCGCATCCTGATACATAGCTCTTGACCTGCATGGTAATGCCAGGCCACCAATAATTTTGTGTAACCAATTCCAATGTTTTCCATTGTCCTGGGTGTCCTGCAACCGGTGTATCATGGTGTAACTTGATAATTTCCAGTCAAAGCTTGATATCCTTCGGGACATAGACCTTGCCTCTGAATAACATAAGTCTCTGTTCTTCGGACCATTCTTCTGATCGTAACTGCCTGGTTGATGATTTCTTCAACTCCTCTACTGCCTTTATGACCAACTCATCAAGATCTTTTGATTTTCTGATTTTTGCTAGTATCGATTCTTTGTGTCCTTCAATAAGTAAATGGCCTTGGCGTAACATGCGGACCTTGAAGTACTCAGGTTTCCAGAGGACAACATCTTCATTGTCATGTTCTATCCCCTCTTTATGATCCATGCGCCTCGACAAGGCATTGGCTTTCCCCATAGTTGGTCCCGGTTTGTGTACCAAATTGAAATCAAATCTTGATAAATACAGTGCCCATCATGCCTGTCGTCGGTTAAGCTTTTTGGCTTCCATAAAATATTGCAAGTTTCGATGATCAGTCCAGAT
>Ga0307516_10004463_pt1 | contig 17248 bp, 20 predicted proteins | sample 19_EM_MG_FD_203310 | JGI IMG/M metagenome (GOLD analysis project Ga0307516, IMG submission 203310) | Populus trichocarpa ectomycorrhiza microbial communities from riparian zone in the Pacific Northwest, United States - 19_EM | ecosystem: Host-associated > Plants > Roots > Unclassified | place...
GTAGTCGCCTCGTACACGTCAGGAGGTACGTCCCGCAACGCCTTTTCCTCGGCCGAGAGAGGCTTCATGTTGGACGGACCGGGTTGTGGGTCTTCCAGGTCAACGTCAGTCCCAGCGGATTCAAAGGTCTCGGGAGGGGATTCCGTCGCTCTAGCTTTTCCTTTATTAACCCTCCCGAAACCCTTCGTTGTTTTGATTGCGAGATCATCACTTTCATCTTCAGTTTGGGTTGGCGGCGGCTTCGCGGGTCTGCGCTGGGCTGGTTTTAGGATGATATGTGGGTCCTCGGAGTCCGTATTGCGTGACGAAGCTCTCCAAGGTTTCCGCTCCATTGTAGTCGCGGACTTCTTCGATGATTCGGTCGCTTTCTGTTTGGCTAAACGCAGGTCAGAATAATTTGTGGGGAGGGGAGAACGGACTCACCGGTGCTCGATGTTCCGGTCGTTTGACGCGACGCCGAAGGTTTAGACCCGTTCCCATCTGCGCCTATACCAGGTGGTCAGGCACTGCGTTGAGCCCCAGAACATGTTGTTCCCACCTTTAACGGTATTTCTCCTGGCCGTACTAGCAGATCTCATTGGGGGCTTCTCCTCACTCAATTCGGCTATGTATCAGGAATAAACATGTGCGAGAGTTCGGAAAGTTGTGACGGGCATCGCACCTCGGGTTTCCTTCTCACCGAAATCCATGACCTTGACTGATTTCCGACTGGTCGGTTTCTTCACCTTTAGTTGTTCCTGCGCCTCCTGCGTAGATTTGTCCGGAGTTTCATCGCGGTTCCCGCATTTCGTAGAAAGCTTTACGGATTTCCTCGGTTTAGCAGACCCCGTCCTGATAGACTTCTTCGGAGTTGAACTCTTCCTCGGCGAAGTTGCCATCAATGCTTCCAAAAGTCCCTGACTATCCCCAGAAGGAACATATGTACTAAATGCATGAGGAGGGGGGCGTGGTGAGTTGAAGGATTCACAACGATCTGTGTCTAAAAGGCCCTTATGTGGACACGTACCCGAGCCTGTGCCTATACCTGGCGGCCTGTTTCTCCTGTCTCTTGGCTTTACTCTCCTCCAATGTCAGCCCACTTGCCAGGATTTTGGTTGGCTCCATAAAAGGCGCGAATGACGAGCGTTAGGCGCGGATGAACTGAGCAGCGGCGATGCGAACACCCGCGACTGTGGTGGGGAAAGAACATCGAGGTACACCACGTGATCGTTGAGCGCAATCATGTGATCGCTGTTCATTCCTCTCGGAGTCCTGGCGGCAGGGACGGTAGGGGAAACGGCGATAGATGTTTGCGAGTAGAGGGAAACTAAGCAACGGAGGAGTGTTTACGTTAGTCTACGTTAGGAATACTACGTTAGGAATACTGGAAGGGAAATCCGGTGAGAGTCAACAGCGGAGGGGGCGGTCAAATGGTTACGAGACAAGGGTGCCCGGTTTCACGACCACGGGGTCATCGCTCATTCTCCACCCCGGCTCTCCGTCCCCGTCCCCATCGACCCGTAACCTCAACCTGGGATCCTTAACCTCAAGTTGAATAGGAGTGACGACCATATCCGTGTCATCGGGCGAGTTCTCCTCTCCCTCGGGTTGGTGATGCTTGCGATCGCCATCGTCAGCACCTGGCTCCTGATCGTCTATGTCCATATCGTCCCCTTCGTCGTCCTGGTTGTCGCCGTCGTCATCCGCGCCAAGGTCGATGGCCGCCGCGATCATGCTCTCCAAGGCCTCAGCACTCATCTCCTCATCTTCTCCCTCGACATCCAAATCTTCAGCATCTGCGTCCCTGTTCACCACGGACTCTCTCCGTGAGGAGGAACCGGAACCAGAGGCAGACTGTTGACATTGCTGCTTCTTCTTTTTCTTCTCTTTGATCTTACGAATGACCTTGGCGATGTACTCCTTGGCGAACTTTTTGATCTTCGCGGTCTTCTCGTCCGAGAATCCGTCAAGTTTCCCTTCTTTGAAACTCGAGGACTTCTTCTCCTTCTCCGCGATGACCTCCGTCAGCTAGATCACGATTTGTTAGTAGGGGGTGGGAATGTGTGAAAATAAAACGGTGCACCTCCTTAGCATACTTCTTGAACTGCTCATGGTCCAAATACTTCTGGTACTTGCTCATGGTCTTCACGACGACGGCACCAACCAACTTCTTCAGCTTCTTCTCCTTTAATCCTTCCTTCTCCTCCTTGCTCAGACTAGGTTTCTTCTTCTCTTTCTCCTTTCTCGTCCGCTTCTTCTCAATTTGTAGCGCTTTCGCCTCGGCGGTCGCTTGCTCCCTCGCCTCTTCTTCAGCCTTCTGAAGAGCGGCGGCTACTGCCGCTGCCCGGGCAGCGGCAATAACTGCTTCAACTGCCTCTTTCTTCGGTGGTTCGGGAGGTTGGGGACCGAACACAGGCATTTTGGGAACCCATTTTCTTTCGGTGGAGGAAACGGGGGCGGTAGTAGGAAGCCAGTTGAGCGTGGGTTCTTCGAGGACCTTGGCTCGTTTATGCGGCCGCTCTTCTTCGACTGGAGGAGGTGTTGGTTCTCGAACTGGGTCGTCATGAACATCCTTGAACCGAGATCAATAAGAAGCCATTGAGGGAGAGGAAGTGACCTACAACAACCATCCGTTTGGGAATGCGGTAGCCCGTTTCCAGAGTTGCCCACTCTTCCAAAAGCTGGTAACCATTCTAATTAGCATCGGGACGACGTGGATTCCGGAGCAATACCTTCGTTGCCAAGCGCTTCAACTTCACGGCCTGACTCTCGTGCCTCTCAGAAGCTCGTCCACGTTCAGACTCGAAGTTTGGTTCATCGACCGTCATTGGTGTTACGTCGTTGGTGGATTCCGTAGATATCGGGGCGTCAACCGGTTCTGCGTTCTCGGACCTGACAACGGCCAGCGGTTGATCCATACTCGTGGCGGTCAACCCCAAGTTTGCGGGCCCTGGGGGTTCGACTTTCACGCCTTGGGGCTCCGAGATCTCTTCCTCGGACTTCACGGGTGTGTCGGCCGTCGTCGTCTCACCCTCTGGAATAGGCGTATCAGCAATTGTCTGGACGGCCACATTGATCTTCGAGTCCTCGATTTTGTTTCTTTGGAGGAGCGGCCAAGTAGATACACATTCTATGACCTGTGTTCGTCGTTTCCGAGGTTAGTGTCACTGGTTGGAAATGAATCCGCAGGATGGAGGTCGTCGGGCAAGGATGGGAGGGGATTTCCGCGAAGTAATGGATTTCGAACTCACGAGGATCTGGATGCCCGGATCGGACGGGTAATCTTGCAGGATGTTCGTCATCAAACTGAAACCCCTCAATCTCATCAACTGCCTCAGCGGTGACTTATCCTCTGTGATCTATAACGTATTTAATAACCTCTCTATCTTCGGCAGGACGCTGATCACGTACCTTGATGCGGGTGAGCAGCTTCAACAGTACCTTTCGACTCGAGGTTTGCCTGATTGCTTGTATAACCTTCGGAACATCCTTGTCCTGCAGGGGCTTCAGGATGGGGGCGTAGTCCTCGTCGAGTTTCTTGCTCTTCTTCCTCTTGCTACCCTTCAGGCCAAGTTTCTCGACCTCATCGGTGATTCCAAGAGCTGAAATAGGCGAGTGAGTGGAGGCGTTCAAATAGGCGCACGACACTCACCATCGATGAATAGATCATCCATAGCGGCAAGATCAGTCTGAGTCTTGCCGCCGATGTACCCCACACAATTCGGCTCTCCACAAAAGCACTGCTGCGCTTCATGTCTACAAGGTAGATTCAGTCGGCCTGAGCGTAATGTGAAGAGAATTCCACGAACCCGTATCGGTCGACGTTGTAGTTAAACGTGAGCTCCTCGTCCTTCAATATAGCCCGCTTTGCAAAAATCCCCATTCGCACCCGGTCCCCAATGGTCCATTTCGCGACGTAGCAATTGGGGTTGCAGCTGTGGTTCGCGAATCGCCCAATCCCGCCTTTTTTGGTCGCATCGATGAACTACATGTGGCACCACAGTTTAGCGCTCGGAGGAAAAAACAGAGAACAACCGAGACACACCTCATCCTTCTGAAGCATCATAAAGTAGAAGTGTTGAATCCCCTCTTTCCCATAATCCCTCATCCGTTTCTTCATGGAGGGTGAACTAAGGACATCCCCGACATATTCATAGATAAACGTGTCTCTGCGTGAGTGACAAAAACACATGTGAGCGCTAGAAACTCGGCGAGCATCGACGAAAAAAAAACGAACCTGGGCAAGTTTTCACTTGTGCGAAGTCCAAAACCCTTCTTTTCTGTCAGGACGATATCGATCGGGGCGTACTGCTTTCGCTGGAACCTGGTAAAGGAGTGAGGACGAAAGGCTTGAAGCAAAGAATGAGGTGGCATGCCGTTGGTTTCTGCAGTGGCCCCGACATCGACAGTCTTCAGGCATGCACTCAACCTGAGTCAGCCGGTTGATACACTCCGACCCCTCCCCGCAGGCGACCCAGGGACTATCTACGCCTATTCACCAAAACCGCCCGAAAAGGGCACGGGGGTGTCAGAACGCTACCGTACAACGACTAACAACGAGGCTTGAACCGTTGCCGGTGGTAGAAACGCACCATGTTCGTATTGACAATCACACATCATACTCTCCAAAGCCTCCCTGGACCTTCCCAACGTCCCATATTGATAGAGGTTGTCGGGAATCTCAACGAATGTGGCCTTGGCCGCTTCTTCAGCTTTTGAGAGGTGTCCGATGAGCTGAGCCCCTGTGGTTGGCGGTTTGGGGGGTTTTGTGCGTTTGGAGGGCATGAGTGGCGGTGTTGAGCGCGATGCTGGTGTCTGTACGCCACTCTCCTTGGGGGAGGCGGAGGCAGACGAGGGGTCTCTCTTCATGGATGACGAGAGTGCGCGTGTGACGTGCGTCTCATAGTTTGGTGTGCCCTGGGACACAGGGGAGGTGGACCTGGCCACGAGCTTGTCATCGACCAGTGTACCCTGGTCCGGTTTCGACGTCGAGCGGGTATTGTCAGCGGACATCGTGCGTGTCGGCTAGGTTCTGTTAAAAGTGCAAGCGTCGTGGTATCCAGCAGAGAGTGAAGGTCTGAAGAGACATCGAGAACGGGTTCACGGAGAGCACAAGATTGATCGGACCGGCGATGGCAAAACGCACAGCAACGGTCAAAGTTCCGCAGAAAAGCAGAGAGAAAAATAGGGAGAAAAATAAAGAGAAAATAACTTAAGACAAGGCAAAGAGAGAGATAAACTGGAGCGGTGGGTGGGTGTGGCCGAGGTGAGAGATGACCAAGAGAAGACGCGCCTGTTTTCTCGTTCTCTCTCCCAAATAATGGCCCCTTCAAAAAAACGAAAGAGGGATGAAGGCGAAGACGGAAGGATATCTTTCAAACTCTCCGCCCTGCCAGAAAACCAGCTTGGGCCTGTCCTCGGTGAGCTCTCTCAGCTATCGGAGGTGGTGGCTGAAAAGTAGAAACCTATCGCCAGTCGGCTTCCCCGGTGTCCGACCCCCCGCCAACACTCCCTTCCAATGTTATCGCCTGAAAACGACGGAGGACGACCCTGTTTCGAAGGAATTTGCTGCCCAGTCCACGTTGGTCGTCGCTGAGACGAGCGATGTCGAGTTTTCCTCCGACTCTGGAACGGTCACCGACGCAGGCTGCTCGTACGCCCAGTTAAAACTACCTGACACCAGGGCACTAACGTTCCGATTTCCTGATAGCTATCTGGTCGCTGTGCACGACAAACGCACAGGAAAAACCTTCTTCCGGCCCGCTCCTCTCCACATCTTGACGCGACAAGTGAAGAGACTAAAAAGTATTCAACCCACGCCGATCGCAGCACCCCAACGCATCGAAGGACGGAATGCTCTTGGTGCTGCGTTCGGCACTAAGAAGGCCCAAGCCGCCATTCGTGCCTACGAGAGGAACAAGATAGACATCGATGCGATGAAAGCTGTAACCGGAAAATTGCAATCAACCATCGAGGGCAATACGACCAATCTCCCAACGCAAGGTCGGTTGCAGGCACACAACCCTCAAATCCTCCCCCCTAACCCCCCTTTAGAACAAGCGAAGGCCACGGCAGATGACTCCAGGCTGATCCCACCATTCAACGCAGATGCTGAGCGACCGGACGACGTTTATCCTATCACGCACATCATCACCGATGCGGAGTGGAACTCCATCTCAGTTTCTGCTATGCTCAAAGCCGAAAATGACCGAGACAGGACCGCGCTTTTGCCCTACAGTCGCTCTGCCTGGATCAAACAGAAGGTCCGGGACGCCTTCGCGGGTAGGAAGCCCAGCAAAACCACTCTGTACTTCCCACCCTCGCTCATTTCGTGTGCACATGGAGCTAATATGTCGAATTCACGCAGGAAACTTTTGTTCGCAATATCGGCCATATTCGCGTTCTATAGTGCTCGCAGGAACGTGAGTGATAAAGGAAAGCTGCAAGAACGATTGAGCAGAATCCCAGCTACCCTACTGGATGGACTGCTTTCTAAATTCACGGACAGTGCCCGGGGGTCAACGAAGTGTGTCATTTTACAGGCTGTGAATGTACTTACTCACCAATACGCGGTACCCACAGAGCACATGTCACACAGGAGATGGAGATGAACTTGTTGACGCACATGTTCGCCCTGTGCCTTCGGGCCGATGAGTGGGCGACCGATACAACAGTCCTGGCTCGAGATCTTAGCATGTCAGTTGCAAAAGTGAACCAACTGTTCAAATCGCTCGGTACGTTCGTTGCTCAGTTCTCCACGTTGTATAAAAGTAACACCTTATCACCCGCTCTCAGGGTGCAAGATTGAGAAGCTCACAAAGAAAGAGCTCGACAGAAGGCGGCTACCCGAAAGTGAGGCAAACACCAAGAGGGCCCATTTAACAGTACCCTTGGAATTCCCCAAGGCAAGGGCAAAGCGACGGAATTGATTTCAATACACATTCACTGTTTCTCCTGGTTCCCGGCCCAGGCTCCGTACGGAAACCCCTGTTTGGTTGGAATTGCGTTTCGTTGCGCAAATATGAACAAGTCGAAAAATCTGCACAGGCCGAGTGCCCGCGGTCGCTAAGTTGATTCCCATTGGCTGATCACTCCGGAACTACTTGACTTGGGGGGATGGCCCAGCAGTTTGTGCTCGGACACGACCTCGGCGGTGCTCTCAAGGTGACCCTTCCACTACCAGCCCACGGTCACGTTGGTCTACTACAAGACCAGGAGGGTTGTACTCCAATACCAGGAGGGTTGTACTCCAATACCATCTGTTTCCCGGACTGGGGTTCAGTTGCTTCGTCGACGGTCAGGTTATTGACGTTGATAAGCCTCCCGGCCCTGTTGGGAAAGAAGGGGACAAACCAAGCCAAGGGAAGCGCCCATCCGACAGTCAGTCACAGTCCGAGATGATCAGAACGAGGAACTCCCTACTTGATCCTTTCTGCGTCGGCCCTGGCAGCCTCTCTCAATGTCGCGGAGTCGAGTCCAAGGCTATAATATGGGTGTTTCGCGGACGACCGCTGTGCTTTGGCGGCGAGAGAATCCGATGGTGGTCGATACCCCAGATTCTTGTGTTCCTCAGACATGATGATTCGTGCATCCTTAGCACCCACCCTGTCGAGGTCAATGCTTAATGTCGCCGTCCGGACACGGTTTGGATCGTCGAGCACGGCGGCCTTGAGGATCTGGGGATCAATGGTGCCGGTGGCGGTCCCCGCGCCTATCTTGTCTTCGGACTCGGGGGGGTTTTCGATCGTGGACGGTGCCTCCACAACAGACGCATCGGCGAGGGAAACGCGGCCTACGGCCTGCACTTCTCTCAGGTTTCTCTTTGTTTCCTCATCTGTCACATGGGGTTGGGGGTGTTAGAAATTCTGCGATCTCCGTGTCCAAAGGCTACGCTCTCCACAGGGTGCGACGTCGTGAGTTTTCTTGACAAACCTTGACGTGAAACTTCAGCGATATCGTCGACCGCATTCTCTGTGACGGTGTGGTGGGCATCCCGGGTATCATCTGTGGCAATTTTTTCCACCTGTGGCGAAGGCATGGTTCGTAAGAATGGGGGGTAGCGAAAAGCAATCCGCAGCTATCTATGCCCACTTTACATATATCCCTGTGGGTGAATGTGGAGTCCTTGCGTAGCCACTCCACGGCCAGAGACGAGTCGAAACCTCACGTAGAATCCATTCCAGAACCACATACGCTGTATTGCCGCTCCACTCTTTTTGACGTCAGTCCTTTCACGGGTTTCACTGAACCAGTGGGGTCGGTCCAATACTTATAACCGACTTCATTAATGTCCTCGGAATGCTCGGCGTGCTCACTCCTATTTAATCTTCAGATATCCAGACGCGGTTGCAGTGGGGGAAAGTCAGGTTGTTTTGGTCCGAAAGGTAACTTACGTGGGCGGTGGCCAGGGCCTCTCATCGGCTCACCACGGCGTTCATCGTTAAAGGCCCTCGCTCGCCGATGAGCTGGGTTCACGGATGCCAGTAAATTTTCACGCCATCGCCGTCACCACGAGGCAAATCCGCCACCCTTCGTCATCGTGAAGTAATCATCCGCCCCTGACATATTTCTCAAATTCTTTACCCCGCTAGCTGTAAGGTTACTTGTGGGGATACCACGCCTTCTGCTGTCTATTGGGCCAAGTCATTGACCCGAGATTCGAAGGGCAAACCTGAGTACATTTTCCAGTTCACGAGAATACGTGACAGTGATATTTTTACAGTAGGGTTGACAATAAAATGGAGGCGATTGAAGCGTTTCAGATGACTGCCTGGATGGATTCCACGGTAGCACGCATCCCGTCGAGAAGACATTGGATGAAGGGGACATAGTCCCCGTCGTGAACCTAGTAAGGCACATAGTGAGTAGGCACTTCCACCCAGACGTTTGTGGAATACCTTTCTGATAGCTGCGTAGTACCCATGTTGCAGTGTAAGGTTGATGTTAATCGGGGGATAGCCCGCCAAGACCAAGGGGATCGAAGCTATCAATCGACTCATCCGACCGTTCCCGTCCTGAGAGCGTCGGGTGAGCTGTTAATAGCGAGGGTTACGAGTAGGATAGTACTAACATCAAACGGATGACAGTTTGCGAGCTGGTAATGAAGCCAACTCGCGGTAACGAATGGGTTCTGTGGCCGAGCCTGAATATATTGCTATTTGATGTTCGATCAGGAACAAGCACCAATGAGCTCAAGAGGGACTGCTGCTTACCCTGGCTATGTTACATATCAAATCCAACTCCTGATCGACCATAGTGTATGGGCAAAATTGTATGGGAGTGGGTCCCGCGATTATGACCGTTCCTCCGGTCACGACGCGGGTTTCCCCTGGGGCGATGTAATGGCCATTCGCTAGACCTTGGAACCGACATGTGTCCATGAGACCCCTGTGGGCGTTGCATATCTTCTCTTTGCTGAGTTGTTGCGGGTCGCGAACGAGTTCGAACAAGACGTCATACGCCTGTCGTAACGAGGTAAGAAACCTGCGGAGAATAATCTCAAAGAGGGGGACTGACAGATACGGTGTCCTTTATGATATCCCGTATAGCTCGTAGGTCCTGTAGCGGGCTCGTGGGGAGCGCCCTGATATCAGCTCCGTCGATTCCTCGGCGGACGATATCCCTGATAGACTTGTTGGAAGTCAAACTTACGGCTGACCCGTTGAAATAAGACTAACTCACGTCATTGGAGATGAAAAATGTGCTCTCGACATGGTTTGTGTCGACGGCAGTATGATCGAGGTACTGACGCCAGCGGTCGGGACCCTGGGAGATCAGGGACGACCATGATTTCTTGATCTCCTCGTGCCCTGCGGGCGGGAACGGGTGGTTCAAAGGGAACTCATATTCCCTGCTCTGTCTCCACTCGTGAAAGTATTTGACTGTGCGCAGAATCGTTGGTCAGCGGTTACCCCTATTCTGATTCAACAACCTACACGCAAGCGATTGCTGGTGTTGTCGCTCAGACTCCCCCTTGGCCATTTCCGCGTATCGTTCCACACTTTTATCGAGAACTTTATCTTTGATCCCGAGTCTTCCCAAGGATTCTTTGGTCTGGGATCGCCATCAGGTGGGGTTCGAAATAGGGGGTAGGTAAATACCTGTCTCAACAACCTGGCGTTAATTGCGGTAGCCCCGAGCCCTTCCATGCATACGGCCAGTCGGACGGTAAAGTAAGGGTGATTGTTGTAGCGAGCGTTCATGGCCTCTAGGAATCGCACATTGCTTTCGATGTCATTATTGGCGGGAATCCTGGCCATATCTTCTGCGCTTAAAACGTCGGGAAGTTTCTGTGGTTTGTATGGTTAGCCCCGCCAGATTTGAGGAATCTGGGTCGATACCTGCAGTATCTGCGTGGACGGATCCCATTCCGGGTTCATGGTGGCTGGTGGAATGGGGGAACAGGGGTGACTTAGGTAACCGACTCACGAAGGGTTGTCCAGGAGAAGGAGTGTCGAATTGCAGTCCATTCTGGCCTCAGTGCGTCGCGAGCCCCAAACGATTCGGGCTGGTTCAACCAGGACGAGTTCATAGCACTTGCACTTCCATTGAAATGCCCAGTCTACGGAGTGTACGATCGAACGAATTGATGCGTATTCCAAGCACTGTCCATTCCAACTGAATCCGATGCACTCAATGCAGCCGGAAAAAGTACCGCCCGGCGACAATCCCACCGGCTTCGCGGAGCGCTTCGAACGCGCTTTACACGTGTGCGCCACTGCTATCGTTCCAAGCGGATCCATCCGCGGCTGTCACCCGTTACGGTGCCTTCCATGTCATCGTCGTCGTGTGGTTTTTTTTAGCCAGGTTCTACGAATGCTGGGAAGTGCCTTCAGGTTGAACGGACGGACCGGCGCCTGCCGCCAGTCGACCCTCCGTGTGGCTGACATGCTTTCCCCACCGTTGTCGCCGTGGAACAGATAAAATTAGACCACACAAAAAATAATGTTATATTGTCTCTCACGGCGACAGAGGCAAGGAGGGTCGACGGGCGATCCCTTGAACGCGCTTCCCGCATTGCAGGATAGATAACGCAGATTCACAAAAAGGCACTTCCTAACATTCGTGGAACCTAGCTCGGGATTCCTCTGGTGGCCTATTACCAGCTGGGCACCAACCGATATAACCTCTATGAATATAGGTACACTTCCCTCCTTTTTACCACTCCGGCACAAGCCGGAACAGTCGAATCCGCGCTGATGATTGGTTGGAATTGATGTCAGGAATAAGTTACCTCGCTTGGCAGAAGTCAATCCTATTCAAAACCGGACGATACACGAGGTTCCGGAACGACCCACGTTCCATTTCTGATCCTCGAGCTAACCGAACAGTGAGTCCGATTTTGACAGCCCTCGCAACTCTCACCGCTGACGTTACGGACTTCTTTCGTTCCGAGTGCCGTTCACCTACTAACACCTCGGATTCAAATGGAGTGGACGGCGTTCCTGCTCGGAATAACTAATAAATTATTCAGTTGCGCTCACTGTATGCGCAATTTTGACAAGCATCGCAACTATTGCAACCACCGCGCTTCAGTTGGCAGGAGCACACGTCCTTCGTTCACTCTGAAAGTGAAGCTATCTAGAAGCGTCTAGAATCGAACGGAAGCATCGGATGCAGCCCTACCTGGATGGCAGCGAGGACTGACTCAGACATGGCCTTCTAGTTTCTCAGACCCGTCCGATGTTCATACCGGCTGGTCTCCCGAACCGTTGGTTGTGCGCGAACCCCCACCTGCGTCCTTAAGGTAGACTGGGCCCCTCGTGCCGACTCGAACCCCCTCTCGACCATCCCAGGTACAAACCTCTCAGTATGGCCGCGCCCGACGTCACCATGGGCGTTCAGGAAAGATTCGAAGAGGTAGACCTGAAGGAGAAGGGTCCGTTATCCCACGAAGTTGTGGAGGTGGAGGTGGAACAGCGCGTTTCAGAGGACCACCAACAAAACCTTTCCTTCTCCGACGTCCACCCCGTCGGTGTTACCGTTCGGAACCTCGAGGTCGAGGTTGACGTTGTCATTCCTTTGGCGGACAGGTTGAAAGCCAAATTTTCCAAGTCCAAGGTCGGCGACGTGGAAGGTGGTGCGGTCGGCGGCGTCCGGAAGAAGATCCTGAAGGATGTGTCTGCTGAGTTCCCCCCTGGAACTCTCACCGCGATCATCGGGGGTAGCGGGAGTGGAAAGGTGTGCATCCAGCACGCTCGAGAGATCCCATCTCATGGCTAACTTCTTCCTCCAATAGACGACCTTCCTCAATGTTCTCTCCAACCGTATGCGGGGATCGAACCTTACCATCACTGGAAGTACACGATACGGTGGATCCCCGGACCTTCTCACAGTGACCAGTGCCTATGTTACCCAAACAGATGTGTTGCTTCCGTCTCTCACTGCCCGCGAAACCTTGCTCTACGCCGCATCCCTTCGGCTCCCATCTCCCGCCACTTCTCAGCAGCGTAGCCAACTAGTGGAAGAAATCATTCTCGAACTTGGTCTTAAGGAATGCGCGGATACGCGAGTCGGGGATGGGTTTAGGAAGGGCGGATGTTCTGGGGGAGAACGTCGAAGAGTCAGCATCGGGGTTCAAATGCTCAGGAACCCAAGCATTCTATTCCTCGACGAACCAACGACGGGGCTGGACGCTACCAGTGCCTTCCATCTCATCAAAACCTTGAAACATCTCGCAAATACAGGCCGAACCATCATCACCACCATCCACCAACCCCGATCAGACATCTTCTTCCTGTTCGATAGGCTCACCCTCTTATCGAGGAGTAACGTCGCGTACACAGGCACAACGAGCGAGTGCTTGTCTTGGTTTGACGGCCTACTCCCCGGAGGGTTGCAGCCACATGTCAATCCTGCGGACTACCTGATCGACATCGTCGCAGTGGATAACCGGACCAAAGAGGCAGAGGGCGAATCACAGGCGAGGGTCAACAAACTGCTGGTCGCTTGGAGGGCAGAATCCAGGTCCGGCCCCACAGCAGAGGAGACAGCGTCGGAGGACTGCCAGGCACTAGGAGTTAGGCCGAAACGGACGAGGCGACCGGCGCCATTTCTACGACAGGTCCAGGTTCTTACCTCAAGAACGCTACTCACAACCATTCGCGACCCTTTCGGTTTGGTGGGTTCGTGGTCCCAGGCGGTATTCATGGGACTCGTTTGTGGTCTTGTATTTTACCGGATCCCAAACAGCTTGGCAGGCATCCGATCGATACAGGGGGCGTTCTATGGGTTATCTGCTGGACATTCCCCCCTATTCCTCTTGTTCGAGGTCTACCGGTTGACGCGCGTCGATATACATGTTTTCGATCGAGAGCGGGGGGAAGGCCTCGTCACCAGCATTGCCTGGATTGTCAGCCGTCGTATTGCCAATGGGATTCTCGAAGACTTCATCACCCCGTTCCTATTTTGTTTCATCTTTTCTTATCTCGCTGGATTTCAAGGCAACATCGGGATCTTCCTTGCGATCGTGGTGTTGATTCACTATGTTGTGGTCACCTTCGCGTTGTTGTGTGTCGCATTGCTGAGGGACTTCTCGTGGGCGCTTCTGATGGGAAACATATGGGCTACAGCGCAGGTATTCGGTTCTGGTTTCTACTCACAAGCGTCGACCACTCCGGTGTACACCCGATGGGTGAAACACGTTTCCTATATCGTGAGTTGAAGCCCTTCAAACCGAGAACACGACGCTCACCCTCGTGTATTATAGTTCTACGGATTCGGTGCAGCGTGCGTCAACGAATTTGCAGGTCGCTACTACGATTGTCCCCAAGGGAACGCACGGACAGACCCCGCGTGCATTCAATACCGGGGCTCGTTCGTCCTCGAGAACCTTTCGTTCTCGGACGACTGGATCACCACTCCCCTTTGCGCTCTGACTGGCTTCGTTGGGTTCTTCCTCGTTTCCTCCTGTCTCATTCTCCAATTCTGGACGGTTGACGTGCACTCGTCTGCCACCCGAACACGAAACGGCGACCCTGACGCTTCTGCAGGGAAGGAAATCATGAAGAAGGATCCGGAGGGAGACGGTGTCAAGAAGGTGGATGTTGAATTGGTCGACCTTGCCCTCGACATCTACAAGCCTTCGCCCAGGCACGGGAAGGGGAGGACCCTGAACGTGCTCAGGTCCGTTTCCACCAAGTTTCAGGCGGGAGAGCTAAACATCATCCTTGGGCCCTCTGGAAGCGGGAAATCATCGTTGCTCAATACCATGGGTCGCCGCCTTCGATCGTCGCTGTTCACGAGGTTCAGAACATCGGGGACCATGTTATTCAATGGTGTCCAGCCGACGGACAAAGAAGTGCAATCGTTATGCTCGTACGTGACGCAGGACGACAGCGCGCTGTCGCCGTACTTGACCGTGCGGGAAACGTTGAGGTTCGCTGCAGGTCTCAGGCTCCCGGGGTGGATGACCAGGGAGGAGAAGGCGAAGAGGGCAGAGGATGTGATGTTGAAGATGGGACTGAAAGACTGCGCTGACGTTCTGGTCGGCGACGAACTTCTAAAAGGCATCAGCGGTGGAGAAAAGAGGCGCGTCAGCATCGCCGTCCAGGTTCTCACCGAACCCCAGATCCTGATGTAATCTTGGCGAATTTGTCATTTTCTGTGAATGTTTGCTGACCAAACTCTACGCAGCCTCGACGAGCCCACGTCCGGCCTCGATGCCTTCACATCCTCGTCTATCATCAAGGTGCTCGAGGGCCTGGCTCAAGAGGGCCGAACGGTGATCGCGACAATCCACCAGAGCCGATCGGACCTGTTCCCTCACTTCGGAAATATCTTACTCCTTGCGAAGGGCGGACAAGTTGCTTACTCCGGTAGGGGTAGTGGCATGGTCCAACACTTTGCTTCTCTCGGGCACACCTGTCCTTTGACGACCAACCCGGCCGATTTCGCATTGGATATCGTCTCCGTCGACCTCCGAGAAGAGAAGAATGAAGCGGTCAGCCGAGAGCAAGTGCAGAACCTGATTCGCCAGTTCGCTGCGATTCGGCAATCGGAGAAGCTAGCGGTTCAGAATGGACCAGAAGCGAAGGAATTGGGGCTGTCTAGTTTGGAAGGGAGAGATCCCACCCCGATGGGTGTGGCAGTGCCCATCTTGCTCAGGCGGGGTTTGCTTTGCTTCAAGAGGCGGCCTAACTTGGCTTCTGTGCGGATCATGCAAGGGGTGACAATTGGGATCTTCATCGTGCTCTTTTATGCGCCGTTGACGACGGACTACCCCTCGCTTCAGAATCGACTCGGTGTCATTCAACAATCACTTGCCCGTGAGTTCCCTTCCCCTCCCGTAATGTTGATGGTGTGGGTGCTTATGTGGGGGAAAGTGAACTTCGTGGGGCTGTTGCAGAATGTTGGTCAATACCCAATGCAACGAGACACCTTTTACAGGGTACGGTGGACCGTTATCAGTTGTGTCCGTTGTTCAATTTCTGACCCACCTACAGGAATATGCAGACAGGGCCTGCTCCGTCAATTCGTTCTTCTTCACGTACCTCATTCTTGAGATACCATTCGAGATCGCCACTGGCATCTTATTCTCTCTTCTTCTTGTCGCTGTGAAACTCCAGCCAACTATGTCGATGCATTTTGTCATTGTTTTGGTTTCGTTCTGCCTTGTCAGCTGCGGGGAATCGCTCGGGATCATCTTCAATACCATCATTCCCAACAGCCCCGGGTCCGTGCTACAGATCACCAGTTCGTTGATCTCGATCTCACTCACGATAGCTGGTGAGCATTTTCCATGTCCACTACCAAATTTCATGTCTGAGATGAGCACCTCTAGGGATCATGTCTATCGATATGTTCCCGTTTTTCAAGGGGGTAAACCGCCTCTCTCCGAATGGATACGCTGCTGCCACCTTATCGATCAAGACTTTCAAAAACTTCGAGTTCACCTGCACGAGCGCACAGATGCTCCCTGACGGCCGTTGTGCCGTCCAAACGGGACAACAGGTCCTTGATATGTATAACTACCGCACGAGCCTCGCCTCAAACATTGGAGCCTTGGTCGGGGTAACGGTTGCGTACAGGGTAATTGCTTACATGGTTTTGAGGTTATCCAAGGCAGATTTCGGTGTCACTAAGAAGGGCGCTGGATCTCGGAGGCCGGAACAAGTCGAGGTTAACAGTTAGAAATATCTGTATATTCACTACCCTGGTCTCTAAATTTTGGTTCTTGATTGATGTCGTTCGCGGTAAACGCTTGTAGCGAGTGAAGGAAGAGGACGCACCGCGCGGTACAGTACCCCCCAACGGGCAGCAATTGGGTGGCGTGCCGAATGGGGTCACTCTGTACGCGCTGGTCGAGGGAAATGGATGTGGGAGAACTCGAGTGCTCCAGATGCTACTGATAGCGGGGACAATATCGCTCCTATACGACGTGATCCTGCAACACTGGTCAACGGTTGAGATGACCGAGGTACTGGGTGGTGTCCACAACCAACTTTTTACGTCCCTAGACGCCCCGTCTAGCCTCGATAGTGAGTAGACTCTGAGGAAGCGCAGGCAGGGGATCGCGAGGGGATCAGGTTACTTGGATGTGGATGAAGGGAGGCGTGGGGACCTCTGGAGGTGTGATCACGTCACAACGGGCATTGGCCCGAGGAATGGAGGATAGCCTCAACATCCAAGAATGTCATTATTTGTAGGGTCGCGGTCCTTCCGCCCAGCGTCCCTGTGTTAGCTCGGTGGGCTAACCATGCTTATGCTACCACCTGTGTGGACTGTGAATAGCCCGAGGTGGGCCATAACACATGCGTGATCCAGAAGAAATGTGAAGGTGAAATCAAGTCAACGTTGGGCGTTACTTGGAGGTGAATAGAAGTGTAGTGATACGACAGCATCCTTTCTTGCGCACTCGCACTCGCACATGCTATCACCCCTAACTCTTTGACGGGGTAGTGAGGGACCTGCACCCGTGGTTTTCGAACCCCCAGGTGGGGGAAACAGGGCGGAGGGTGGTCAGAGAGAGCGATAGCCCCCTCCACCGTGACCCCCTCCGCCCCACCTCCACATCATGTACCCCGGCCCTCTGGGAAGGTTTTAGGGGGTGAGTGGTGATAACACAAGCATTGTTAATTGAGGAAGGGATCTTCATGAACCGAGTCAATGTGTATCATTCACATAAAATAGGCTACCGGACTAGAAGCAGGCGGAGCTTAAAAGGATACGAAGTGGGGAGTCGTTAATTTGAGCGGTGGTGATAGTAACCACTGGTGTGCTGTGGGAGTTGGTGACCAGTCGCGTGGTAGGCGGGGTGCGGATACGCGGG
>Ga0307516_10004464_pt1 | contig 17246 bp, 16 predicted proteins | sample 19_EM_MG_FD_203310 | JGI IMG/M metagenome (GOLD analysis project Ga0307516, IMG submission 203310) | Populus trichocarpa ectomycorrhiza microbial communities from riparian zone in the Pacific Northwest, United States - 19_EM | ecosystem: Host-associated > Plants > Roots > Unclassified | place...
GCCAGCGTGAAAGCGTCCCCGTTATCCAAAAACTTCTAGACTGGCTCGATGACAAGCGCGGCTTCATTCCGCCGAAGACTTCGCTCGGCCGCGCGCTCCGCTATCTACATCATCAATGGTCGCGGCTCACGCTGTTTCTCGAAGATGGAAACATCGAGCTGACTAATAACCGCCGAGAGCGTGAGCTGCGCCGCTTGATCCTCGGGCGCAAAAATTGGCTCTTCACCTGGCTCGACAGCGGCGGTAAACGCACCGCCGGCATTCTCACGATCGTCGCCACCTGCATCGCGCACGACCTCAACCCGCGTGCCTACCTGCACCTCGTCACCCAGCTCATTGTGCATGGCTGGCCGCAAAAAATGCTCCGCGAGCTGCTCCCCGATCGGATTGCCATCGCACACCCGGATCTCTGCGTAGACGAGCTCGACGTTCCGTCCTCCGTACAGCCCGCCGGGCTACTGCCCACGCCGACTTGACGACACCGCTACTCCGCGCTCGATCCAGGCAAGGCCTTCGGCACCGTACTCTCTGCCGCTTCACTCACGTCGTCGTCGATAGCCTCACGGATCACGCGCGTCGTCAGCTCCTCCAGATGCGCATCGAGCTCCAGCGCCAGAGCCTGATACGCGGGCCATAGCGTCCGATCTTGAAAGCTCTTCGGCGCTCGCAGCATCACCGATGTCTGGCGCTGGCCATGCTCTCGATATGGCTTGAGCCCGTACCGCCGGCAAAGCGCGAGAAACAGTCTGCGCTTCCAAGGATCCGGCAGTCTGTAACGATACTCGGTATCCTCCTCGCGACCGCGTAGTTCTGCCAGCCGCTCACGGATCCGCTCGGCCGCGCGACGCGCCGCCTCGCGCTCGCCGTCCACCTTCGTTCCCGCGTGCAGCGCCTCGATCTTGCGCAGCTTCTCGAGCAGCGTTCCTTCCAGCGGAAGTCTCATGCCGGGAACGAATCACGACCGCGCCGGAGCGTCATCCGCGAAGCATTTCGCCGTGGATTCCGCAAGCCCCGCTGGCTACGTCGCTCGTGCACGGCTTACGGTGCACCCGCGGGCGTTTCCCTCGGCGCGACCTGCGCGTCTCTGTCTCCACGAAGACCGGCGAAGGTGGCGGCCGCGTGAACGATTCGCCGCCCCTGCGAATCCAGACCGTTTCGTCACCCGGGTCGAGTGGTGTAAGCGGCGGCTGGTCGTCAACCTGTCCGACCGCACGCCGCGCCCAATACGCCTGAAGATCCCGATCGTCGACTGCCTGCTGCAAAGGCGCTGGTGGCGTTCTTGGACGGCATGCTCGCCCCCGGCGCTGACAACGTCATCAAGCTCGCCGAAAGGCGTGCGGTGTACGGGAGCCGCTTGCTGAGCCGGTAAGCTCCAATCCCTCTCGATGCTAACCGCACCAAGGCTCGCCGTTTCGCGGCGCCGCGTGTGCTGCACTCTAGCAGAGCGGAGCTGGCTCGCGCTGCTCGCTACTGAACTGCGACGGTCAAGTCTGATGAGCCGAGGGCACCGGTCAGGTCGCCCCAGGTTTCGAAATGGCTGAGCGGCGTTGTGCCAGCTCGGTCGAAGACGAAGGTTTTGACGCAGCAACGCTCCTTGTGGAGCACGCCCAGCGTCCCAGTGCGTATTCCGGAAGCACTTGAACAGCCGTTCCGAAACGACTTGAACGCTCGTTCCGGGTAAAATCCGGGAGCATGGGTAACACTTTACCCGGCTGACATAGGTGACAGCAGTCCGATTCACATAGGTGACACGCGACGCCGGGTCGAGGGTCGCTCTCCAGGAGGAGAGTGAATGGCCTGGAAGGAGCGCTCACGCATGGACAAGCGGGTATTGCTGGTTGGCGAGTACATCAAGGGTGAGAAGCCGATGACCGAGCTCTGTCGCGAGTTCGGAATCAGCCGAAAGACGGGCTACAAATGGGTGGGGCGGTACAACGAAGATGGCGCGGCGGCGCTCGAGGACCGCTCGCGCGCACCGCTTTCACACCCTAGCCGAATCGATCCTGTCGTGCTTGAAGCTCTCGTGCAAGCGCGCCGCGCGCATCCGCACTGGGGCGCTCGGAAGATACTGGCATGGCTCGCGCGGAAGCAGCCGGCATTCCCGCTGCCGGTGGCGAGCACGGTGAGCGACGTGTTCGCTCGCTACGGCCTCTCGCGGGCGCGCCACGCAAAGCGACGGACGCCGCCGTACACGGACCCGTTTGGCGAAGCAGACGCGGCCAACCGAATCTGGTGCGCCGACTTCAAGGGCGACTTCAAAACAGGGGACTACCTGCGGTGTTACCCGCTTACGATTACCGATGCCTTCAGCCGGATGCTGCTGTGCTGCACGGCACTGAGGTCGACGAAGACGGTCCGCGCCAGGCCAGTCTTCGAGTCGGTGTTCCGGGAGTACGGCTTGCCCGACCGAATCCGCACGGACAACGGTACCCCGTTTGCGAGCCGCGGTGCCGGCGGCTTGTCCCGCCTCTCCATCTGGTGGGTCAAGCTCGGGATTCGTCACGAGCGCATCGAGCCGGGCCATCCCGAACAAAACGGGCGCCACGAGCGCATGCACCGCACGCTAAAGCAAGAGACGCTCCGCCCGCCGGCGTCGACAGCGCGCACGCAACAGACGCGCTTCGATGCCTTTCAGGAGGAGTTCAACCAGGAACGGCCCCACGAGGGTATCGACGACGAAACGCCCGCATCGCGCTACGCACCGTCCGAGCGCGAGTTTCCGCGTCGACTCGGCACCATCGAATACCCAGCTCACTTCACCGTTCGCAAGGTGGCGGCGAGCGGCCGAATTCGCTGGCGAAGCGCGCTGGTGACGATCGGGCACGCGCTCGAGGGGGAGTCGATCGGGATCGAGGAGAAGGATGGCATGCACCACGTGTTCTTCGCTGACGTTCGGCTCGGCTTCCTCGATGACGAGCGACCCGAGCTTGGACTCGTCCGCCCACCGGTCACGTGCTGGGCGAGGGTAAAATGACGAGGGCCGGTTAGGTGTCACCCATGTGAGCCGGATACCTGTCACCCATGTGCCCGGGCTGAAGTGTCACCCATGTACCCTCTTGCTCACCGAAAGCACTTGAACACCGATTCCGACGCACTTGAACGCGTCGGGCCTTGTGGCCGGAGCGAGGAAACGAGCCTGGGTTGAAGGCCGAACGAGAGTCGTCGAGCGCGCCGCGAAGCGGTGCGACGGCGACCGGATGTCGGAACGCCTCACCATGCGCAAGATTCGAGAAGCGCTGCGATTGCACGAAGCGTGCGGCCGCAGCCAGCGTGAAATAGCAAGCTCGTTGTCGACAGCCGTCGGAACGATCTGCGGCTACCTGCAGCGCGCGAAGGCGGTGGGGGTGACGTGGGAGCTCGTGCAGGGCATGACGGACAGCGAGGCGGAGGCGCTGCTGTTTCGCGACGGCGGCCGCAACCAAGCGGCACGGCGCGCCGCCATCGACTACGCGCACGTGCACCACGAGTTGCACAAGAGCACGGCCACGCTGGAGCTGTTGTGGTCGGAGTATCAGGAAGGTGTAGCGGCGCGCGGGGACGGGCTGAAGCCCTATCAGTACAGCCAGTTTTGCGAGTTGTATGGCGCCTGGCGGGTGCGACTGAAGCCGTCGATGCGTCGCGTGCACCTCGCCGGCGAGAAAGCTTTTCTCGACTATTCCGGCAAGAAGCCCAAGATTTTCGACCGGGAGACGGGCGAGGCTCGGGAGGTCGAACTTTTCGTGATGGTGCTCGGCGCGAGCAACTACACATACGCGGAAGCGACGCTCACGCAGGGCTTGAGGGACTTCGTGGGCTCGACGATCCGCGGCTTCGAGCACTTCGGCGGCGTGCCGGAGGTGATCGTGCCGGACCAGCTCCGAAGCGCGGTGAAGGGTCCCGATCGATACGAGCCAGACATCAACGCGACGTACCTGGAGATGGCGCAGCACTACGGCGTGAGCGTGATGCCGGCAAGGCCGCGCAAGCCGAAGGACAAGGCAAAGGTCGAAGGCGCCGTGCTCATCGTCCAACGCTGGGTGTTGGCGCGCCTGCGTCGCCGCCGATTCTTCAGTCTCGACGAACTGAACCAGGCCGTCTGGGAATTGCTCGGGGAGTTGAATGATCGACCCTTTCAGAAGCTCGAGGGTTGCCGGAGCTCGGCCTTCGAAAAGCTCGATCGGCCAGCGCTGCGGGCTCTGCCGCCGCTTCGCTACGAGTTTGCGGACCGTCGCAACGATGTCGGCGTGAACATCGACTATCACGTCGAATTCGACCGGCGCTACTACAGCGTGCACCACTTGCGCATCCACCAGCGGGTCGAGGTGCGGGCCACGGGAGCGATCGTCGAAATCTTCCACGACAGCGAGCGCATCGCTTCGCACCGTCGCAGCTACGGCCCGCCTGGAACACCCGTGACGGACCCGGCGCATCGACCCGAGAACCATCGGGATCAGATGTGGCCGCCGGAGCGTCTGATCGCGTGGGGAGCGAAGTTTGGGCCAGCCGTCGCGAGCGTCGTCGAGCTCACGCTGGCCCGCTACGTCAACCCGGAGCAGGGCTACCGAGCGTGTCTGGGCCTGCTCCGCGCAGCCGAGCGCTACGGCGCCACGCGCATGAACGCGGCGTGCGAACGCGCGCTCAGCGCGCGCATGCCGGGCGGCCCGAGACGCAAATACATCGAAGCGATTCTGAAGAAGGGTTTGTATCTTCAACCGCAGACGGCCCCGCCGACACGGGGAGCGGTGCTCCATCACGAGAACGTACGGGGCGCCGACTACTACGACAGAAAGGAAGCGACGCATTGACCACCATTGAAGAAACGCTCACGAAACTGCATGAACTGAGGCTCACCAGCATGGCCCAAGCCGTGCGCGAGCTGATGGACACCGCACCCGGCCATCAACTCTCATTCGACGAAAAGCTCGGCCTCGTCGTCGACCGGGAGTGGGCCGACCGCGACAACCGTCGGCTAGCGCGTCGGCTCAAGGACGCCAAGCTCGCGACGCGCGCCTCGCTCGACAACGTGCTGTGCGACCCCGAACGCGGCGTCGACAAGGCCACCATCCGCGCGCTCTCGAGCTGCCAGTGGGTGAAGGCGAAGCACAACGTCGTGGTGGTCGGAAAAACCGGCGTCGGCAAAAGTTACGTCGGCGCGGCGCTCGCCGACGCGGCCTGTCGCACCGGATACCGCGCGCTCTTCTTCCGCGTCCCGCGCCTGCTGGAGGAGATGGCGCTGGCACGCGCCTCCGGCGTGTACGCATCCCTGCTCGGCAAGCTCTCGCGCATCGACGTGCTCGTCTTGGACGACTTCCTGCTGAATCCGATGACCGACCTCGAGCGCCGCGACTTGCTCGAAGTGATCGAAGACCGATACGACAAAACGTCGACGGTGATCACGACGCAGATGCCGACGAAAACTTGGCACGAGGCGCTCGGTGATCCGACTATCGCCGACGCCATCTGCGACCGGCTCGTGCACAACGCCCACCTCCTCAAGCTGGGCGGGCCATCGATTCGACGAAAGAAAGCCCTGGAGACTCAACCCCAACCCGCCTGACCCCAGTCACTCGTCGCTTCGCTCCGATCGCGCTCAAGTGCTTCGGAACGCCCGCTCAAGTCCAAGCGGAACAAGCGCTCAAGTGGACCGGAATGCGCATCCCAGTTGGTAAATCGAGAGGCGGGGCTCTCAGGTAGGTCCCCACGCTGGAAAAGCCGGCTCGCTGCACCGCGCTCAGCCACGGCGTCAAGGTGCTGATGGGGATCTTTTGTGGAGCGAGCAGCACGACGGCGCCCCGAAATGCGCGACCAGGATTGAGCAGCAGCCAAAGTTTTCGTTTGCCGGCGAGCTCGTCCTCCAGATCTGCCGCGCGCGGTGTTGCGGTTTCGTCGAGGAAACATGCCTTCCGGTCGCAGCTCGACAACGGGCGCATCCCAGGCAGAGCAGTCGGGGCCGATCGAGCATCAAACAACAGGCGCGCCATGACTATGTCGGCCGACCCACACCTGCAGTAGCGTGGCCCGCGCGGATGGGCATATGAAAACGTCCAAAGCTCGCATCTACTCCTGCGCTGCGTGTGGTCACGGCTGGTATCCGACGCTCTCCGAGGCAGCGTCGTGCCCGCAGTGCGGGAGCTTCAACATCGTGTCGGCCAGCTCCGCAGGGTGTGGACTGGGCCTCCTCGCTGGTGCAGCGCTTCTGCTTGTTCTGATCGGGGCAGTGCTGGGGTGGGGCGTCGCGGCAGGGGGTGGCGCCGCATTGACCTTGGCGCTGGCCGGACTCCGCCTTCGTAGCTGGCGACGCGCCAATCCGAGCGGGCGTGGCGCGACGCGGCTCTCCGTCGAGTCGCCTCGCTCTCTTCGCAGGACGACGCCCGCCGCGTACGACGCAGTTCACCTGCGTCTCGTCGAAGACCTCGCTCAGCGCCGCGCCGTTGTATTCTGTGGCGCTGGCATCTCGTACTCGTCCGGCTTGCCTCTCGCACACGATCTAGTCGGCGCGGTCCTGCATCATCTCGGTGTTCCGTCTTCCCATGCCAAGATTCTTCTTGGTTCGACGCTGCCCTTCGAAGCATTCATCGAGCACCTTCAGCTTGGCAACGACATCGACACGTTCTCGACCGTCTTCGAGCTGGGTCGACCGTGCGTGGGCCACCGATTCCTTGCGAAACTCGCCAAGGCAAACAAGGTCCGGGTCATTTGCACGACGAACTTCGATCGCCTAATCGAGCAGGCGCTCGAGGACGAAGGTCTTACACGGGGCAGAGATTTCGCGGTCCTTGCGACCGATCGAGAGATCGAGGCTTTCGACTGGGAGAACGACAGAGTTCTCGTCGTGAAGATCCACGGCAGCGTCGACGCGAAGAGGGACATGGCGATCACGCTCTCGCAAGTGGCCAATAAGCGGCTCGGCGAGATCCGAACACGCCTCGTGCGCGAACTCTTCGCCACGGGTCCCCATTCGACCGTTGTTGTCCTAGGATACAGTTGCTCGGACATTTTCGACATTTCCCCGGCCGTCGAACGACTGGCCGCGGAGTCGAAGGACGTCGTCCTGCTCGATCACGCCGCGGATCTCGACGATCCTATGGGCGGGCAGGTCGAGGCCATCTCATGCAAGGAGGTCAAGAACCCATTCAAGGATTTCCAACATGGCACCCGAGTCTATTGCAACACCGACGTCATGTTGAAGACGCTGTGGACGAGCAGTTTGGCCGATCCCTACGAGGCACTCCAAGGACCACAGTCCTCCGAGTGGCGCGGTCACATCGAGCAATGGTTCAGCGAACGAGAGCGGCGATTTACGAATGCCTTCCGACCGAGGACCGCTGCTGCGCTGTTCTCGGCGATCTCCCAGTACCGTGTGGCTCGTGAATACCTGGGCCTTGCGCTGCAGCGCGCGATCCGCGTGCAGCATACGCCGGCCATATTCAACGCCCTCCTCGACCTCGCGAGCAACGCGTTGGACTTGGACCAGATGGAGGACATGCAGCGATTTCTCGATGATGCGCTAAAGTTGGCGCGTCGTCATGAAGACCGTCAGGAGACCGCCTACGCCTTGAACCTCGTCGGCTTGAGGTGCGCCCGACTTGGTGATTACCAAGGCGCCGTCCGAAGCTACACTGAGGCGGCAGGTCTGCTATCAGACCGTGACGAACCGGGCCTGGAAATGATCAACGCGAACCTGGCAATCGCTTACCGGATCATCGGCAGACCGCGCGAGTCCATCCGCATCTTGAGCGACTTGCTCGCGGCAGCCAAGTCGAGAGGCGACAAGCGGCAGGAAGTCAGCTACCTGATCTCGCTAGGCAATGCCCGAACCTTGCTTGGGGACACAGGAGGCGCCGACCACCACCTGACCGCCATCGAGATTTGTCGATCGATCGGCGACATCAACAGCGAGGCATTGGTGTGGCTGAGCCATGCATCGGCGGTCCTTGACGTGGGCGGAGACACATCCGCCGCGGTCGTTTCACTCGGCAAGGCGCTGGCGGCGGCCGGGCAGGCAGAAAACAAGGTCGTCAAGTGCAAGGCGATCGGGGAGATGGGCAGGTACTATCTCTGCGAGCAACGGTGGGACGACGCCGAACACTGGCTAGCGCATGGGATCGAGCTTGCGCGCGAGATTCGGGATCGTTCCAGCGAATCGAAGGATCTAGGCAACCTCGGGATCGTGCGCGCAGAGCGGGGGGACCTTCGCCGCGCTGTTGAAGTAACGCTCGATGGGTTGCGGATCGCTCGGGAAGTCGGCGAAAAAGTGACGATCGAGACGCACTTGAGAAACTTGACCTCGTTCTACCGTCGTAGCGGAGACGCAGCGGGTGTCGCGAGGTGCGAGCTCGAGTTCCTCGAACTGAATCGGGACATCATCGAGTGCGGTCCGCACGATGAGATGCCTGGGTAACCTGGCGGTATATGCTTGGCCTTCGCAACCCGACTGGGAGCGAGCATGGAAATGCGGGGAGTTTTGATCGCGCATCGCGCGACCGAATTTTCGGACAGCTGGTTGCAGAGCATCCCACAAACCCGGGCAGCGAAGACGTTCGCGCTCCGCCGCGCGACCGCCGCATCCCACGGTTCTCGCGCTCGCCGCCCCGCGTATTTACGCGTTTGCTTCCAGTCCTCGCCGAGGTCCCACAAAGACAAGTCGCCGACGACGGTGGCTCGCCGCGTTTGTTCGTGAGAGGGTTCATGGCGTGGGAGCGTCCTCTTCGAAACGCCACCGCCCACCGGGCTTGTCAACGTGAGCACACCCGTCCTGACGGTGGGCGTGCGTGCAGGCAGGCGGCGCCGTTCGCCGAGCAACTTCGGGTCGCGATAAATGAAGCACAGCTGACGGTCGCTCTTGACGCTCAGCGCGCGAGCGCCAACGTCACGTTGCGCAAGGCGCCGTTAGAGCCTCTCAAGGGTTGACGCTTGGGCCCGCCCCAAAGGCTCCCTTGAAGTTCGCGATGGCGAAGAACTTGGACCAATCCGACCCGTCCGCGAAATCATGACCGCCGGTGATCGAGAACCATTGACCGTCGTAAAGCTCAACGTCGGCGGCAAGATCGACGCGATACTGGTGCTTGCTCGTCGCTGAGGTGAGCGGCACTCGGTACACCCCCTCGACGGAGATTCCAAAGCGGTCGACCGCCACGATCGGGCGGGCGCCCAAATCAAGCCCAGTGCTGTGCTGGTGTGGGACGTCCAAGTTGTCGCGAATCAGGCGCGCCAGGGCCAGCGCGCTGAAGTTGCGGGTCAGGTAAGAAGCCGTCGTCCAGACAGAATACGTCGACAGCTTACCTTCGTTGACCGAGCCCGCCGGAAAGCTCAGCGCCGTCGCCGCTGCAGCGTCGAGTACGAAGCCTTCACGCGACGTGGCCGCTTTGAGACAGCCTTTCGCGTCGACCGTGGGCGCGGCTGAGACTGCTGCTTTCGTCATGCTGTCGATCGTGTCACTTGGGAGGCTGGGAGCTGGCTCAGCAGCAGGAGGGGGAGGAGGTGCCCCGGTGCTGCCGCTTGCAACGAAGCCGGCGTTCCAACCCTCAACCCAAAGCTTCGCCCATAGCTCGTTGAACTCAGCCTGCGTTGTTTGCCGGTCCTTGTCTGCCTTCGGTACCGGCGGCGGGAACGTGCCCTTCGGCAGCACGGGCGCGGACGCTGCTGTTTCCGTTGTTGGCGTAGGCAGCCCTGCTTTGCGGCCTGCCTGCCAAGCCTTGGCAAATAGGTCTGAGAGTTGGCTCTTGCGAGCGCCCTTCCAGTCGGCAATCTTGGCTGCGACTTCGGTTCCGGTCGCATCCGCTTGTTTAGCGAGCTCTTTGATACACTTGTCGAGCGCGACTTGGTCGACTTCCCCCGTGATGAGAGTGGTTCGCAGGCCCAAGGCCGCCCGTGGCGCGCCGGCGGGCGCAATCGAGGCGCTGGCGGCGGACATGGTGTCCGAGGCAGGCGCAGCATTGGCGCTGGTGGCCATGGAAACGCTCAGCGTTTGGAGCGGCGTCGCGAAGGAGTTCTTGGCCACGTCGTTCCACGACTTCTCCGGGTGCGAGTAAATCCAATATGGCGCGACCTCGATCGCGTAGTTTGGTACCAGCGTTCGACCATGGCTCGAGAACGCGCTCAATAACGAGGCTGCTACTGTCTTGGGGGTGGTCGGCCGTTGAATCGTGGTGGGCGACACGCCCAAGATGACGAACGCTGGCGAATCCGGCGTCAAAAGTGAGTTCAGCTTCGGGGTGTCGTCTTCGGCGTGTGCCCGGTGCGCCAGGCTGCCCAGGGTTGTAGCGAGTGCGAGAACCGGGAATTTTCGGATACGCATCGGGGTCTCATATGAAATCTACGACGCACACGTAAACGACGTTGTCACCTGCGCTCGCAGGATGTTGCTCTGTCCAAGTTTGCGCCGACGCGCCCCCGGTCAGGCTAACCGTATTGCTGGTCAGTGCGTTGATAGCCACCATCGAGCTGGTGACCACCAATGTCTTTCCGCGAATGTCCTGGCCGAGGCCGAGGCTGAAGTTTTTCACGCCCGTCCCAGCGACGAGGTGATCGCCGTCCAAAATGACCAAGGTCGAGCCAAGGGCACCTTGTCCAATAGTGACGGACAAGGAGACCGTCGCGTCATCGACGACCGGATATTGATGAGATGAGGCAAAGCTCGCCGTCATTAGAAATGGAATCCCCTCGGCTCCGGCAAGATTGTCCCGCTGAGAGCCGCGTCTTCATCTAGCCGAAGGTCGAGCGAAGGCAACATAGGCATTTGGCCAGCTCATGTCGTTGCGGGTCCACGGATAGCTACTTGACGAGCGGCGTGGAGGCCCTCTGCGGCCGACCGATGAAGCGCGCTTGGGTCAGAGGTGCGCGAGGCCGATGCCGTCCGTGGCCACGATGGCGAACTCGGTTCTGCCGTAGGTCCAAGAACCGACGTCGATCAGCGCGACGCGGCGTGTGGCCACCGGCGCCCAAGAAATGCCTGGCCGATGCGAATGACCGATGAACGCCACCTGCACCTGCTGCCCGAGGCCTTTCTCGAAGCCGCGGATCACGTTGCCCAGGTCGGCGGCGTCGGCGCGCGCCACCCACGGCGCCGTCCAACCGACGGGGCCTTGCACGCCTTCGTCCCACGCTTCGCTGGTGGTCTCGTCGATGGCGTCGTCCTCGAGCGACTGGTCTCCGGTGGCTTGGAGCCAGGCTGTGAATTCGCCTAGCAGGGGCAAGGTGTTGATGACGTTGAGCGCCGTTAGCGCCAGCGTCTCGGCCCAGTTGTGCACCACGATGTTGAACATCGTGACTTTGTCGTGGCCGTGGAAGCACAACAGCTGCGGACTGCCGAGCGTGCGCGCCAGCGCGTAGTTGGCTTCGTCGGTCGGCGGCGGCTCGAGCCAGAAGTCTTTGTCGTGGTTACCGATGCAATGCAGCATGGGCAGCGCGCGACACAATTGCATTACTTGCGGGTACTGCGCGTCGATGTTGGCGCGCTTGGCGTGAGCGCTCAGGCCGGGCGCGCGCATCAAGTCGTAAAAATCGCCGAGCTGCACGCAATCGAAGCCTTGAAATTGCCCGCCCAGCTCGTCGCGTAGCGCCAGTAGCGCCCGAAGGAAGCCTTCGAGCCGGCGCGCGCGATTGACGTCATTGAAGCGAAACGGGTCGTTGCCCACCGCTAGATGGATGTCGGGGACGACGATGGCGAGGCCCAGCGGGTCGAGCGGAATGCTCGCGCCCGGCGGCGGTCGTAAGATGGCGTCTGCCAACTTGCCGTCGAGCCCGATATCTTGCCGCCACGAGACAGCCAAACCATGGGCCTGAAACCAGGCCTGAGCCTCAGTGAGTTTCATTTACAGCCTCATCGCTATGGCAATGTGTCCAAGCCGGTAGTAGCAGGGCGACAGATCTCTGCCGCCGGCGCAGTTAGTTGCCAGCGCGCTGCGGTGACTCGACGGGTCATCGTAGAACTCGACGAGCAGAGGATCGGCGCCCTTGCGTGTGATGGTCAGGCTTTGATTGGGACAAGCCGGCGTGGCCGCGCCGCAATAGGGCCGTGAGCCGTTCGGTGTCGGTCCCGACACGACTCGCCAACCGTGGTCGCCGAGGCTCGTGCACGGGTGCGAGGTGCTTAGCTGCCCGCTCGGGCCGCACACACGCCCGCGCCCGAGCAAGGCGTCGAGATCATCGACCGACTCCGGCTCGTCCGGTAACCCCGTGCTCGGCAGCGGCGCGCAGTGCGGCTCTGCAGCCAGCAGCGGCGGCTTGGGATCTGCCGCGCGCTGAAGTCCCGGCACGAGCCCCGTCTGCAAACACAACGTGCAGCCGCGCCATGGGTCCGCGCTGCTACAGCCGAGCGTTGCGCCGAGCAGCAGCAGGCTCAGCAATTGGAATTTACAGACCATGTTTGCTCCCCTTTTTGAGATTCAAGCGCCCACGATGCGATCGGCGAAGCGGTCGGCCAGCGCCGCGATCGTAAATGAAGGGTTGGGGCCGACCGCGCCCGCCATGACGGAGCCGTCCGCCACGAACAAGCCCGGGTAACCGTGAACTTGCCCAAACGCGTCGACGACGCCGTGCCGGCCATCTTCGTGCATAGGACAACCACCCAGTGGGTGCACGGTGATCACGCGATGCAGGCTGAGCGTGAGCGCGTCTTTGAATTGTGCGTCCATACCGTCGGCCAGCTCCGCCATGCCTTGGCGCATGCGACGAAACAGCGCCTTTTGCTTATCGAGTCGCCAGCTCACCTCCAGATAGCCATCGCCGTTGATGCTCATTTTGCCGTCGGGAGTGTCGTGACCCATACCCAAGAACGGCAGCGTGTTGACGGAAGGAGTGCAGTCGCCGAGCAGCGCCGAAAGCTCGGCGCCCAGCTCCGTGTCGTCACTCCAGCCGAGTCGCAGCGCGAGCCATTGCCAGACGAATTTCAGCCAACGCGTCGGCTTGGTCGGTGCTTCGAGGATCTGCACGGCCCAATTGACGAGCTCCGGGAAACCGGCGTCTTGCACGTAGTAGCCGCGGCCCTGCCCGCCGTCCGCTTTGCCCGGCATGCGTACGGTGCTGGTGATGACGGGGCCGCGGCTCGCCTCGAGTCGCCGTGGTGAGCCGTCGGCGAGCACGCTGCGCCAGGCCAGCGTGAGCAGGTCGCCGTTGCCCGAAAACTTGCTGCCGAGCGCGCGCGCATTGATCTTCGGAAAAGCGCCGTGATTTTTCAGCAGCAGGTAGCTGCTGCCCAGCGCGCCGGCCGCCAAAACCAGTCGCGAGCAGGTCAGGCGCCGTAGCGGCAACGCCTTGGTGTCCGTTTTGGCGCCTTGCGCCTCGTCCGTGTGCGTCACGTACTCGACGACATAGCCCGCCTCGTGCGGCGCGAAGCTGCGCACCTCGACGCGCGGCCGAATCTCGGCGCCGAGCAGCTTGGCCCGGCTCAAGTAGGTGTAGTCGAGTGTGTTTTTGCTACCGGTGTTGCAGCCGATGTCGCACTCGCCGCACAGCGTGCAGGTGACGCGCGTGCGGCCGTGCAAGTTGGGCGCGTCCTCGATGATCGGCTCGCCGGGCACCGGCGCTTGACCCGGATTGGCGAAGGTGACTGCCAGTTGCGGCAGAAACCACTCCATGCCCTTCTTTTTGGCGGCCTCCTGCATGGCCAGCGTCTTCTTGGTGGATGAATACGGCGGGTACTCGAGTGGGTAGCGCTGCGGCTTCAGCATGGCTTCGACCCGGTCGTAGTGCGGGTCGAGGTCACGGCGCGTGACGGGCCAATGCTCGACTCCGCCCCGGTCGAGGTCCTCTTTCACGAAACTGCCCTCGTCTTTGCGCAACAGCACGTTGGCGTAGATCAGCGAGCCGCCGCCCACGCCCGCCGACACGACCGCACCAATATCTCGAAACGACCAGACGTCGTACATTCCCTGCAGCCCTTGGGACGGATCCCAAAAGTTTTCGCGCATGGCGGCCGGGCTTCTCGGAAATGAATGCGGCCCGTACAGCTTGCCGCGTTCGAGCACGCACACGCGTTGTTTGGCTTCTGCCAACCGGTAAGCCATCACCGAACCGCCGAAGCCGGAGCCAACGATGATGGTGTCGAAATCGGGTGCTTTGCTCATGTCGGTGTCCCCTCTTTTGCGGCCAAGCGGGCGTGGGCATGCGCGAGCTCTTGATGCAAGCGCAGCGACAGTCGCTCGGTGAACGGGTTGTCGAACGTCTGGTCGGGATTGAAGCGGCCGAACGCCTCGAGCCAGCGCGGAAATTCTGGGTAGAGCCGCGCGACCGTTTCGGCGCTCATCAGCGTGTACGCCTGGCCCCAATGCGGCCGCAGTCCATGCCGCGCCAAGCGTCGTTCGTAGTAGCTCAAGAGCTCCCAGCCGGAGGGCGTGCCGTCCAGAAACGGAATTTCCAGCATGCACGTCAGGCGGCCGAACTGCGGCGCCAGATGGTGCTGCGAGGGCGCCACGAATCGCAGAGAAACCGGCGACGAATGCCAGCGTCCTGCTTTGCTCTGCTCCGAGGCCAGCCGGAGCAGGTCGTCAACAGCCTCCACGAACGCCGGCACACTGTCCACGGGAGCGCCGGCGGGTAGCTTGGAAGCGTCGAGCGCGAATTCGGAGGCGTAAGCGGGAACAAGGTTCGCGTCGCCGAGGTTCAAGACCTTGAAGCTTTCGTCGATGTATTCCTTGTCCGCCAGCCCCTCGATGGAAGCCTGGATCAGGTAAGGCGCCAGCCAAGGGACGCGGCGAAACAGATAGACGAAGATGCGATCGAAAAACCGTATGCTGGTGACGAACGTCGCGATTGGATTGCGCGTGCGGGCGCCCACGGCTTTGGTGGGCGGGCCGTCGTACTCTTCGCGCCGGGTGATCAGGCACGAGTGCTGGCCATTTTTGACGACGTACGGGTTGACGTAGACTTCATAGTGGCGAGGGTCCTCGAACTTGCGCTCAAGCAGATCTGCGCGGACTTCTTGCCAAGTTTTGACCTCGCGCGTTTCTTTGAGCCGGTAGGCTTTGCGCACCTCGAGCGTGTAGCCGCAGACGATACCCATGCAGCCCATGGCCACCACCGCGGAGTAAAACTGGGCGTCGTCTTGCACCAGCCGTGGACCCTTCGAGTCGTTGGGAACGTACGCTGGCTGGTCGGTGATGCCGTCCGTCGGCTCGAGCAAGATATGGTCCGTGCTGGTGAGTAGCTCGACCGAGCGCACCGACTCGCAAAGCGGCCCGAGCGAGACGCCTGAGCCGTGAGTCCCGGTCGAGATGGCGCCCGAGATGGTCTGGATGTCGTAGGCGCCCATGTTGATCAGCGCCAGACCGGCCTCGTGCAGGGCCTTGTTGAGATCACGAATGCGAATGCCGGCGCCGATACGCACGAAGTGTCGTTCGACGCCGTCGCGCAGCGTAACACCGGCGCGCAAACCTTTGCCGTCGTGCACGGCGAATGACCTCATCGGGTGGGGATCGACGAGCAGCTCGTCGCAGAGTGTCACCTCGGAAAAGGAATGGCCGGCGCCGACTGCGCGCGCGCGGAAGGGGCGGCCGGCGCTCTGGGCCACGGCTCGCGCTTCGTTGAGGCGTTCCCGCAACTCTTCCACGGAGGCGGGAAAAACGATTCTGATGGGACGACCGAATTGATTCTTGACGCAATTTTGCCACTGCCCGGGCGGTGTGGCGGGCACGTGATCGGCGCGCTCCAGTAGCCGAAACAGCCAGCGAATCGGCGCCAGCGGCAGGAGCAGCAGTCGCAGCAGGAAGGTGAGCAGGGTCTTCATGGCGCCTACTTGGACGGCAGCTCTAAAATGGGTTTGCCGAGCGCGCGCTGCAGCCGTGCCGACAACGCTACGAGCCACGCTGGCAGACACATGTAGATGCCGCGCTCGCCGAGCAGCCGAAAATCCAAAAATTCGATGTCGACGCCGGAGGTGGCGGTCGCGCTATCGAAGATCGTGACGCGGCCGAAAAAGCCGAGCACCGCTACCAGCGCGCGTACGTGCGGCTCGAAACCGGCGGAGCGCATACGCTCGGCGAATTTGCCATCGCTGCGCGACAGCTCGTCACCGCGGGCGAAGTAGCCCAAGTGGTGAATCGTGCTACGCGCCGGATCGAACGCACGTTGAAACAAATCAGAGCCGACTCCTGGCTCCGCCAGCTCGATCAAGACCCCGCGGTAGTAGCCGAAGGCGACGCGCGTTTTGTAAGGGATGAGCCGGCCATCTTCGCTGAACTTGGCGGGCGAGCCTTCGCCCATGAAGAAGGGCCCCATGCCGGGGTAACGGGCCTCGAGCGTTCGAACCAGCGACGGTACGTCCGCGCACACGACGCCGAGCTCGTCCACGTCGCACGTGAGTCCCAGCTTTTCGCCGAGCGGCTGCGTGAGGGCGCGCAAATTATGCGGAAATTCCGCAGAATTCAGGAAATCATCCAAGTGAATGAGCGGAGCGGCTATCGACATTTACGACCTCCAAATCACGTAGTCGAAGAGCACGTTCATGCTCCAATGGACCATCAGCACCGGCCAGATCGTGCCGCTGCGCAGCACCAGCGCGCCTGCCAAGACGCCCCAGATCGGTGTGCTCCACAGCTCTGGCAAGGGCTTGCCCAGGTGCCAAGCCGTGTACGAAAGCATCGACACCACGATTGAGTAGTGGCTGAGCAGCGGTGGGTCGGCCGATTCACGAGCGCCGCGCGCGCCTTCGGGATGATGTGCTCCGAAGACTCCGAGCAGCAGGTAGCCGCGAAACACGAACTCGATGACCAGGAAGAAGACGAAGTAGCCGAGCTCGAACGCCACGAAGTCGCCGAGCGAGCCTAGCTGACGGCAGAGCGGGTACACCGCGCGCATGCTGGCAAACTGCGCGGCCTCGTACATGCTGGGGTAGGCGAACAGCCCGAGCAAGAACGTCGCTGCCAGCGTGAACGGCCACTGGCCGGGCTTCGGTCCGCCGAGTCCGTAGTCGCGCAGTCGCTCTTTGAAACCGAAGCGGATGAGCAAGCACGGCACGACCACGAGCAGGAGCGCGCCAATGCCGAAGGCGATCCACTCCTGATCCCACGGCAGGCCCGGGATAATCACGGCGCGAGCCGGAGAGACGGCGCTGCCCGGGCCCGTCCAGCCCGGCACTATCAGGCGCAGCAGCTCGACCTCTCCGTGACGGCCCCACAGCATCAGCAGCAAGATGGCGCTGAGCACGATCACGGTGTGCCGCGCGCGGACCAACGCCACGGCGCCCGCCCACCAATAGCGGAGCACTTCTTTCAGCCAGCCTAGCGCTTCAGCCATGGGCCGGCTCCTGCGTCGCGGGCGCGCTCTTGCGC